>Ga0255780_10000198_pt1 | contig 58550 bp, 53 predicted proteins | sample 071ome_32_FD_179978 | JGI IMG/M metagenome (GOLD analysis project Ga0255780, IMG submission 179978) | Coastal salt marsh microbial communities from the Groves Creek Marsh, Skidaway Island, Georgia - 071405AT metaG (version 2) | ecosystem: Environmental > Aquatic > Marine > Intertidal zone >... | reverse complement strand
GCCGTCCAGACAAGGGACTAATCTGCGCCGCCATGCCCAGCGTTCCCGACCGCGCCCAGGTCGTCATCGTCGGCGGCGGCATTGTTGGCGCCAGCATCGCCTATCACCTCACCCGTCGCGAGATCACCGATGTCGTGGTGGTTGAGCAGAACACCCTCACCGCCGGCACCACGTGGCATGCGGCGGGCCTGGTGAGCCAACTCAAGTCGACACAGTCGCTCACCACGTTGGCGGCCTACTCGGCCCGCCTCTTCGAGGAACTTGAGGACGAAACCGGCCAGGCCACCGGCTACCGCACCCCCGGTTCGATCCAGGTTGCCGACAATGAGCAGCGCTGGGAAGAGATTCGTCGTGGCGCGACGATGGCCGATGGGGTCGGCGTCGAGTGCCGAGAGATCTCGATCGACGAGGCCGCCGAACGGTTCCCGCACATGCGCACCGACGATCTCGTCGGCGCCCTGTACATCCCACGCGACGGCCAGACCTCGCCGGTCGACACCACGATGGCGCTTGCACGGGGCGCCAAGGCTCGAGGCGCAACCATCATCGAGAACGTCGCCGTCACCCGACTAAAGACCAAGGCCGGCAAGATCGCCGGCGTCATCACCGAGCAGGGTGAGATCGAGGCGGAGATCGTCGTGCTCGCCACCGGCATGTGGACCCGTCACCTTGCAGCCCAGATCGGTGTGAACGTCCCGCTTCAGGCGTGCGAGCACTTCTACATCGTCACCGAACCGATCGACGGAATGGAGATCGGCACGCCGACTCTGCGCGACCCGGGCAACTACACGTACTTCAAGGAGGAGACCGGGAAGATCATGGCCGGCTTCTTCGAACCTCGGGGCAAGGTCTGGCGCATGGATGAGATTCCCCGTGACTTCAGCTTCGGCACGTTGCCCGAGGACTGGGATCATGTCGGGCCGATCTTCGAGCGAGCGATCCATCGAGTTCCGGTCTTGGGTGAGGTGGGCCTTCAGTTGTTCTTCAACGGCCCCGAGGCGTTCACGCCCGATGGTGTCTACTACATGGGCGAGGCTCCCGAGGTCGACAACTGCTATGTCGCCGCCGGTTTCAACTCGGTCGGGATCCAGTCGGCAGGCGGTGTCGGTTGGGCACTCGCCGACTGGATCGCCGACAAGCACCCGCCGATGGATCTCAACTCTGTCGACATCCGTCGAGCGCAGCCCTTCCAGGCCGACGAGGCGTACCTGCAGGACCGGATCTCCGAGAGTCTCGGGCTTCTGTACGCAATGCACTGGCCGTGCCGGCAATACGAGTCGGCTCGAGGCATTCGCCTGTCGCCGTTGCACGATCGGATCGACGCCGCCGGCGCGGTGTGGGGCGAGACTGCCGGTTGGGAACGCCCCAACTGGTATGCCGACGAGGGCCAGGCCCGCGAGTACGAGTACTCCTACGGCAAGCAGAACTGGCACGGCAACATGGTCCGCGAGTGCCGGGGGGTCCGTGAAGCCGTCGGCCTGTTCGACCAGACATCGTTCGCCAAAGCCCGTGTCGAAGGCCCCGACGCGCTTGCCGTGCTCAACCACCTCTCGGTCGCCAATATCGACGCCCCCGTCAGCAAGGCCGTCTACACACAGTGGTGCAATCACAAGGGCGGTATCGAGGCCGACCTCACGGTCACCCGCACGGGCCACGACACCTTCTTCGTCGTCACGGCGGCAGCCGCCGAGAACCGGGACTTCACATGGTTGCGACGAGCGGCGAGCGGCAAGGACGTCACGATCACCAACGTCACCCACGACATCGCGATGCTCGGGCTGATGGGCCCCAACAGTCGCTCACTCCTCTCGGAGATCACCGACGCCGACCTCTCGAACGCCGACATCGGGGAAGGTGGGTTCCCGTTCGGTTGGAGCAGACAGATCGAGATCGCCGGTCGACCCGTGCTCGCGCTGCGCATGAGCTATGTCGGCGAACTCGGCTGGGAGCTATACATCGCCAACGACGATGCCGGTGCCGTCTACGACGCGATCGTCGAGGCCGGTGCAGAACACGGTCTCGTGCATGCCGGCTTCCACGCCATGAACTCGCTTCGCCTCGAGGCGGGCATGCGTCACTGGGGTCACGACATCACCGACGAGGACACCCCAATCGAAGCCGGACTCGGTTTCACCATCGACTGGGACAAGGGCGAGTTCTTGGGCCGTGATGCCCTGCTCGCCCAGAAGGATGCGCCCCGCTCGAAGCGACTGATCCAGTTCCGGATCGAAGATCCCGACCTGCTCACGTATCACGATGAGCCGATCTACCGCGACGGCATCGTCGTCGGGAGCACGTCATCGTCGATGTGGTCCGCGACCCAGGACCGCTGCTGCGCAATGGGGTATGTCAGGCATCCCGACGGCGAGAGCATCACCGCAGCCTGGCTCGACGAGGCGACGTGGGAGGTCAACATCGGTGGCCGGCTGGTTCCGTTGTCGACATCGATCCGTTCCTGGTACGACCCACAGAATCAGCGCCCCCATCTCGCCGTGTAGGACTGCAGGTCCGCGGTGGCGAGCGGCGTCGACTGCAGATCGTCCGCTCGGCTCCGGGTAGCGAAGGAGGCAGCGGTACCGTCGGCGTGGTGCGTCGCCCTCTCCGCCTTTCCCTGATAGCGATCGGACTGATCGCGGGGTTCGTTGCGGCCGCCTGTGCCTCCGTTCCCCCCGAGGAACTCTCCGTGCCGTTGCCGACCACCACGGTCGAGTCGGAGCCGGCGCCTGTGGCCGAGAAGGAATCAGAATCGACGGCCGAGTCCGACTCGTCGCCCGACATGCCGGCGGTCGTCGGGGAGTTGGCGATCGGGGGACTCGAGGGGATGGTCGTCGCCGATGCGTCGGGCGCCGTCGTCCGATCGGTCTTTCCGAGCGGTGTCGCAACCCAGCCCACTTGGTCGCGCGCCGGTGACCGGGCGATCTCGTTCGTGCCGTCGGCGACCGGAGGGTCGGTCGTCGTCTCCGCCGGCGACGACGCGTTCGCGGTCGGCGCTCGGCGGCCGTACTTCTTTTTCTCGTGGAGCGGAGATGGGGCCTATATCGCTGCGTTGGGGCCGGGCCCACGAGGTACGAGCCTCGACATCCTCACCCCTGAGGGGGAACTCGCGACCGACGCGACCATCGATACCGGGAGCTTCTATCTCGCCTGGGAGCCAGGTGGCGACGATCTCGTCGTCCATCTCGACGACGAGCTCTTCCTCCTTCGGGATCCGCAGGATCTGGAGACCCGTGAATCGCTGGGCGCGCCCGGCCAGTCCTTCCTTGCGCCGGTGTGGATTCCGGGAACCCGTCACGTCGTCATCGTCGACGATGACGACGACTCGGACGAGGGTCGTCTGATCCGACTCGACGTCGACGATCGCAGTGCGCAGGATCTTGGTGCGGTCCGGGGTGGTGTCGGGATGACGGTGTCGCCCGACGCGACTCGCCTCTTCGTGACCCACGGCGGTCCCGATTCCGATCGTGGCAACGAGATCGAGATCTCCATTAGCAGCGCGAGCCGTCCGGTGCAGGAGACGCTCGCCGCGAGCGAGGTGATCGTGCTCGAGACCGGCGAACGCACTGCCGTCAGCGACGAACCCTCGATCTGGGCGGAGTGGGCCCCTGACGGTTCGGCGCTCGCCGTGCTGCAGCCCGTGAGTCAGGGCGCACGCTGGCTGATCGCCGACGAGAGCGGGCTTCGCGAGCTCGGCACGATGCAGGCAACCCCGACCTTTCTTCGTAACTACCTCTTCTTCTCCTGGCAGTACGTCGAGTCACCGCGGATCTGGGCACCCGACGCTGACGCGATCGTCTACGCGGCCGTGGAAGCTGGAATTCCCGGGATTTACGTCCACCCGCTCACTGGCGAGCGGGTGCGTGTCAGTGATGGGGACGTTGCCTTCTTCGCCCCTCGACCTGACGGTGCTACCGCCCCGCCCGCCTGAGGTGACGGTCGTTCAGTCGAGGACGATCACCGAGCGGGCAACCTCGCCGGCTGACATCGCCGCAAACGCCTCGTTGATGTCGTCGAGACCGACACGGGCGGTGACCATGTCGTCGAGATGGAGCTTGCCGCCGAGGTAGAACTCCACGAGTTGGGGCATGTCCTCGCGAAAGCGATTCGAGCCCATGTTCGACCCGGTGAGCGTCTTTTCCATCAGCAGCGCTTCGGCATCGATCTCGAGCTTCTGGCCCTGCGGCACCATGCCGATCACGACTGCGGTGCCTCCGTAGCGGATCATCTCGTACGCCTGTTCGGCGGTCTCTTTGCGGCCGACGGCCTCGAAGGCGAAGTCGGCGCCCTGGTTCGTGAGCGCACGCGCCGCTGCGACGGGATCCTCGACCGAGGCGTCGACGACATGGGTGGCACCGAAGTTGCGAGCAGCGGCGAGTTTCTCACTGCTGACATCGACGGCAATGATCGTTCCCGCACCGGCGATCGCTGCACCGTTGACTGCGGACAGGCCGATGCCGCCGCACCCGATGACGACGACTGATGCGCCCACGGGGATCCGTGCGGTGTTGACGACCGCGCCGAAGCCCGTCATCACGGCGCAGCCGATCAGTGCGCCGCGGTCGAGCGGCATGTCGGGTCGGACCTTCACGCAGGCGCGTTCGTGTACGAGCATCGCTTCGGCGTAGGAAGCGAGGTTGTAGAGCTGTGTGATCGGCTGGCCGTTTTGCGAGAGGCGGGGAGGTTGCCCGGGGGAGCGCCAGGTTTCGGTGCTCTCACACAGCACGGGTCGCCCGGCCGTGCAGTTGCGGCAGACTCCGCAGAAGGCCGACATGCAGGTGATGACGTGATCACCGGGTTCGACATAGGTGACGTCGGGACCGACCGCCTCGACGACGCCGGCCGACTCGTGTCCGGGCACGCACGGCATCGGGGTGTGATGGAGCCCCTCGATGAAGTGGAGATCGGAGTGGCACACCCCGGCGGCTGCCGTGCGGATCCGGACCTCGCCGGGCCCCGGATCGTCGATATCGATCTCTTCGATCGTGAGCGGTGCACCCGCCTGTCGGAGGACAGCGGCTCGCATAATCAATCCTTCCTTGCCAGGGGCGGGGTCTTGTCGCCGACGGTCAGCGTGCTCCAGAACATGGCCTCGACGGCGGATCGATCGCCGGAGTCGACGAGTGGGTCGGTGAGCTCGGCCATCGCTGGATCACAGCAGCCCGACGTAGTCGGCGCAACCGCCGGGTATCCCCGAACCTGATCGCAGGGCCGTGACCCTCGTCCGACCGCAGGTAGCCGAAGCGGTCCGCTAGCGTCCTGGATCGCGTTCACGGGGTCGACGGCGTGGGCACGATCGAACCGGGGGAATCATCGTGAGGGACGATGCGCGTGTCGTGATCATCGGCGGCGGCGCCATGGGGGTCGGCCTGCTGTACCACCTCGCCCACGAGGGCTGGGGTCCGGACACGGTCCTGATCGAGAAGGGCGAGCTCACTTCGGGCTCGACCTGGCATGCCGCTGGTCTCGTGCCAAATTTCATCGGTGATCTCAACATGGCCAAGGTCCACCAGGAAGCCATCTCGCTCTACCCGGCGATCGAGCAGGAGACCGGATTGTCGGCGGGCTGGCACGGCTGCGGTGCCCTGCGGTTCGCGATCACTGACGAGGACGTGCTCTGGCACCGTCAGGTCAGCGCCCAGCTGGATCGGCTCGGTATCGAGAACGAGATCGTCGGCAGAGACAAAATTCGCGAGCTCAATCCGCTCATGGAGAGCATCGACGACGTCCAGACCGCGCTGTGGACCCCGAACGACGGCTGGGCCGACCCCACCGGTACCACCAATGCCCTGGCGAAGGGTGCCCGCCAGTTGGGTGCACAGGTCATCCGGAACAACCGCGTCACCGACATGAACCCACTGCCCGACGGTCGATGGGAAGTCATCACCGAGCAGGGCCGCATCGTCTGCGAGCACGTTGTCAACGCCGCCGGCCACTACGCCCCGCAGGTCGGTGCCATGGTGGGACTCGACGTCCCGATCGTCTCCGTGATCCATCAGTACCTGATCACCGAGCCGCTCGATGCGATGAAGGCGCTCGATTGGGAGATCCCCGTCACCCGCGACCCCCGCTCGTCGTCGTACTACCGCCGCGAGATCGACGGCATCCTCATCGGCCCGTACGAGACCTCCGGCGCGCAGACCTATGGCGTCGACGGCATCGACTGGAACCTCGACTTCTACCTGACCGCCCCCGACATGGATGTCATCGCCGACTGCCTCATGGATGCCCTCGACCGCGTGCCGTCGTGGGCGGAAAGCGGCATCAAGAAGATCGTTTCCGGCCCGATCACCCACACGCCCGACTCCGGCTACTTGATGGGTCCGGCCCCCGGCCTGCGCAACTATTGGCATTGCTCGGGTGCGTCGATCGGTATCACCCAGGGCCCCGGCGCCGGCAAATACCTCGCCCAGTGGATGGTGCACGGCCAGACCGAGATCAACGTTCGCGGGATGGACCCGCGGCGCTTCGGTGAGCACACGGGTCCTCGGAGCGTCTTCGCGGTCGACAAGGCGATCGAGGAATACCACCTCATGTACGCCACCCGCCTGCCGGGTGAGCACCATCCGGCCGCCCGCAAACAAAAGACCAGCCCGCTCTACGCCCGCCTCGACGCCAAGGGCGCGCAGTGGGAAGAGGTGTACGGATGGGAGCGTCCGCAGTACTTCGGCGAGCCTGAGGTGCACACCTTCAAACGCAGCAACGCGTTCCCCATCGTTGCCGCAGAGGTCAACGGAACGCGGGAACGCGTCGGGATCGCCGATCTCACGGCGTTCGCCAAATTCGAAGTCACGGGCGCCGATGCCGCAACGCTGCTCGACCGGGTCAGCGCCAACAAGATCCCGGCTACGGACGGTGGCATGCGTCTCGTGCACATGCTCACCGAACTCGGCGGTATCGAGTGCGAGATGACGGTCACCCGACTCGGTGAGGGCCGCTACTACCTGAACTCGGCGATCATGGCGACCACCCACGACGAGGACTGGCTCAATCACCACATCCTGGACGGCGAGGACGTCACCGTCACCAACGTCACCGATCAGCGGGGCATCGTGGCCATCACCGGCCCTCGCAGCCGTGATGTGCTCGAGACGCTTACCGACGCGGATCTGCACGCCCCAGCGTTCCGCTGGCTGACGGCCCGAGAGATCACCGTCGCCGGTGTGGATCTCACGGCGCTGCGCGTCTCCTACGTCGGCGAACTCGGCTGGGAACTCCACATGGCCATCGAGGACATGCCCGCCGTCTACGACGCGCTGGTGGCCGCCGGTGAACCGCACGGACTGGTGCACTTCGGCTCGTACGCCATGAACGTCATGCGCATCGAGAAGGGCTACAAAAGCTGGGGCTCGGAGCTCACGACCGAACTCACCCCGATCGAGACGCGCCTCGAGCGCTTTGTCGATTTCGAGGGTGAGTTCATCGGCAAGGAGGCCACGGTCGCCCGCCGCGACCAGACCGAGCCGCTGTCGATGGTGCTCGTCTACTGCGAGATCGAGGATGGCGATTCCGACCTGCTTGGCAACGAACCGGTTTACGGCACCGCCGGAGAGCTGATGGGAATCGGCGGCAGTGGCGCCTACGGCCATACGGTCGGCAAAAGCCTCGGCTTCGTGTTCGTGACGCCCGAGTACGAGGCGCCCGGATCGACCTTCGAGATCCAGATGCTCGGTGTGCGCCGTCGAGCTACCGTGCTCGCCGAGCCCGCGTACGACCCGACCAACGAGGCGATCCGCGCCTGACCGGAACCGGTCGTTCGTCGCTCTCCAGTGCCGCAAAGATGTTCACGTTCAGCAGTGCGGCGTCGATGTTCTAGAGTCACGACTGCACATCGGCGCCGAGCGCCCGACCGTCCGGGAGGACACCCATGAAGATCGTGGTCGATTTCGATCTCTGCGAGAGCAACGCAGTCTGCATGCAGATCGCGCCCGACGTCTTCGAGGTCCGCGACGACGACTTCCTCTACGTGCTCAACGAGAACCCCGACGAGAGCGATCGTGAGCGGATGGAGGAGTGCGTCCAGCGCTGCCCGAAGCAGGCGATCTCGATCGAAGACTGATCGAGCCGGATGGCCGCACAATCGATCCACATCGTCGGCGCGTCGCTCGCCGGCATCCGCGCGGCCGAGGCGCTGCGGCGCCGCGAGTTCGACGGCCGCATCGTGTTGATTGGCGATGAGTCCCACCGGCCCTACGACCGTCCACCCCTGTCGAAGCAGGTGCTCGCCGGCGATTGGGACGCCGACCGCATCGAGCTGACGAAACCCGAGAAGTTCGACGCGCTCGATCTCGAGCTGCGGCTCGGTGTTCGAGCCACGGGATTCGATCTCGCCACCCGAACCCTCTCGACGTCTGATGGCGACGACACCGTCGACGCGATGGTGGTCGCCACCGGCGCCCGCTGTCGCACCCTGCCCGGCACCGAGGACATGGCGGGCGTGCACGTCCTTCGAACCCTCGATCACACGCTCGCACTGCGGGCAGAGCTTGACGCTGGCCCGTCGAGAGTCGCGGTTGTCGGTGCAGGCTTCATCGGCGCAGAGGTCGCTGCAACCTGTCGGGGGCGAGGTCTTGATGTCACCATGATCGACCCGATGCCTACGCCGCTCGGTCGAGTCCTGGGGGAGGAGATCGGTTCGCTGATGGCCGATGTCCACGTCGAACATGGCGTCGACCTCCGCACCGGTGTCGGTGTCGATCGGCTCGAGGCCGAGGATGGCCATGTCGCTCGTGTTGTGCTCTCCGACGGCGCGGTCGTCGAGGCCGACGTCGTCGTGATCGGCATTGGAGTCATCCCCAACACCGAGTGGCTCGAGGGATCGGGCCTCACCATCGACAACGGTGTCGTCTGCGATGCGACGATGCTGGCGGCTCCCGGCATCACGGCCGCAGGCGATGTGGCCCGTTGGCCCAATGGCCGCTTCGACGAGGTGATGCGCATTGAGCACTGGGACAACGCGATCGAACAGGGCGTCCACGCTGCCGAGCGACTACTGGTCGACGATGCCCACGCGCTGCCGTTCGAACCGGTTCCGTGGTTCTGGTCCGATCAATACGACCGCAAGTTGCAGATGGCAGGCCGGGTCGGACCGGCGGACGCCATCCATCTCGCTACCGGTTCGTTCGAGGAGCGACGCTTTGCGCAGCTTCACGGTCGCGACGGGCGACTGGTCGGTGTGCTCGGTCTCAACCGGCCCCGTCACGTCATGCAGTACAAGACCATGATCCAGAACGGCGCGTCGTTCGAGGACGCGGTCGCCGCCGAGATCTAACCGGTGGGCACCACGGCAACGGTGCTCGCCGCCTTGGCCGGTGTCGCCGCGCTCGTCGACTGGTGGGGCGTGGCCAGGGGACGTCTCGGTGTCGAGTTCATCGCCAAGCCCCTCGTCGTCATCGGCCTGATCGGTGCGGCGCTGGCCGTGGACACCGGCGACGGTGTGGTGCGAGGGCTCGTCGTTGCCGCGCTCGGTGCGTCACTGGTCGGCGATGTGGTGTTGATGACTCCCGACGCCCGGTTCGAGGCAGGGGTTTCCGCCTTCCTCGTCGCGCATGTGCTGTACATCACCGCCTTTTTCGAGACCGGCGGGCTCGACGTCGGCGCTGCAGTCGCCGCGGCCGTGCTGATCATCGGGATCGGGTTCGGAGCGCTGCCGCAGATCATCGCCGGGGCCCGGTCACGCGGTCCCGCCGTCCAGACGGGGGTGACGGTCTGCTTTGCAGTGATCGCCGTGACGGCAGTGCTGGCGGCCGCCACGGGGGCCTTGACGGCGATGATCGCCGGGGCGCTGCTCCTCGCATCGGATGCCTTGCTGGGGTGGAATCGGCTCGTCGACCGTGCCCCGGGTGGGCGGGTCCTCGTGCACCTCACCAATCACGCCGCTCAGGGCGGATTCGTTCTCTGGCTTACTGGCTGACTGCACTCGGCATCGTCGTCACGGTCAAGACGTACGTCCGCATCGGATGTCGTCGCCGATACCCTGTAGTCGTCCCGAAATCGGGAACCGCTGCCCCGTACGCACTGCGGCGCGGGCGGCCGGGTACGACACCCAACGAAAGACACGATTTCACATGGCTACCAATCTGCGCCCGAAGGCCGAGACCATCGCCGACATGGCGAAGGCATTCGAACTCAGCGAGAACGACACCGGATCTCCCGAGATCCAGATCGCACTTCTCTCCGAGCGCATCAACCACCTCACCGAGCATCTGAAGACCCACAAGAAGGATCATCACAGCCGGCGAGGCCTGCTGATGCTCGTCGGTCGTCGCCGTCGTCTCCTCGACTATGTCAAGGACAACGACATCGAGCGGTACCGTGCGGTGATCGCACACCTCGGTCTGCGACGCTGAAATGATGTTGGGGCGGTCCTTCTGGGCCGCCCTTTCGGTTTCCGCCGGGACGTGCCCGGCGAAAACCCGACGAATCCCAGTAGCAGGAACGTCCTGCGAACAAACCGAACACATGGCAGTTGGTGCTAGTCGTGAGTTTCTGATCTCGTAACCTCGCTCATGGTGGGGTTCCCGGACCGAACGGGTCCGACGAAGATCAGAGGTTCTCGACTGGGAACTGGCAGTCGTGGGTTCGTCCCAAGGAAAGACAACACATGACCGAAACCACTTCCGTTACCGGCGCGTTCACGCGCGGCGAAGGCAAGGACGCCACCTTCGAGGTCGGCAAGTTCGCGCCGCTCGCCGGCGGTTCGATCACCGCCCGGATGGGCGACACCGTCGTCCTCGTCACCGCTACCGGCGCCAAGGCGCCCCGCGATGGTGCCGACTTCTTCCCGCTGACCGTCGACATTGAAGAACGCATGTACGCCGCGGGCAAGATCCCCGGCTCGTTCTTCCGTCGTGAGGCTCGGGCCGGCGAGCAGGCGATCCTCACCTGCCGTCTCATCGACCGTCCGCTGCGTCCCGCCTTCCCCGACGGGTTCCGCAACGAGGTCCATGTGGTGGGCACCGTCCTCGGCGCCGACCAGGAGAACCCCTACGACGTCCTCGCCCTCAACGCAGCGTCGCTCGCCCTGTGCGCCTCGCCGATCCCCTTTGAGGGTCCGATCGGCGCCGTGCGCATGAGCTGGTCGCCCGACGGCGAATGGGTCCCGTTCCCGACCTACGAAGAGTCCGACCAGTCGGCCTTCGAGATGGTCGTGGCCGGCCGTCTCGACGGTGACGACGTCGCCGTGATGATGGTCGAGGCTGGCGGCACCGCCAACACCTGGGAGCTGTACGAGAACGGCACCCCGAAAGTCGACGAAGACACCCTCGCCGGTGGTCTCGAGGCCTGCAAGGTCTGGATCCGTGAGATGATCGAACTCCAGCAGGAGTGCATCGAGAAGCTCGGTCCTATCGAGAAGATGGAGGCGCCGCTCTCGATCGACTACAGCGACGAGATCTACGCCGCCGTCGAGGCCGCCGGCACCGAGCGCATCGCCGAGACCCAGAAGATCGCCGACAAGACCGATCGCCAGAACGCCGAAGCCGAGGTCAACGCTGCGTTGGTCGCTGAGCTCGAGGGTCAGTTCGCTGACACCGACGATGCTGTCAAGCAGATCAAGGCCGCCGCTCGCTCGGTGATGAAGAAGGTCGTTCGCAAGCGCATCGTCGAAGAGGGCATTCGCATCGACGGTCGTGGCGTCGCCGACTTGCGCAAGGTCACCTCTGAGGTCGGTGTCATCCCGACGGCGCACGGCTCGGGCCTCTTCCAGCGTGGCGAGACCCAGGTCCTCAACATCACGACGCTCGGCATGGGCCGCAGCGACATGATGATCGACGACCTGTCGCCGCTCGAGAAGAAGCGCTACTTCCATCACTACAACTTCCCGCCCTTCTCGACGGGTGAGACCGGCTTCATGCGCGGTCCGAAGCGTCGCGAGATCGGTCACGGTGCGCTGGCCGAGCGTGCGATCGCCCCGATCGTCCCGAGCTTCGAGGACTGGCCCTACACCGTCCGCACCGTCTCCGAGGTCATGGCCTCGAACGGTTCGTCCTCGATGGGTTCGGTCTGTGGCTCGACCCTGTCGCTGATGGACGCCGGTGTGCCGATCAAGGCGCCGGTCGCCGGTATCGCCATGGGTCTCGTGCACGCCGAAGGCGAGTACGTCACCCTCACCGACATCCTCGGGGCCGAGGATGCGTTCGGCGACATGGACTTCAAGGTCGCCGGTACCACCGACTTCATCACCGCCCTGCAGCTCGACACCAAGATCGCCGGCATCCCCGCCAACGTGCTCGCCGGTGCGCTGTCGCAGGCACGTGAGGCCCGTCTCGACATCCTCGACATCATGCTCGAGGCCATCCCGGAGCCTCGCGAGGAAGTTCGCGAGACCGCCCCGAAGATCATCAGCTTCGAGATCCCGATCGACAAGATCGGTGAGGTCATCGGCCCGAAGGGCAAGGTCATCAACACCATCCAGGGTGAGACCGGCGCCGACATCTCCGTCGACGACGACGGCATGGTCGGCATCGTGGCCATCTCGAGCACCGACAACGCAAAGGTCGCTGAGGCCAAGCGGCAGATCGAACTGATCCTCGATCCGCCGACCGCTGAGGTCGGGGCCGAGTACGCCGGCCGTGTCGTGAACATCACCAAGTTCGGTGCGTTCGTGAACATCCTTCCCGGCCGCGACGGTCTGCTGCATATCTCCAAGATCGGCGGCAGCAAGCGCATCGACAAGGTCGAGGACGTGCTCGAGCTCGGTCAGGAAGTCCAGGTCGTGGTCGAAGACGTCGATCCGAACGGCAAGATCTCGCTCAAGCCGGTCGGTGACGGTCCGGAGGCCACTGGTGGCGACAGCCCCGAAGCATCAGACGACGCCCCTGCCGAAGTGTCCGGTGACCGTGAATCGGTCTCGTTCGAGTCCGCCTTCGATTCCGACCTCGCCGACGAGTTCGGTGATCTCGGTCCCGAGGCCCCGCGCCGCTCCGGCGGCGGCGGCGGTGGTGGCCGTGGCCGCAGCCGTGGTGGTCGCGGTCGCCGGTGACGATCGGCCAGACGGAAGGACTCGCAACGTCGTCTGAGGACGACGCTGCGATCCGAATCTCTCGACTCGACGGCGGCCTTCGGGTCGTTACCGAGTCCGTGCCCCGGTCGCGATCCGTCGCGGTCGGGGCATGGATCGGGGTCGGCAACCGTGACGAGCCCGCCGAGTTGGCGGGCGTCTCGCACTTCCTCGAACACCTGCTGTTCAAGGGGTCGTCGACTCGATCCGCACAGGACATCGCCCAGGGCATCGATGCCGTGGGAGGTGATCTCAACGCGTTCACGTCCAAGGAGTACACCGCCTTTCACGCTCGGGTTCCTGCCTGGGAACTCGACTTCGGCCTGAACACCCTGCTCGACGTTCTCGCTGATCCGGGGTTCACCGAGACCGAACTCGACGCCGAACGTCAGGTGATTCTCGAAGAGCTGGCGTGGAGCGCCGATACGCCCGACGATGTCGTTCACGGCGTCCTCGCCGAGAGCCTGTTTCCGGGTCACCCGCTCGGTTGGGAAGTGCTCGGCACGGCCAATACCGTGCAGGCGATCGACGCCGCGCAGGTTCGGGCGTTCCACGACCGCTGGTACCGGCGGTCGAACATGGTGATCGCCGTGGTTGGCCCGGTCGACCACGACGAGATCGTCGCCCGGGTCGACACCGCACTTGCCGCAGTGGGGCAGGGTGAGCGCCCGGTTCGGGCAACACCGCCGCCCGAGATCGTGCCTGAGGTCGTTACGCGGCGGTCGATCGAGCAGATGCACCTCGCCCAGGGATGGCGCACCGGTGGCCTGCACAGTCCCGATCGGTATGCGCTCGCCGTGGCCACCCAAGTGTTGGGTGGTGGCTGGTCGAGTCGCCTGTTCCAAGAGGTTCGCGAGAAGCGGGGCTTGAGCTACAGCGTCTTCGCCTCGGTCGGCTCGTTCGCCGACAGCGGCACGATGTCGGTCTACGCCGCCACGGCGCCCGAGCGTCTCACGGAGCTGCGAACCGTGATCGATGCCCAACTCCACGACCTCGCCACCAACGGCCCGGGCCAGCGAGAGCTCGACGTGGCACGTGGCGGGTTCGAGGGCGCCACGGTCCTCGGGCTCGAGGACACGGGCAGCCGAATGGCCCGTCTTGCCACCAATGTCTTGTTCCGCGACCGAGTCGTCGGCGTCGACGAATACCTCGACGCGGTTCGGGAGGTCACGGCTGCGGACGTGCAGCGGGTACTCGCCGAGGTGCTCGATGGGGCACTGGCGGTGAGCATCGTCGGCCCCGGCTGAACTCGGCACAAACAACCCACGGTCGGTACCGACCCGTCACGATCGAACGTCTCGAGAGGAAGTTCTTCATGGCTCGTAACGCCATCCTTGCCGGCGCCTCCCTGGTGATCGTCGGCATCGTCGTCACCATCGCCTCGGACTCCGAGAGCGTCACCTCGCTGATCCCTGCCTTCATCGGGGCGGTGTTCGTCGGGCTCGGCCTGCTCGCACGCGCCAAGCCCGATCTCAACCACCACGTGATGCACGCAGCCGCCGGCCTCGCCTTGCTGGGCGCACTCGGAAGCCTCGGGTCGGCGGTCGGCCGCGGAAGCGAGGGCTGGGCGCTGTTTGCACAGGGCGCCACCGTCGTGATTCTGGGAGGCTTCCTCTACCGAGCGGTGCAGTCGTTCCGGGCGGCTCGTCTGGCTCGCGAGGCCGGTGCCGCGTGATGCTCCGGGCTCAGATGCCCGGCTTCCAGATCATGATGACGAGCTGCACGACGAACAGCAGCGTGAGCACGATGCCGCCCACCTGCAGCTTGCGCTCCGCCGAGGCATCGCCCGCGGCCACGCCCTTCTCACCTGGACGCACCAGAGCGTGAAGCGCGCCGTTCATTGCGATCCACACGATGACGGCAGCTACCAGCCAGCCCTGCCGCACCTTGTAGACCTCGTCACTCATGCCAGCGACGCCGAACCCGAGCAGGCCCGAGATGATCAGGGAACTGCCATAGATCCGCATCGTGTTCTCGGCGATGTACCCGAAAACCGCAGGCCGCTCGGTACCGCCTGCGTTGTGTATCGATGTCGACAGGACGGGATGCGCGATCGCCGGGGCGAACGCCACGAAGCCCGTCAGGACGTGCAGGAGAAGCATGATGTTGTACGGCGTGTCGCCGATCGCTGCGAACATGCCCGGCACCGTACTGGATCTCGCCGCCGACGGTGGCGCTCTCGGGCCTAACCTGCAGACATGATCCGCGTAGGAGTTGTCGGAGCCGCAGGGAAGATGGGCGAGGAGGTTTGTCGCGCCATCAACGCCGATCCGGGCACCGAACTGGTGGCCCAGATCGACCTCGACGACTCCCTCGAGCAGTTGACCGAGCAGCGAGCGGACGTCGTCGTCGACTTCACCGTGCTCGATGCCGCACGGGAGACCCTGCGCTTCGCCGCCGCCAACGGCATCCACGCCGTTGTCGGCACGACCGGGTTCAGCGACGAGGATCTCGAGTCGTTTCGGGCTGCGTTCACGGCGTCGAACGCCCTGATTGCACCGAACTTCGCGATTGGTGCGGTGCTCATGATCCGTATGGCTGAGCTCGCCGCTCCACACTTCGAGACGGCCGAGATCATCGAGTTCCACCACAACGCCAAGGTCGACGCCCCGTCCGGTACCGCCACCCACACCGCTGAACGGATGGCGGCTGCCTCCGGTGAGTGGGCCGATGACCCGACGACGCACGAGGTGTATCCCGGTGCTCGGGGCGGGATCGGCCCGGCCGGCATCCGGGTGCACGGGGTGCGCATGGTGGGCGCGGTCGCCAACCAGGAGGTCATCCTCGGCACCACCGGGCAGACCCTGACGATCCGTCACGACACCGTTGATCGCACCTCCTTCATGCCCGGAGTTCTCGTCGGCGTGAAGCGGGTTGCAGAGTTTCCTGGTGTCACCATCGGCCTCGACACCTATCTCGGCCTCTGACCCGACGGCATGCGGATGTTCCTGACGCCCAAGTGGCTCGCATCGCATGCCTTCGTGGTCACGATGCTCGTCGTCATGCTGGCGGCCGGGTTCTGGCAGCTGGATCGGCTTGATGCTCGCAAGGCCTCCAACGAGGAGATCCACACGGCCTGGGAGTCGCCGGCACTGCCGGTCGAAGACCTCCTCGCTCAGGTCGGTGTCGGTCAGGACGTCCTTGATCAGACCGCAGTCACCGCCACCGGTCGGTTCCTCGACGAGCCGGGACTGTTGGTCGCGAACCGCACCTTCAACACCGAGCCGGGCTTTTGGTTCGTGGCACCGCTCGAGCTCGATGACGGCCGCATCGTCTTGGTGAGCCGAGGCTGGATCCCGCGCGACGTGGCGGCGGGTCAGAGCCAACAGCAGATCGAAGCCGTCGACGGCCGGGTGACCGTCACCGGGCTTCTGTTCGCGAGCGTAGATGGCGGTCGGCTCGGGTCGCCGGTCAACGGTGTTCCTCAGGTGAGTCGGCTCGACCTCGACACCGCCCAGGATGCAATCGGGCTGGAGGTCGTCGACCGCTGGGTCCAGGCAGAGGACCTGAACGGGCGTCGTGGGGTCATCCCGATCCCGGTGCCACGCCCCACGCTCGACGAAGGGCCACACCTTTCCTATGCCTTCCAGTGGTTCTTCTTCTCGGCGTCGACCGTGATCGCCTACGCATTGATCCTGCGGCGCCGACGGGCCGACGCGGCAATCCCACGAAACGACCAGTGAACGACCTCGACCTCCTCACGATGTTGGCGGTGCGGCTCCGCAGCCGAGGCACGGCCGCAGTGATCGTCGAGACGGTTGTCGAACTCCACGCCGGAGATGGCAGCGACCTTTCGGGGCACGTCGATCGCATCCTTGCGGCCGCCGTCGACGACGGCAGGGTGCGGCGACGAGGTGAGGAGGGCCGTCACTCGTTGACCCCCGCCGGCGAGGCCGAACTGAACGCCCTGCTCGCCGCCGACCTCGTCGGACCGGATCGGGCGGATGCCGCCACGGCCTACGAGGCGTTCCTGCCGATCAACCGCCGGTTCCTGGCGTCCGTAGTGGGGTGGCAGGACGGGCTGGTCGAGCTGGAGACCTTCCTTGCGTTGATCGACGAGGTGGTGCCGATCCTCGACTCGCTCACCGGGCTCCGGGCTCGGTTCGGTGGGTATGCACCTCGGTTGGTGGGCGCGGTCAGTGAGGCCGTCGACGACCCGGCATGGGTCGACGCCCCCGGGCTCGATTCGATCCACACCGTCTGGTTCGAACTGCACGAGCACCTGCTCGCCAGCCTCGGCCGTGCTCGCGTCGACGAGCGCTGAGCGTCGATCTCGCAGTACGCCGAAGGGTCAGCGCGGTGGCCGCAGGATCAGAACGGGGGTCTTCGCCTTGTACGCCTCGTACGCCTTCTGGCCGCCCCACTCCCGGTCGGATCGACGTTCGAGCATGGGCACGCCGCTCACGAAGTTGAGCAGCACGAACACGAAGACCGGGGAGACGAGGGTGGCGTACTGCCAACCCTGCAGGACGGGCGCCGCCATGATGGCGACCCCGAGCCAGAGGGTGATCTCGCCGAAGTAGTTGGGGTGGCGACTCCACGCCCACAACCCGACGTCGATGAACCTGCCTCGGTTGGTCGGATCGGCGCGGAAGGCCGATTTCTGTCGGTCGGCGGTGACCTCGATCGCAAAGCCGATGAGCCATACGACGAGACCGATGATCCCGACCGGGCCGAGGTCTGCTTTGGCGCCGGAGGTCATCGCGGCGAGCGCGGCGCCGGCGGTGAGCGTGACCCAGAGGGCCTGCAGCATCCAGGCCATCGAGAAGCGCAGACCATCGAGTTTGATCTTGTCGAAGCGGCCGTCGCCACCATCTCGGGTGACCCGCCGGAACAAGAAGGAGCCGAGCCGAGCCGCCCAGAGCACGATCATGGCGGCGAGCAGCACGGTGCGCAGGTCGCGGTCCGTGGTGGTCGCAAGGGCGACAAGCGTGACGGTGAGGTACGTCAGCGACCCGGTGAGGTCGTAGTAGTGCTCGGTCTTGGCAAGGAACGACGGCACGAAGACGGCGATGTTCACCACGAAGGCGATGATCACCAACCAGGCGAACGTGGGCAGGCCGCCGAGTTCCTCGCCGCCGTCGCCTCCAAGGGTGGAGATGATCGAACCGAGGACAGCAGCGACGACGATGCCGATCACGGCATTGCGGCGGGCGTTGGTCATGGCGGGCATCGTAGGTGGCTACGACGAGGTCGTCCCGTGTGGATGCGTCTGATCATCCGAACGTGACGGAGTGGCCCGGTCGCGGCCGCGGTGCGAAGATCGCCGTCATGGCCCAGCTTTCCGAATCCGTCAGTCTCGACACCACCGACTCGTCGGTCGCCGTCCTCACCGTCGACAATCCACCGGTCAACGCGCTCAGCTGGCATGTCCGTCAAGGGATCTTCGACGGGTTGAACCAGGCGTTGGCCGACGGCGCGTCGGCCATCGTGCTGATCTGCGCAGGCCGCACCTTCATCGCCGGCGCCGACATCAGCGAGTTCGGGGGAACGGCCCCGAAGGCGGCCAGCCTCGCCGACATGCAGGAGGTCATGGAGAACTCACCGATTCCGGTCGTGGCGGCGATCCACGGAACGGCCCTCGGCGGTGGTCTCGAGGTTGCCCTGTGCGCCCACTACCGGGTCGGTCTCGCCTCATCGAAGTACGGCCTTCCCGAGGTCAACATCGGTCTCTTGCCCGGTGCCGGTGGGACACAGCGTTTGCCTCGATTGATCGGCGTGCCCAAGGCCCTCGAGGCAATGACCTCCGGCCGTCACCTGCCCGCCTCCGAAGCAGCGGCCGACGGCCTGATCGACGAGGTCGTGGACGGGGACTGGGAGGCGCTGCGAGCGGCGGCGATCTCGTTCGCCGAGCGGGCCGTCGCGGAATCGCTGCCGCTGGTGAAGGTGCGTGATCGCGATGATCAGGTCACCGATGTCGACCCCCAGATCTTTGCCGACTTCCGTGCGAAGATCGCCCGCAAGACCCGTGGCTTTCTCGCCCCGGAGTACAACATCCGGTGCATCGAGGCGGCGGCCAGCCTGCCGTTCGATGAGGGCATCAAGGTGGAGGCCACGCTCTTCATGGAGCTCATGACCGGCCCCCAGTCCGCTGCGCAGCGCTACGCCTTCTTCGCCGAACGGCAGGCGAACAAGATCCCCGACATCGCCAAGGACACGCCCACGGTCGACGTCCAAAAAGCCGGTGTGCTCGGTGCCGGAACGATGGGCGGTGGCATCGCGATGAACTTCGCCAACGCCGGTATCCAGGTCACGGTTGTCGAACGCGATGACGCCTCGCTCGAACGGGGCCTCGACGTCGTGCGCAAGAACTACGAGCGGTCGGCGAGCCGGGGCTCGATCCCGGCCGAGGCCGTCGAGCAGCGCATGGGCCTGATCACCGGCTCGACCGACAAGAACGACTTCGCCGACTGCGACATCGTCATCGAGGCCGTGTTCGAGGACATGGAGCTCAAGAAATCGATCTTCACCGAACTCGACCAGATCTGTAAGCCCGGGGCGATCATGGCGTCGAACACCTCGGCCCTCGATGTCAACGAGATCGCCTCCGTGACCAGCCGTCCCGAGTCGGTGATCGGTATGCACTTCTTCTCGCCGGCCAATGTGATGAAACTCCTCGAGAATGTGCGTGGGGATGCGTCGTCCGACACCGTGGTCGCCTCGGCGATGGCGATCGGCAAGCAGATCGGCAAGGTCGGCGTGATGGTGGGTGTCTGCAACGGCTTCGTCGGCAACCGCATGCTGTTCATGCGCGGCGCCGAAGCCGACCGCATGTTGATGGAGGGCGCTACCCCCGCCCAGATCGACAATGTGCTCTTCGAGTTCGGCTTCCCGATGGGCCCGTTCTCGATGAGTGATCTCGCCGGCCTCGACATCGGCTGGAAGGCAGAGAAGAGCACCTCGTCGACGGTGCGCGAACTCATGTGCGAAAGCGGGCGCCGCGGTCAAAAGAACGGCATGGGCTATTACCGCTACGACCCGGAGACCCGGGCCGCCACACCCGACCCCGAGGTCGAGGAGATGATTCGGCAGTTCGCCATCGACCGTGGCCATGAACAGCGCGAGGTCACCGATCAGGAGATCCTGGAGCGGCTGCTCTACCCGATGATCAACGAAGGAGCGAAGATCCTCGACGAGGGCATCGCCATTCGTGGCAGCGACATCGACGTGGTGTGGGTCAACGGGTACGGCTGGCCGGTCTACCGGGGCGGCCCGATGCACTGGGCCGACTCGGTGGGCCTCGCCGAGATCGCAGCCAAGATTGCCGACTACGGCGAACGCCTCGGCGGTCGTCATTGGGATCGATCACCGCTGCTCGAGCGGCTCGCCGCCAAGGGTGGTTCCCTCGCCGGGCACCAGAACGGCTGACCCACTGATCCGCTAGGGCCAGGCGAGGCCGCGCCGGATCACCATGTTCCGCCATGGCTTCACGCGCTCCGACACCCAGTCCTCGACGCCGTGGCCGAGCATCGACCGCAGCGATTCGTTGAGGGTGTGCATCAACGTCCGAGGATTGTCCGGTTCGTAGGCGGGGTCGAGCATCCGGGCGATCAGGTGCATCTCGACCGCCACGAAGGTGGCGAGATCCGAGGCGGTGCGGGCGACCGGGTAGATCGCCTCGACGTCGAGGTCGGGATCGGTCCGGAGTCGAGCAAGCAGGCTCGCCGAGTCGTCGCCGAAGCGTTGCGCTGCAGTGGCTGGTTCGAGTTCGGCGATCTCGGCTTCGATCGCGTCGGCGGCCGGATCGAGCGCCGTGGAATCCGCTGACGCCACGGCGTCGAGCACGGCGTGGTTGGCGGCGACGAACGCGGCGGCGAAACGGATCGCATCGGCTCTCGTGTCGGGCAGGTTGGCGTTCGCCGGCGCAGCGCGGCGACGGAGCAGTCGGCGCCGCGCAAAGCGGACAACCGGTTCGTCGAGCGTGTCGGCATCGATGACAGCGCTCGCCCGATCGATCACGGCTTGGCGGCCCTCGGTGAACACGGCTTCCGCGGCGAGCATGGCGGCGATCGTACGGGCGATCTTGCGCACTGGGTCGGCTCTCGGCTGACTCCGTGGCAGCATTGGGGCCATGACGACTGCCATTGCCACCTTCGGGCGGGTGCTGACCGCCATGGTCACGCCGTTCGACGCTGACGGATCGCTCGACCTCGACGGTGCCGTGAAGCTGGCCACCTACCTCACCACGGAAGGCGGGAACGACGGTCTGATCATCGCAGGCACCACCGGCGAGAGCCCCACCCTCACCCACGATGAGCAGATCGAACTGATCGGTGCCGTGGCCGAGGCGATCGACGGGCCGGTCGTCGCCGGGGCCGGCAGCAACGACACCCGGGCCGCCGTCGAACTCACCGAACGAGCAACCGCAGCGGGCGCCGCCGGCCTCCTCCACGTGACGCCCTACTACAACCGTCCATCGCAGGCCGGCCTGCTCGATCACTTCAAAGCGTGTGCCGCCGCGACCGACATGCCGGTGCTGCTGTACGACATCAAGGGTCGCACCGGCCGCCCGATCTCGATGGAGACGATGCTCGAACTCTTCGAGACCGTCGACAACATCATTGGGGTGAAGGACGCCAACGGTGATCCGGCCCAGACCGCCAGGCTCTTGTCGCTCGCCCCGCCCGACACCGAGGTGTACAGCGGTGACGACCCGCTCACCCTCGCCCTGCTCGCCACCGGTGCCGTCGGCACGATCGGCGTGGCCACGCACTGGATCGGCAACGAGACCCAGCAGATGATGGATGCCTTTTTCAGCGGCGACATCGCCAAGGCGATCGAACTCAACCGCCTGATGATCCCGAGCTACTCGTTCGAGACTGGTGATCTCGCTCCCAACCCGATCCCGACCAAGGCCATGCTGCGGCTCATGGGACTGCCGGCCGGCCCGACCCGTCCGCCGATGGGGCCCGAACCGGAGTTCGTCGAAATCGAAGCCAAGGCCGTGCTTGCCGGCCTCGGTCGGAGCTGAGCGCCGGATGGCCGCACCGGTCACGATCACGTTCCTCGGCGGGCTCGGCCAGATCGGCCGGAACTGTGCCGCCATCGAGACGGAGGGACGCATCGTCGTCCTCGATTGCGGGCAGATGTTCGGCGGCGACGACCTGCCGGGTGTCGACGCCGTCCTGCCCGATCTGTCGTACCTGATCGAGAACGCCGACCGGGTCGACGCTGTCATCGCGACACACGCCCATGAGGACCACATCGGGGCGCTGCCGTACCTGCTGACCCACATGTCGTTGCCGATCTACGGCTCGCCGTTCACCCTCGGCATGATCGACCACAAACTTCGCGAGCGGGGCCTGCACAAGAACGCCGAACTGCGGCCGGTGCACGACGGTGACCGGATCGACATCGGTCCGTTCGACTGCGAATTCCTCCCGGTCACCCACTCGATCCCCTCGGGCAACATCACGGCGTTCCACACCTCGCAGGGTGTGATCCTGCACTCGAGCGACTTCAAGCTCGACCTCACCCCGGTCGACGGGCGCCGCACCGACCTCAGCCGTATCGGCGCCCTCGCCCACGATCCCGGCATCCGACTGCTGATGGCTGACTCCACCAATGCGGATTCGCCGGGCGCTTCCCGCTCCGAGACGGAGGTCGGTCGCAATCTGGCCTCGTTGATTCGTGGGCAGGAGGGTCGTCGGGTCATCGTGGCGTCGTTCGCCAGCCATATCCATCGGCTTCAGCAACTCGCCGATGCCGCGGTCGAGAACGATCGGGTGTTGGTGACGCTCGGGCTCTCGATGCGCCGCAACGTCAAGCTGGCCCGGGACGTCGGCATCCTGCGGATTCCCGACTGGGCGCTGCGCGACATCGAAGACCTCGACGAACTCGATCCGGAGAAGACCCTGATCGTGTGCACCGGCTCGCAGGGCGAGCCTCGGGCCGCGCTCACCCAGATGGCGATTGGCCAGAGCAAGTGGCTCAAGCTCGACGACAACGACACGGTGGTCTTCAGTTCCCACCCGATCCCGGGCAATGAGGCTGCGGTCGCCTCCGTGCGCAACGGGCTCGCTCGGCACGGCGTCCGGGTCTTCCACTCGGGGATGGTCGATGTCCACACCTCGGGACACGGCAAGCAACAGGAACTGAAGACGCTCCACTCGGTTGCGGTGCCGGAGTGGTTCGTGCCGGTGCACGGCGAGTATGCGCATCTGGTCGCTCACCGAGATCTCGCTCGCGAGATGGGAATGCCGGCCGATCGAGTGGTCTTCTGCGAAGACGGAGATCAGATCGTGCTCTCCGATGATGGTGTCGAGCATCAGGGCTCCATCGGCGGCGACCACCTCTATGTCGACGGCATGGTCGGCGACCTCGGCAACACGGTGCTGTCCGAGCGCCGCACGCTCGGCGACGACGGTTTCGTCACCGTCGTGGTCCACGTCGACATGGAACGCGGCGAGATTGTCGCCGGCCCCGATGTGATCTCACGTGGTTGGGTCGAGCTACCTGCGCTTGCCGGACACGAGGCTGCGGTTGCCGATGCGGTCGAGTCAGACCTGTTGGCGGCCTTGAAAGATCCCGACAACGACATTGAGCGTCTCGGTCAGATCGCTCGCCGGGCTGCTGGTCGCACGGTCAACGATCGCACCCGGCGCCGTCCGATGATCGTTCCGGTCGTCCGCGAGGACTGACGTACTGGTTCCAGCGTTGTCCACAGGGTGCCCAGTGCTGGCATGAGGGCCTGTTAGCGTCAGATGCACTGTGGCTACTCAACAGCGCAAGAAGCCCGCGTCCAAAAAGCCGGCGAAGAAACGGTCGTCTTCGACCGCATCCGCAAAGAAAAAGCCCACTGCACGGCGCAGTGGCACCGCCGCATCGCGTGATGCCCTCGGGTCGGTCATGGCCGACCATCGAAACGACGTCTGGGGGGTCGGCGCTTTCCTCGTCGGCGTGCTTGCCGCCTTCGCCGTGTGGCTTGGTAGCGCGGGGTTCATCGGCGAAGTTCTCGACGACGGTCTCGCCCTCGGGGTGGGCCTCACCCGGGCGATCGTGCCCGTCGCGCTTATCGGGATCGGTATCGGGCTCGTCATGGGCGGCAAGGACGACGACACCGACAACGATCTCGATCGCCTCGCCCGCGTCGCCGTTGGCAGCCTGGCCACCCTGATCGCCGCAACCGGCCTTCTTCATGTCTTCCGGGGTCGGCCCGGCCTCGACGATCCGATCGCGGAGGTCGGCGCCGCCGGCGGTGCCCTCGGGATGGCCGTTGGGGGCGTTTTGCACGCCCTCGCCGATTCTGCTGGCGCGGCGGTGATCCTGCTCGCCGTCGGCGTGATCGGTGTCATCATCGTCACGGGCTCGTCGGCCCGCACGGTCGGGGAGTTCGTCGCCAAGAGTGCTCGAATGATCCCGGCACTGTTCGGCCGAGCATTCCGGGGTCTCTTCGACGATCCGACCCAGGGCGAACAGGCCGCGGATCGGCGTCCCGAGCCGTTAGTGCCCGAACCCGAGCCCGAGGTCGAACCCGAGCCCGAGATCGAGTCCGAACCCGCGCCGAAGAAGCGGGCAAAAAAGGCCGAGCCGGTCGCCGAGGCCGAGCAGCAGTCGTTGCCGGTGCCGAAGGCGGTCGGCAACTGGAAGCTGCCACCGATGAGCCTGCTTTCGCGCTCAGAGGAGCGTGACGTCGACAAGCAAGAGGTCGACAAGCGTGGCGAACTCCTGCAGTACACGCTCGATCAGTTCGGCGTGCCGACCACCTTGGCCGAGTCGATCGTTGGTCCGACCGTCACCCGGTATGTGCTCGAGCTCGGTGAGGGCGTGAAGGTCTCCAAGCTCGAAAGCCTTCGCAAAGACATCGCCTACGCAATGGCGTCGCCCGATGTTCGCATCCTGGCGCCGATCCCCGGCCGCCGAGCCATCGGCGTCGAGGTGCCGAACTCCGACCGTCAGATCATCGCGCTCGGCGACATCCTCTCCTCACGGGAAGCCAGCCAGGCCACCCACCCGCTCGAGGTGGCCATCGGTCGCGACATCAACGGCAAGAACGTCATGGTCAACCTGGCCACGATGCCCCACGTGCTGATCGCCGGCGCCACCGGTGCGGGCAAGTCGTCGTGTCTCAACTCGCTGCTCACCTCGATCCTGATGCGCACCACGCCGGAGCAGGTCCGCATGATCCTGATCGACCCGAAGCGAGTCGAGATGGGCCAGTACGACAAGGCGCCGCACCTGCTCACCGCACCCGTCACCGATCCGCGCCAGGCCGCCAATGCGCTCGCCTGGGCGGTGCGAGAGATGGAGCGCCGCTACGACCTGCTCCACAAGGTCGGCTTCCGCGACATCACGGGCTACAACAAGGCCGTCGACGAGGGCACCGTGCAGCCGGGACTGGGCGAGGTCGACGAGCACGGCGAGCCACTCGAGTACAAGCGCCTGCCGTTCATGCTTGTCGTGGTCGACGAGCTCGCCGACCTCATGATGGTCGCAGCGCGAGATGTCGAAGAGTCGATCGCTCGAATCGCCCAGATGGCCCGTGCGGTCGGTATTCACCTGGTGATCGCCACCCAGCGACCGTCGGTCAATGTCATCACCGGCGTGATCAAGGCCAACGTTCCGGCGCGTCTCGCCTTTGCGGTTTCGAGCCTCACCGACTCCCGCGTGATCCTGGATCAACCCGGCGCCGAGCGCTTGGTCGGCAAGGGTGACCTCCTCATGCTGGGTCCGTCGTCCTCGTCGCCGCACCGCGTGCAGGGCTGTTGGGTCGAGGAGGCCGAGGTTCGTTCGATCGTGAAGCATTGGATCGATCAAGCCCCCGACTTCACCGACGATCAATCGGTCGGCGCCGATACCGCCACCGGCGACGCCACGGCGGCCACGGTCCCGGCCGGCGCCCCCATTCCGGGCGCTGGAGGGGTCACCAGCACGCCGCCGAGCCTCGACATCACGGCAGCGCCGCCTGCGACCGATGAGGATGGCGACGAGCTGCTCGGACAGGCGATGGAGCTTGTCGTCGAGACACAACTCGGTTCCACCTCGATGCTCCAGCGCAAGCTCCGGGTCGGTTTCGCTCGTGCCGGCCGCATCATGGATCTGTTGGAGGAGGCCGGGGTGGTCGGCCCCTCCACCGGTTCGAAGGCCCGCGAGGTGTTGATCACCCCGGAGGAGCTCGCTGCTCGCCGCGGTCAGGGCTGAGGAGTCCCACACCCGTGATTCTCGGTCTCATCTTCGCCGTCGCTGGGCTGATCGTCCTCGCCTTCGCTGCTGACCACTTTGTGGCGGGCGCGGCCCGTGTCGCAGCGTTCTACAAGGTCTCCCCGGTAGTCATCGGCGCCGTGCTGGTCGGGTTCGGGACGTCGGCTCCCGAGATGGTGGTGTCCGGCATCGCCGCCGGCCAGGGTGATCTCGACATCGGTGTCGGCAACATCATCGGTTCGAACGTCGCCAATATCTCGCTCGTACTGGCGGCGGCTGCCGTGGTGCGGACCATTCCGGTCGACTCGGCGACCTTGCGGCGAGAGGTGCCGATCTCGGTCGCCTCGGTGCTGGTGTTCGCCCTGCTGGTGCAAGGCGAGATCACCCGCTTCGAGGGCGCTCTGCTTGCCCTCCTGATCTTCTCCTTTCTTGTTGTGGTGCTGCGCAGCTCGTCGTCGAGCGATGTGTCGTTCGACGACGACGTTGATGGCATCGTCGGTGACGATCCGGTTGAGGTCTGGAGGGAGGCCTTTCGGGCGCTCGCCGGTTTTGTTTTCGTCGTCGGGTCGTCGTACTTCATCGTCGACGGTGCCGAACGGGTTGCGAACGCGCTCGAGCTCTCTGGCGGCTTCGTTGGCTTCACCCTGGTTGCCCTCGGCACGTCGGCGCCCGAACTCATCACGAGCGTCCAGGCGGCCCGACAGGGCGAAACCGAGCTGCTCGTCGGCAACCTCCTCGGTTCCAATGTGTTCAACAGCCTTGCGGTCGGCGGCATCATCGGCCTTGTCGGCCCCGGGCCGGTGCTCGACACGACACTGGCCGAGACAGGCTCGGTCCTGATGGTGGTGATCGTGATCACCAGCGCCGTGTTCATGCTCATCGGGGGATCGGTCGGTCGAAACAAGGCCTTCGTCCTGTTCTTCCTCTGGGTGGTCTCGGTCGTGGTGCTGTCTGGCGGCGACACGGCCGAAGCGGCGCTCACGGTTCTTCGCTAGCCATCGGCTGGCATCCGCTCACAACGAGGCGTGCGGGTTCGCTCTCGCGTCGACGGCTACGGTCCTTGGAATGGAGCCTCGCCTCGCTGCTTCGGTTGACCGAGCCGAGATCACCGACGTCGTCCACCGGTACTGCCGGGGGATCGATCGACGTGATTTCGACGTCGTGCGGGCGTGCTTTCACCCTGACGCCACCGATCGCCACGGAGCCGAGGCCCGCTCACTCGACGACTTCGTTGCGTGGGTCGACCGGCTGACCGCCCGTTATCGCATGACACAGCACCTGATCGCCGGTGTCGTGGTCGATCTCGCCGGCGACGTGGCCGCAGTGGAGTCCAACGGGGTTGCCGTCCATCGCAGCGACGACCCATCGCCACACCGCAACCTCGTCACGGGCTTCCGTTACCTCGACCGGTTCGAGCGCCGTGACGGCACGTGGGCGATCGCCGAACGCACGGGTGTCGCATCCTGGTCACTCCCGATCACCGCCGATCGATGGTGGGACGCGCCGGCCGACCATGTCGCCGGCCGCCGCGACCATCACGACCCGCTGTACGCCCTCCTCGGGAGCCTGGGCGCCGACCTCTAGGCTGGGGCGACCATGGGCGAGCCGCAGACCTACTTCCTCGAGACGCTCGGATGCCCGAAGAACCAGGTCGATTCCGACAAGCTTGAAGGTCGCTTTGCCGCCGACGGCATGACGCCGGTCGATTCGCCCGACGAGGCCGACATCGTCGTCGTCAACACGTGTGCCTTCATCGACGAGGCCCGCCAAGAGTCGGTCGACACGATCCTGACCCTGAGCGACCAGCGTCGCAAGGGCGCCAAGCTGGTCGTCACCGGCTGCATGGCCGAACGTCACGGCGACGAGATCTCAGCCTCGCTTCCCGAGGTGGATCAGGTTGCACCGTTCGGCATCGACATCACCGGATCCACGGCGGTGCCGGTCAGCCTGGGCCCGACACGTCGGGCTCCGGACTTCGACCTGCTCAATCTGCCTCGCCCGGCATCGGTCCGGCCATGGTCGTACGTCAAGATCGCCGAGGGGTGTGATCGAGCGTGCGGCTTCTGCGCGATTCCGACCTTCCGGGGTCCGCAGCGCAGCCGCTCGATCGATCAGATCCTCACCGAAGTCGACGAACTCCAGGCTCGCGAGATCGTGCTCGTCGCCCAGGACTTGGCGGCCTACGGGCGTGATCAGGGAGTGGGGGAGCGTTCGATCGTCCCGCTCGTCCGGCAGGTCACCGACCGGGTCGATCGGGTTCGTCTCTTGTATCTCTACCCGTCGGACCTCACCGATGCGCTCATCGACACGATCTGCGACACCGGCGTGCCGTACTTCGATCTCAGCCTCCAGCACGTCTCGCCGCCGTTGATGCGCCGTATGCGTCGTTGGGGCGATGGCGAACGCTTCCGTCGCCGCATCGCCGACATTCGGGCCCGCGAACCCGAGGCGGCATTCCGATCCAACTTCATCGTCGGCTACCCGGGAGAGACCGAGGACGATCACGATGCGCTCCTCGACTTCGTCGAGCAGGCCCAACTCGACTGGTGCGGCTTCTTCGCCTACTCGCCCGAGGCCGGCACTTATGCGATGGAACTCGACGGCGAGGTCGATACCGGCCTTCGCGATGAGCGACTCGCCGAGCTCCGCGAGCTTCAAGACGACATCACCGCCGCAAAACGTGACCTTCTCGTGGGTTCGGAGGTCAGAGTGCTCGTGGATGAGCCAGGAATCGGTCGGAGTCACCGCGAAGCCCCCGAGATCGACGGCGTGATCGTCGTTCCCGACACCCTCAACGTCGGGGAGTTCCACGACCTCACCATCACCGCCTCGATGGGCCCCGACGTGGAGGCATCATGAACGAACCCACCACCGAGCCACGCGAGGTCGGCATCACCCACCCGGCCAACCTGCTCACGCTTACCCGTCTCGTCTTTGCCCCGTTGCTCTTCTGGTTCGTGCTCGACGCTGATGCCAACCGGGGTGCGTCCTGGGCGGCGTTCGGTCTCGGCATCGCCCTGGCCGTCACCGACTTCTTCGACGGTCGGGTCGCACGCCGCTCGAATGTCGTGAGCCGAAGCGGCGCCTTCCTCGATCCGCTGGCCGACAAGATCGTTGTGATCGGCGGCGCCTACTGCCTGGTCTACGTCGAGCGGTACTGGTGGGTACCCGTCACGATCATCGCGGTGCGCGAACTCGGCATCACGGCCTACCGCAGCCGCTGGGCGAGAGAAGGGCTGGCGCTGCCGGCCCGCACCTCGGCCAAGTACAAGACCTTCGTGCAGGCGCTCGCACTCATCCTGGCGGTGATGCCGACGCTCGAGGATCACGACACCGTGATCGCCGTGTCGTTGTGGGTTGCTGTCGCTTGGACGATCTACAGCGGGGTGCAGTATCTCCTCGACGGGCAAAATGCCCTGAGCACCACCGGCGACTGACGCCGGAAGCCTCCGACGATCCGCTCGGAGGAACGCACGTGAACGATCTGGCGGAGGCTGCAAGTGAAATGTGAAGTCGTGGCGATCGGCACCGAGTTGCTGCTCGGCCAGATCGTCGACACCAACTCGTCCTACATCGGCGAGCAGCTGGCCATGGTGGGTATCGATTCCCATCATCAGACCAAGGTCGGCGACAATCACGATCGCATGGTCGCGGTGCTGCGGCAGGCGCTGGATCGTAGCGACGCCGTGATCTGCTGCGGCGGGCTCGGTCCGACCCAAGACGACATCACCCGGGCGGCGATCGCTGAGGTCATGGGAGTCGAGCTGGTGCGCGACGAGGCGATCGTCGAACGGATCAGGACCATGTTCGGCAGCCGCGGCCGGTCGATGCCGGAGAACAACCTGCTGCAGGCCGATGTCCCCGAGGGTGCCTCGATCAACCCGGCGATGCCCGGTACTGCTCCTGGGCTCATCTGTCCGTTGCAGGGCGAGTACGACGGGAAAGTCATCTATGCCGTCCCCGGGGTGCCGTGGGAGATGAAGCAGATGCTCGCTGAGGGGATCCTTCCGGATCTTCAGCGACGGGCCGGCTTCACCGGCGTGATCCAGAGCCGCACCTTGCGGACGTGGGGCCAGAGCGAGTCCGGCCTGGCCGAGCAGCTTGACGAGGAGATCCGTCGCCTCGACGAGGTCGGTGGCGCCACCATCGCCTTTCTTGCCTCGGGCTGGGAGGGTCTGAAGGTCCGGATCACCGCCAAGGCCGACACCGAGGAGCAGGTCGCCGCGATCCTTGCCGACGAGGAGCGCATCGTCCGCGAGATCGTCGGCGACGAGATCGTTTTCGGCACCGACGACGACACCATGGAGTCGGTCGTGCTGCAATTGCTCCGGGATCGGGGCAAGACCCTTGCGGTGGCGGAGTCGCTCACGGGCGGCCTCATCGGGGCCCGCCTCACCGGTATCGCCGGATCGAGCGACGTGTTCCGCGGTGGGGTCACACCCTATGACCGTGCGCTCAAGCTCTCACTCCTCGGGTGCCCCGACGTGCCGGCGGTGAGCGAGGAGATGGCGCTGGCGATGGCCGAGCGGGTCTGTGTCGTTCTCGGTGCCGACGTCGGTATCGCGGTCACGGGCGTCGCCGGTCCGGCACCGCTCGAGGGCAACGATCCGGGCGATGTCTGGTTCGCCACCTGCATCGACGGCGTAGCCGAGGCGCACTTCCTGAAGATGCCCTTCGATCGTGAGCGCATCCGGCAGTTCACCTGCATCATGACCCTCAACAGCGTGAGAAATCGTCTACTGGCCGAAGGCTGAGGGGTCGTCGTCCGTCTCCGGCCTCGCAAGCCGCCAGATCCCGTGGGGTTGCTCGGGGAAGTGCGGCAGGGTCCGCTCCTCGGACAAGACGAAGCCGAGGCGGCGAGCCACGGCCTGGCTCGCCGTGTTCTCGGGCAGGATCACGCTCACGAGTTCGTCGACGTCGTGGTTCGCGAAACACCAGTCGACGGCGGCCCGGCCGGCCTCAGTGGCGTAGCCGTGGCCCCAGTGGTCGGGGTGGAGTGTCCAGCCGATCTCCAGACCCGGCCACCCGACGCGTTCGGGAAGGTGTGAGCCTGCTCGTCCGATGAACGCCCCGGTGTCTCGACGCTCGAGTGCCCACTGGCCAGTGCTGCGCAGTTCCCATTGGCCTCGCCAGAGGGCAAGGTGGGTCCAGGCGTCGTCGCGTGAGAACGAGTCCGGGACGTGGAGCGACCGGCGGACCTCGGGCGTGTCGTAGAGCATGAAGTACGCCTCGACATCGTCGTCGACGAAGGGCCGCAGGCGAAGCCGTTCGGTTTCAAGCGTGGGGCACTCGGACATCATCGTCAGTCTCGCGCTTGACGGTTAGGTGATGGCCGTTTTCGTGTCCGTCGCCTCCGCAGGCCAACATGAGCGCCGACCCCAGACGAGGAGCCCCCATGAAGTTTGGAATCGGATTCGCCAACACCGGACCGTTCGCCGGTGGACCCGGCGCCGCCATGCTCGGCCAGGCCGCCGAGGCAGCCGGCTTCGACTCGGTGTGGACGGTCGAGCATGTCGTGTACCCGGAGGGCTACGAGTCGACTTATCCGTACGCCCCCGACGGCAAGATGCCCGGGTCGGGCGACAACCCGATCCCCGATCCGCTGGTTTGGCTGGCCTTTGTCGCCGCCACCACGACCGAACTCGGCCTGGCGACCGGCATCTCCCTGCTTCCCGAACGTCATCCCGTGACGTATGCGAAGGAAGTCGCCACCCTCGACAACCTCTCGGGTGGTCGCCTGCAACTCGGCATCGGCATCGGTTGGCTCAAGGAGGAGTTCGAGGTGCTCGGCGTGCCGTGGGAGCGGCGAGCCGCCCGCACCGAGGAGTATGTCGAGGTGATGCGGGCGCTCTGGGCGGCCGACAACGCCAGTTTCGACGGCGAGTTCGTCACCTTCGACGGCATGAGTTCCAACCCCAAGCCGGCCAACGGCAGCGTTCCGATCACGATCGGCGGCCACAGCCGTGCTGCTGCCGAGCGGGCCGGCCGCATGGGCAACGGCTTCTTCCCGGCGAAGGGCGACATGGCCGAACTCGCTGAGATCGCCCGCGCCACTGCCGAGGAGCACGGCCGAGATGGCGCAGCCCTCGACATCACCGGTATCCATCCCGGACTCTTCGGTGACGACATGGCAGGAGCGGTGGAAGAAGCTGCGGCTTGGGGTCTCGACCGTCTGGTCGTGCCCTCGTTCATGTTCTTCCGGAGTCCCGAGGAGTCGATCGCGGCGATGGGTGAGAAGATCGCCCCGTTCGTCGACTGACGCTCCGTCAGTTCGCTGGACGGCGCAGGGGGCGGGAGTGATCCCAGTCCGCAAGCAAGGAACGCAGCGCTGTGATCAGGATCAGCGGCACGTCGAGCATCGGGTGATGGCCGGCGGTCGGGAGTTCGATCACCGGCGCGACCCGACCGAGTTGTTCGTACATGTAGTCGCCGATGTCGGGAGTGACGAGCCCGTACTCGCAGCGCAGCAACGCCACCCGACAGGTGACCTCGGCGAGCAGCTGTGCGGGTTCGGCTCGACGCGGGATAAAGATCGTCGGGTCGAACTTCCAGCCCCAGCGGCCGTCGTCGAGCAGGGTGAGGGAGTTCCGGGCGACGTGCTCTTTGACGTAGGGCAGGTAGTGCCGCTGCTCCGGGATCGTGCGAAATCGCGCGATCGGGATGTCCGGATCGTCGTAGGTCTTCGCCTTCTTGAACTCGTCGGTGCGCCGCGCTCGGGCGACCTCGGGGTCCTCGGCCTGCACGGGTGAGTCGATGATCACGGCTCCGCCGATGTGGTCGGTCTGCCAGGCGGCGGTGGCGATGGTGACGAAGCCACCCATCGAGTGGCCGACGACCACCGGCGGTGACGTGAAGCCGGCGTCGTCGATGACGGCGGCGACTTCTTCGGTCCAGGCTCGCAGCGTGTAGTCCGCGCGACGGTCGCTGTCGCCGTGCCCGCTCAAATCGAGTGCCACGACGCGATAGTCCGGCAGGAAGCTCGGACCGATGTGGTCCCACCAGTGGGCGTGGGCGGCACCGCCGTGGACGAGCACGATGCCGGGAAGGTCGCGTTCACCCCATGCGAGGTAGTGGATCGAGGTGCCGTCGACGTCGATCCGATGCGACTCGGGTGTTGTGTCGATTGCTCGGGTGAACCAGCCGGGGGTGTCACTCATGGGGTCAGCGTGCCTCGGACACGACGAAATCCACCCGTTTGTCCAACGCCAGTTCCAACAGGCCGGCCCGTTCTCGAGCGGTGAAGACCTCGAGTTCGACGTCGAGATCAGCCGTTACGGTCAGCTCAATGGTGAGTTCGTCTCCCAGGTCGACCGAGACACCCTGGACTGCTCGCTGGTACGTGCGATCGAGGCCGATCGCGATCCGCAGGACACCAGCCAGAACCCGGACCCGCTGACGGTCTGCGTCGTCAAGCGCGGCGAACTCCTCGTGCTTCGGCCGTGGGTTGCTCTTTCGGTGGTAGCGGGCGACCTGAGCGATCAACTCAAGTTCGTGCTCGTTGAATCCGGCGAGGTGCTCACTGTGTCGGATCAGGTAGTAGCTGTGTTTGTGATGGGCGGCGTGGGCGATGAAGCGACCCACGTTGTGCAGGAGACCGGCTGCCTCAAGCACGTTGCGTTCGGCGTCGCCGTAGCCGTGCAGCGCCTCAAGCGCATCGAAAAGACCGAGTGCAAGGTCTGTGGCGTGGGAGGCATGCGTGAGATCCTCCTCGTAGCGCCGCGCCACCGCCTCGACGCTCGACCGACGCAGGTCGCCAAGATGATGCAGGGCGTCAGCGGTAACCGACTGCCGCCGGAGTTGGTCGAGTACAACACCCTCCCGAAGGGCTGCGGGCGAGACCACCAGTTCGTCGATGTTGAGGCTTTTGAAGATCTGGCGGAGCAAGATGGCGCCGCCAACGATGACGTCGGCCCGATGCGCATCAAGGCCCGGTGTTCGGGCCCGGCTGCTCGCGTTCTCTGCGGCGAGCAGCGACCGGACCACGGTCCGCAATCCGTGGCGGGTGAGTACGAGATTGTCGACCGTACGGGGGGCATTTCCCGACTCGACAGCTGCCATTCGGGCGAGGTTCTCGATGGTCCCGGAGCAGCCGATTGCCACCTCGAACCTCGCCTCTCGGATCTCTCTGGCAGCGGGGGCAAGGAAGGCTCGCACGTACTTTTGGCATTCGTCGACCGCCTTCTTCGTCACGACCCCATCGGGGAAGAAGCGATCGGTGAGGCGGATATGGCCGAGTTTGAGCGATCGGGTTAGTTCGGGGTTCGTGCCCTCGCCGAGCGCGAATTCTGTCGAGCCACCTCCGATGTCGATCACAAGATGTCGCTGGTCGGCCGCTGGTACGGCGCTGAGTGCGCCGAGATGGATGAGGCGGGCCTCCTCAGCGCCGGAGATGACGCTTACGGCGACTCCTGCCTGGTCCCGAGCTGCTTCGATGAAGTCGCGTTGATTCTCCGCTTCGCGTACGGCGCTTGTGGCGACCGCAACGATGGTGGCGCCATGGGCGTCGGCGAGGCGTCGAAAGCGGCTGAGGGCTTCGATCGTCCTCGCAACGGCCTCAGGAGTGAGTTGTTTCATGTCGCGGCCGCCGGAACCGAGGCGCACCGGGAACTTCTCGCGCGTCACGACCTCGGGTGCACCGCCCGCAACCGGGCGGGCGATCACGAGATGTACCGAGTTCGTACCGATGTCGATCGCTGCGATCGGCGATGTGTCGGGCGTGTTCACCGGCGACTCCTCGGGCCGATCTCGCGAACCGAGGTCGACGGGGCGACATCACCAAGGATCCGGCCACACATGGCGAGTGCGAAGGTGGCGATGCCGGCCGAGACGGCAAACGCGGTCGATCGGTCGAATGTGTCGGAAACCAAACCGATCACCGGGCCGCCGAGGCCGAAGGCGAGGTCGAAGAACATCGACAGGGTGCTGATGGCATGGCTTCGCTCGGCGTTGGGAGCATCGTCGACGACGAGCGCGAACAGTGCAGGGAAGAGGAACGACTGGGCGACGGCGAGGATCGCAGCGCCCACGTAAACGCCTACGGGCTCGGTCCACACGGCGAGCACGGCAAGGCCGATGGCTCCGCACGACAGCGAAATACGGCTTGTCCGTATCGGCCCGAGTTGGTCGGGCAGTTTCGCCGCGAAGATCCGGAGGAAGATGATGACCAGCGCGAACACGGTGAAGACCGTCCCGGTGTTGGCGATGCCGACCTCCTCCGCGTGAAGGGCGGCGAACGCCAAAAAGCCGGTGTAGCCGAGTAAGCCGAGGAACAGCACGGCGCCGGGACGAAGGGCCGCACGGTGAAGCAGAACCCGGCGTTCCGGTTTGGGTGGTGGTTCGGCCGGTGCTCCCGGCGCCACGTTGCCGGTGCTCGCCGCGACGACGGCGAGTCCGCCTGCGAGCACCCATGCCGTGTCGGTGCCGAAGGTCTCGGAGATCCACTCGCCGAGCGGAGGCCCGAGGAACAACGAGCTGTAGATCGCAAGCGAGAAATAGCTCGCTGCCTCGCCCCGGCGCTCGTCGGTGGCGAGATCCTGGGCAGCGCTGGCGGCGCCGACAAACACCGCAGCCTCGCCGAGTCCGGCGAGCGCCCGGAAGGCGATCACCATGCCGAGGCTGGTCGCCGTCGCCGTGGCGATCGTCGCGAGGCCAGCGACGATCGCGCCGCCGACGATGAGCCGCTGGCGACCGTGTCGGTCGCCTAGTGGACCGATGATCGGACGGATGCACGCGGCGGCCAGTCCGAATGAGCTGACGGCGATGCCGACCTGGGCGTCGGTGCCGCCGAGTTCGCCCTCGACGAAGAGCGGCAGGACCGACAAGGTCATGTTGAGGCCGAGGAAGTAGAGGGTCACGCCGGACACCAACGCCACGAAGCGAGGCGTCAGCAGGGTGGGGCGAACGGTGGGTGAGGTCACCAGGGAGCGTCTGTCTCTTCGGGGGTGAGGGTCCACGGAGTGAGCGCGATCTGATCGGCTGCGAAACAGTCCAGCAAATCGGCTGGTGTCGTCTCGTCGTCAGGGACCTCGAACCCGAGCGACCGGGCGAGCACGGCCACCACGCGACCCGGGGTGTCGCCGACGGCGAGGCGATCATCGAGGGTGACCGCCCCGTGGCGTTTGGCCAGCCGATCACCATCGGCGGCGAGAACCAGAGGCACGTGGGCCCATGTCGGCCGGGGGATGCCGAGCATGTCGGCGAGGTGGGCGTGACGAGGAGTCGACGACAACAGGTCGTCGGCCCGCACGACCTCTTCGACACGCTGTGCGTCGTCATCGACGACCACGACAAGGTTGTAGGCGGGGGTGCCGTCGCCGCGCCGGAGCACGACATCGTCGACGACCTCGGTGTGCTCACCGTGCAAACGATCGATGATGGTCACCAACGGCTGTTCCGTTCGCAGGCGGAGGGCCGGCGGCTTGCCCGATGCCTCCCGCTCGGCGATTTGTGTCGCCGTGAGATCGCGACATGTGCCGGGGTAGTGCCCGGGCGGTAGGTGGGGTGCCGACACTGCCTCACGGATCTCACGACGCGAGCACCAGCACCGGTAGGTCAGCCCGGCGGCGCTCAGATCGGTGAGCGCGTCCTCGTAGCGATCCATCCGCTCGGACTGCCGTACCGGCTCGCCGTCCCAATCAAGGCCGAGACGCTCGAGATCTCGACGCTGCCCGTCCTCGTGCTCGCGTCGAGCGGTCGCCGTATCGAGATCCTCGAACCGCAGAAGGAACTCACCCTCGGAGCTGCGGGCGAACAGCCAGGCGGCAAGCGCCGTTCGCAGGTTCCCGATGTGGAGGGTCCCCGTGGGGCTCGGGGCGAAACGACCTCGACTCACCCGCCGAGTGTCGCGCGGACCTCAGCCGACCGGGCGCACCGGCCCCGGTTGTTGCGTTTCGCCATGCCCCTTCACCCGACGATCGCGCCGTGACGGTTGACCATCGTGCCGGCTGACGCCTTCCGGCGGCCGCCATGGCAAAATGAAAGCGTGCACGGCACCTCTGATCAGCATGACGGCCTCCAGATGGTCCACCACCACCGCGACGTCCAGGGCGGAAACGCTCGTGCGGCGGTCTTCGGGGTGAGCGACGGACTGGTCTCCAACGTCGCCCTGATTCTTGGCATCGCCGGCGCCTCGACCGATGGTTCACTCGTGCGTCTGGCGGGAGTCTCGGGCCTGTTGGCCGGAGCGATCTCGATGGCCGCCGGCGAGTGGGTGAGCGTGCGTGCGCAGAACGAGCTCATCGAACGGGAACTCGAGATCGAGCGCCGTTCGCTGGCCGAAAACCCCGAGGCCGAGACCCGTGAGCTGGCAGCGATCTTCCGGGATCGCGGCCTTGACCCGGAGCAGGCGGCCCAGATCGCCGAAGGCGTTATGTCCGACCCCGACGTCGCCCTCGACGTGCACGCACGCGAAGAACTCGGCGTCGATCCCGACGGCGGAGCCAATCCCTTCCAGGTGGCGCTGGCGTCGTTCGTGGCGTTCGCGATCGGTGCGTCGGTGCCGCTGCTCCCGTGGCTCGTCGCCGAGGGAACCACCGCTACGTCGTGGTCGGTTGCCCTGGGTGCAACCGCTGCTGCACTCGTCGGTTGGCTCGTCGGCACCCTCACCGAACGTTCCCGAGTCCGCACCGCCATCCGACAAGTCCTCGTCGCCGTGCTTGCCTGCGGTGCGACCTACACGATCGGCAGCGTGCTGGGCGTTTCGGTTTCCTAGCTCCGGGGCTGCCGCGCCGGCCACCTACACTCGGCGCCATACGCCAGCGGGTGATGGGGGAGCGCATGGCCGGACCACTCAGCGACGTTCGCATTCTCGAATTGGCGGGCCTTGGCGCCCTCCCATACGGCAGCCTGCGGCTCGCCGACATGGGCGCCGACGTGATCCGGATCGATCGGGTCGCCGAGGTTCCGGCCCCTGCCGACCGGACGGCGAAGCCGTACTCCTCGTGGGATCGTGGCCGCCGTTCCATCGCCGTTGATCTGAAGTCACCGGCCGGCGTCGAGACAGTGCTCCGCCTGATCGACGAGGCCGACGTCTTCCTCGAGGCATTCCGGCCGGGAGTCACCGAACGCCTTGGTCTCGGACCGGAGGAGGTACTCGGTCGCAAACCCGACATCGTCTACGGCCGGCTTACGGGGTGGGGGCAGACCGGTCGGCTCGCGCCGACCGCAGGGCATTCGCTGAACTACGAAGCCATCACCGGTGTGATCGATGCGATCGGCCCCAAGGACGGCGCTCCCGTCCCGCTGCTCCAGATTCTCGGAGATTTCGCCGGTGGTGGCCTGACCCTCGCCTACGGCGTCATGTGTGCCCTGTGGGAAGCGAAGCGTTCGGGCGAGGGCCAGGTCGTCGACGTCGCCATGACCGACGGTGTCGCGTCGATCGCCTCGGCGTTCTTCGGTATGGCCGCCAGCGGTGTCCATCGCCCTGAGCGCGGCACCAACCTCTTCGATGGTGGTGCCCCCTTCTACGCCATCTACGAGTGCGCTGATGGCAAGTACCTGTCGGTCGCCCCGATCGAGGGGCATTTCTACGCTCGTTTCCTCGAACATCTGGGCCTCGCCGATGCCGACCTGCCTGCGCAGTACGACCGGGAGCGATGGCCTGAACTCCGCGAACGGATCGCTTCCGTGCTTGCGACCCGAACCCGCGACGAGTGGGCAGCCGTCTTCGAGACCACCGACTGCTGTGTGGCACCGGTGCTGACCTTTGATGAGGCCCGTGTGTACGGCCACCATCGCGACCGCGGCACCTTCGTCGCCGACACCGAACTCGCCGTGATCCCCCGGCTCTCGCGGACGCCCGGCGAACTCACGGGCCGGTCGCCGTCGTGGGCCGGAGCCGACACCGACGAGGTCCTGCTCGCAGCCGGATGGAGCACAGACGAGATCGCCTCCTTGCGCGCCGACGGTGTGATCGACGGTTAGGAGCGCCGTTTCGTTCGACTGGTCGGGGTCGCGGAGAGCGGATCCTCGGGCCAGTGATGCTTCGGATAGCGGCCCCGCAACTCCCGACGGACCTCGGCGTATCCCTCGGCCCAGAACGACACGAGATCCTGGGTCACCTGAACGGGCCGGTGGGCGGGCGACAGAAGGTGGAGGGTCAGGGGTACCCGACCGCCGAGCACCGCCGGTGACTCGATGAGTCCGAAGAGTTCTTGGAGCCGAACGGCGAGCACCGGACCGTCCTCGGACGAGTAATCGATCGGGATGCGACTGCCCGACGGAACCTCCCAATGGGTGGGAGCGATCCGATCGAGTTCTCGCCCCTGGCGCCAGTCGAGCAGGCCGGAGAGCACATCGCGCACCGTCACCGACTCGAGGTCCTTGCGGCGACTGGTGCGGTCGAGTCGGGGCGGCAGCCACGAGTCGGCCGTGGCGAGCAGGTCGTCGTCCCCAACGGCCGGCCAGGTCTCGGGGTCGTGAGCGTGAACGAAGGCTAACCGCTCCCGAAACCGGCGATCCGAGTCGTCCCAGCGGAGCAGCCCGAGCCCTTCGCGTCGAAGGCCAGCAACCAGCGCTGCCGCCACCGCCGCCTCATCGGGCGAGGTCTCGGGGCGACGCTGCAGGATCAAGGAACCAAGGCGACGTTGTTGCTCGAACGCGACATCGCGGGCTCTACGGTCCCAGCCGCCCTCGTTGCGCTCGACGATGCGGTCGGCGTGGACAGCCTCGAGGTCGTCGAGGTGCAGTGGAGCCGCCGTGAGGATCCGCGCGTCGGCACCGACCCCCTCGGTTTCGGCGACCGCCAGCCACGGAAGACGAGCGATCCCGTCGTCAGGATCGATGGCCACGCCTACCCCCGACGCAAGCAGGAACGACCCGCCGTCGTCTCGACGGCGAGCGATACGGTCGGGAAAGGCGACCGACGTGAGCAAGCCGGTGAGGTCGAGATCGGCCGCAGCGGCGTCGGAAGCACCGAGGCGGCGTTCCCACCGGCGGGCGGCGTCACGGGCGAGCCGCAATGCCTGCGGATCTGTGTCGTCGCGGCGAGTGCCGAGCAGGGCATCGAGCCGAAGTCGGAGATCGACCGGTCGGCGTCGCCCTCGGAGCAGGTCGCGGTCGGCGAGCGCGGCGGCGAGAAGACAGGCGGTTGCGACGGCGCCCGGGTACGCCACTTCGAGTTCGACGCTGCGGGCCAACAGGTGAGCGAGTCGAGGGTCGGCCCCGAGGCGATGGGCGTGTCGACCATGGTCGGTCAGACGATGTTCGGCGTCGAGGAGTTCGAGGTCGGCGAGGAGGACCCGCGCCTGACCGAGTGCCGGCGCCGGGGGTGCATCGAGCCAGGGCAACTCGTGGATGTCGGTTGCGCCCCACGCGGCGACGTCGAGCGCCAGCGAGCTGAGGTCGGCGGTGGTGATCTCCGGCGGTTCGTCGGTCGGACGGTGGGCATTATCGGCGGCATGCCAAAGGCGGATGCAGGTGCCGGGCTGTTGTCGACCGGCACGCCCGGCTCGCTGGTCGGCCGCTGCTCGGCTGGCGGTGACGGTGCGCAGCACACCCATGCCCCGGCCGTGATCGATCTCGGGCCGTCGGCGTTGGCCGGTGTCGATCACCGTGGCCACACCGTCAATCGTCACGCTGGTTTCGGCGAGTGGAGTTGCCAGCACAATCTTGCGCCGGCCGTGCGGGTCGCGTCGGAGCGCCGCGTCCTGGTCATCGCCGCGCAGCGAGCCATGGAGTGGCATCACGACGAGCTCGTCATCGAGACGGCTGCCAAGAGCCCGACGCACGGACCGTTCGACACGAGTAATGGCACCGACCCCCGGGAGGAAGACGAGGAGATCACCGGCGTGGGCATCCGAGCCGACTGCGTCGACAACGGCTACGGCCGCTGCGTCGGTGAGATCCTCGCCCGGCTCGGGCGGGCGATAGCTGATCGTGACCGGGTGACGTTCGGCCTCGACCTTCACGACGGCGTCGGTGCGGAGTCGGGCAGCCAGCGCTTCGGCGTCGAGGGTGGCCGACATGACCACGATCCGCAGATCCGGACGCAGGGCGCCCACGGTCTCGCGAAGGAAGGCCAGGGCGGTGTCGGTGTGTATCGACCGTTCGTGGAACTCGTCGAAGAGCACGACCGCATAGCCCTCGAGTGACGGATCGTCGAGCAGCATGCGCGTGAGCACACCCTCGGTGACGACCTCGACACGGGTGATCGCGGACACCCGTGTGTCGTTGCGGGTGCGCAGGCCGATGGTGTCGCCCACCTGCTCACCGCGTTCTTCGGCCATCCGAGTGGCCGCCGCTCGGGCGGCGACCCGCCGGGGCTCCAGCATGAGCACCCTGCGTTCACCGACCCATGGCTGCTCGATGAGCGACGGTGGGACGCGCGTGGTCTTGCCGGTGCCGGGCGGCGCCTGCACGATGACGAGACGCTGGTGGTCGAGCACAGCGTGAAGCTCGGCAAGCGCGCCATCGACGGGGAGCGGCACGTGGGCGGATTTGCTCAGTTCTCAGCCTCGAGTTTGGCGATCACCGTGGCGACAGCGTCGGCGACCGATTCGGGATGGCTGCGCATCACGAAGTGGCGGGCGCCCTCGACCGTGGTGCGGTGAGCATGCGGGAGCTTGCGCTCGAGGTAGTCGTTGGCACCGAGAAAGGCCCGGTCGCCGTCGCCGATCACGAGGGCGAGCGGCACGGTGAGATCGGCAAGGCGATCCATCACGAGCGAGTCGTGGTGGAACGCAATCGTGGCGGCGGCCTCGCTCACCGTGTATTCCGGGGCGTTGGCCCGCACCCGTTCGTTCCAGGAGTTCATGGCATCGGGGTCGCGGAAGCCGGGTCCGGTCGACACCAGAACCAGCGCGTCGGCCGCTCCTCCGGAGCGGGTCAGCGCGTGGGCCAACCCGAGGTAACCGCCGAGGCTGTGGCCGACCCACACGATGGGCGCGCCAGGCGACTCGGCCCGGATGCGGTCGAGCACGGCATCGATGTCGGTGAGCACCGGTTCTCGGCGGTAGTCGCCCTCGTCGGTGGAGACGGGGGACGCACCATGCCCGAGCAGGTCGACCGCCACACATCGGTGCGACGCCGAGACGAGTTCGATCGCCGGATCCCAGACGGATGCGTCCGAGTCGACGCCGTGAATCCAGACGACGACGGCGTTGCTGTCGCCGGCCGAAGGGCCGCTGACGATCGTGTGGAGTTCGTGGGGCATGAGAGGACCTCGTGGATGGAGTTCAGGCCCCACGAAAGCGGGGCGGACGCTTTTCCGCAAACGAGCGGACGCCCTCGCGGAAGTCGTCCGACGACGAGCAGGCAGCGGCGGCTTCGGCGGCCTCAGGAGCGAGTTCGGAAAGGGGGATGTCGGCGGCCGTGCCATGGGCAATCACGGCATCGACGACGCGCTTCGAGGCTCGATGGGTGAGTGGTGCCCGGTGGGCGATTGTGTCGACCATGGCGGCGACATGGTCGGTGTGGTCGGCAGCAGGGACGACCTCGTCGACCAGGCCGATCCGTTCGGCCCGTAAGGCGTCGATCGCATCGGCGGTGAACAGCAGCCGCTTGGCCTGTGACGGGCCGACGGTGGCGACGAGGCGGCGGGTCGCCTCGGGCGGATAGGAGAGGCCGAGGTTGGCCGGCGGCACCGAGAAGGTGGCGTCATCGGCGGCGATGCGAAGGTCGGCGTGGAGCGCGATGGCGACGCCGCCACCCCGGCACGAGCCGCGAATCGCCGCGATCACCGGCACCGGAATCGACTCGATGGCCTCCCAGGCGGCGTGTTCGGCCCGGTCGTACCCCTCGGCCTCGCCCCCCATTCGGCGGTCCTCGAACTCGGTGATGTCGCTGCCTGCAGAGAACGCAAGGTCACCGGCGCCTCGAAGGACAACGACGCGCAGATCGGACTCGGCGAGGGCGACCGCGCAGGCATCGGGCAGCGCCTGGTACATCGCTGCCGTCATGGCATTGCGACGGTCAGGGTTGTCGATCGTAATGGTGGCGACCGATCCGATCCGTTCGTCGCCGAGGAGAACAGGGTCGATCGTGGTCTGGATGCCGGGCACGGGCGCAGTCTTGCAGCCCGGCCGGTGCAGGTGGTTCAGCGCCAGCCGGTTGCTGCCGGCCGCTCCCCGGTCGAGGGCCCGGCATTCCTGCGCTGGCCGAGACCGGAACCGCTCGCTAGGTTCCGCCCCGTGCCCACCGTCTTCGACAACCCCGACGCCCTGCTCGCCGCCGTCGGCACCGACCTCGGCGCCAGCGAGTGGATCACGATCGAACAGGACCGCATCGACGGTTTCGCAGACGCCACCGGTGATCACCAGTGGATCCATGTCGATCCGGTGAAGGCCGCCGAAGGTCCGTTCGGCGCTCCGATCGCCCACGGCTATCTCACCCTCTCGCTGACGAACCAGTTCCTTCCCGAGATCGTGCGGGTCGACAATGTCTCGATGGGCATCAACTACGGCGTGAACAAGGTGCGGTTCCCGCAACCCGTCGTCGTCGGCTCGAAGGTTCGGGGCACCGCTGTGTTGGCCGATGCGCAGGAGATCAACGGTGGCGTGCAGGCCGTCATCACGATCACGGTCGAGATCGAAGGAGCCGACAAGCCGGCGTGCATCGTCGAGTCGGTCAGCCGCTTCCTGCGATGAGTTCCCGGCAGGCCACGGCGTAGGCTGCGGTATGGCCAAGCGGAAAAAGAAGAACCGAATCGCCGCCGATGTCTCGCCGTCGCTGCCTCCGGTCCAACCCGGTCTGCTGAGCCCGACCCGCCGCGTCCCCGCCGACATCGCGCGACCCCCGTATGCGGTCACCGGCGACCCCGGCCCGTCGACCTCGTCGCTCACCCGCACCCCCGAAGAACTCACCGCCATGCGACGCACCGGTGCAGCGGCAGCCGAAATCCTTCTTCGCGCCGGCGAGATGGTCCGACCCGGTGTCACCACCGACAAGATCGACGAGTTCGTTCATCAGGCGTGCATTGACGCCGGCGGGTATCCGAGTCCGCTCAACTACCGCGGCTACCCGAAGTCGGTGTGCACGTCGGTCAACGAGGTCATCTGCCACGGCATCCCCGACTCGCGGCCCCTCGCCGACGGCGACATCATCAATATCGACGTGACCCTCTACATGCACGGCGTGCACGGCGACACCTCCACCACCTTTCTTGTCGGCGACGTCGACGAGCCATCGTTCCGGCTGGTGAAGGAGACCGCCCGGTCGCTCGACCTCGGCATCGCGGCAGTCCGTCCCGGCGGTGCGGTCAACGAGATCGGGAAGGCGATCGAGAGCCATGCCCGACAACATCGGCTCGGTGTCGTGCGTGAGTTCATCGGTCACGGTGTCGGCACCGAGTTCCACTCCAATCTGCAGATCCCGCACTATTACGAACGTCGCCTCACCACCCGCCTCGAACTCGGAACGACCTTCACCATCGAACCCATGCTCACCCTGGGAGCCCCCGAGGCGGCGCTGTGGGACGACGACTGGACTGCAGTCACGATCGACGGCACCCGAACCGCCCAATTCGAACACACGCTCGTGGTCGGTGACGGCGGTGCCGAGCGACTCACCGTCACGCCGACGGGGGAGTGCGCCCACGATCTCATCGCCGCCATGGCGGGCTGAGCGTTACCGGACGACGGCGTCGCCCTCGCGGGGCATCTCCACCCAGGTGCGCCCGGGAAGGATCTCAATGAAGTTGCCCTGCGCATCCACGTACTCGATCGGCTGATCGATCGCGTCGTCAGCCCGTCGCCAGAAGCCTCGGGTCACCTGTCCGTCGGTGAGGATCCAGGCTTCGCCACGACCGGTGGTGATCGCCTCGGGCGACGCCAAGTCGGCGGGAGACACGGTGTAGTTCGTGATCTGGATGACGACGGTCGTCGGCGAGGTCCGAACCCCGTTGGTGTCGACCGTGGGGGAGTCGTCTTGCGTCCGATCCCAGCCGGTGCCGTTCCAGTCATAGGAGACGGTCGTCTGGCCGTAGTCGATGTCGACCCCGGTGGCCGGCGAAACCCTGCCGTTGATCGGGTCGCCCGGATCGCGGAACCGGAAGATCGGGAGCGGCAATCCGGCGGGGAGCGCCTCGGTCTGGGCGACACTCCAAATGTTGCCCGGGTTGGTGAAGAGGTTGTGCGGCGCCCGGCGCGACGTGCGGAAGTAGAGGTCGCCCATGCTTCCGGCCCCCACATCGACCAAGGTGGACTCCCGCAACAGTTCCCGAGCAGTGCGGTTGCCGCCGGAGTTCGCAAAGAGCGGCGAGTTGAACTGGCCGAGGAGATCAAAGTCGCCGGTGCGCATGGATCGGACCGGACCGACCTGCGCAGGAGTGGTGGAGTGGAAGACCGCCGCAAGTCGAGTGAGGCCACCCTCGACCTCTTCGACATAGACGATGTCGGCTTGGTTGATGCCGGCCTGGGGCCGAGCGGCGGTCACATTGTCGATCTTGATGGCCAAAGCCGGCCGGGCCTGGGAGTCGAAGGTGGTGAGACCGGTGAGCAATGCCGTGTCCTCGAGGGAACGCAGCAGTTCGATGCGGGCGACGGTCTCCTCGAGTTCGAGTGTCAGCTCGGTGCGGCGCTGCCCGAGCTCACTGCGGAGCTGCTCGGCCGCCTGCTGACGTTCGATGACGTCGGCAAGCGTGGCGCGGTCGTCGTCGAGACGGCGGGCAACGTCGCGGATGGAGGCCTCGGCGCGCTCGAGCCGGGTCTGGGCGTCGTCGATCACCGCCGTGTAGAGCTCGCGAGCGCGGGTGTTCTCGTCGGAACCCTGAAGGGCGAGTACCTCGTCGAGCAGTGCGTTCTCTCGTGGGTCGCCCTGGGTGAAGCCGACGATGGCGATCGCAACGCGGGTCGACGCCGGCTCGCGACGGGAATCGACGGCCCGCTCGAGGTCGTCGGCGGTGAGCTCGATCTGGACCTCGGCGGTCACCCGCTCCCGATCGAGCACCTCCAGTTCGGCTTCGGTGAGAGCAAGGTCGGTGTCGATCTGACCGAGTTCGATCCCGATCTCGTCCCGCCGGACCTCCAACGTCTCGATCTCAGCCTCGACCTGACCCGAGGCGGGCGCAGCGGCGAACACACCTGCCAGCACGGCGAGGGCGAGGAGTGTCAGCGAAAGGGAGGTCGTGGTTCGTCGCATCGAGGAAGAGGTCCCGCAGCGGTAACGGTACCGCAGGGCTCGGCTCAGCCCGTGGCGCCTGGTGCTTCGTGCCGAACGGGTCTCCCGGTAGCGTCAGGCGGTGGCCATCACCATCACCGACATCGGGTTCCATCGAGACGAGCACCAACGTGTCGTCGCCGCCATGGAGCAGCTCGAAGAGCGCGGTGACGGGCAGGGCTGGATCAATTTCACGCCGTGCCTCACCGAAGAGGAACACGCTCGTGTTCCCGAACGCTCCGCCCTCGGCGACTTCTTCGCCGGCCGTGGGCCAGCGGTGGCCATGGCGACCTGGACTCCGGCGGCACGGGGCGCGAAGCCGCGACCCGCGCAGATCGGGGTCGAACACGGCACGGGACCAAAGGCGCTCGATCGTCTGGCCGAGGTCGGTGTCAAGCTGCCGCGGGGGTGGGTCAAGCGACAGGATCACGCCAAACACGGCATCGTCGCCGAGCTCCCCGACGGCGAAGATCCCTCCGTGGTGATCACCTGGCTGATCGTGGCGGCGACGCTGCTCCGGACGATTGTCGAGCCGGGCGAGGACTGGATCGCCCTCGTACACGAACCCGACGCCTGAACGCCGCCCGTTCGGGTCAGCGGGTCGAGGTCTGGGGGATCGTGCCGATCAGGCGCCCGAGAGCGTCGGCCTGGCGGCGGGTCAAGGGCTGGCGTCCGGGCCCGGTCACCAGCGAAAAGCCGTCACCGGAACGGTTGACGATGCGTTCGTTCATGATCGATGTCCTTTGTCGAACGAAGCGCCGTTGCTCCGCTCACTCACTCCATCGGTCCTCAAGTCTGGTCGCTCGCAGGGAACCGGCCGTGGATCCCCCGGGGGACTCAGGCTGCGCGAATGCGAATCTCGACCTCGAGGTCGATGGTGCGGTCGCCGAAACCGTCCGATGCCCGAAGGCGGGTGGTGTCCCCGGCGGGGTCGTCGAGCAGCATGCCGGCGGCGCCGACCCATGCATGCACGGCGCCGTCGGCCTCCCACACATTCCAGAGGGTGAGGCGACCGGCCCGGGCGACGATCTCGACCTCATCGGGGGCCGAGTGGCTCCAGAGCACCATGCGGGCGTTGGTCACATCACCCACCATGAGCGACTGGTCGGCATCGAGCGCGAGCCCCTGGGGCCGCTCGTCTGTTGCGTGGAGCCGCCGAACCGTGACGATGCTGTCGACGTTGAGATCGACGGTCACCGCTGCATGGACGGTGTCGCCATCGTGATCGACACTGCTGGTGCGTTCGTCGATCCAGCGTTCGGCGGCAGTCATGCAGAGTCCGCTTCGGTATCGGCGGTGTCGGTGACGGTCGCAAACGGGTCGCGAAGCTCGCCCCTCCAACCGGGCCGAGCAGTGCGAAGGTCGACCACGGCGGTCTCGACCTTGCCGGTCAACGGATTGTGACGTTGGGGCGGTCGGCCGGCTCGCATCCGTTCCTGATTGGCCGGACCCCACATGGGATCACCGGCGTGGTTCTTCCAGACTCGAGCGCGAAGGGTCGCCGCCGTCGGCGGCTTTCCGCTGCGGCTCAGCATCAAGGGGTCGGCGCCGACACTCCAGCGCCCGCGGGGCATCGCCGACTCCACGATGAAGGGCGTGTCGGGGTCGAAGGTGCCGAGCAGCGGTTCGACCCCGGATTCGCTGAACGTGCCGAGCCGGACCGGCTCACGGAGCGACGCCGCCGGCCGGCGTGGGTCGGGCCGGACAAGCTGGTTGTCGGCATCGATCGCCACCGTTTCGTGCGATGTAGTCCAGGTGACTCGAAGACTTGACGTTCCGTACGCATCGCGAAGGGTGGACCGGACGGCAGCGTCGTCCTCGGCCCGCTGTCGGCGACGGGCCTCGAGGCGCTCGGCTCGGGTGCCGTGGTGTTGCTCGGCCTCGGGGACGAACCGGCCTCGGCTCGTATTGCCGAGCCAGTCGAGCACGATCCAGATGGTCCCTGCGATGACCCAGACACTGACAAACGAGAAGACGACTCGATCGCCGGAGAGGATTTCGTCGATGAACTCGCCAATCATCGGGAGGCGTCGAGGGCGACGATCGCATCGACGATCCCGTCGATGACGGCCCGTTCATCGGCGTCGAGAAGGACGCGGGCATTGGCGGGTGCAGGGCCCTCGCCCGCTCGCCCGCCCGGCCGGTCGTCGACGACGGTCATGCCGCGAGTGACCGCGCCTGACAGTTCGACCTCGACAGGACGTTCGACGCCGGTGAAAAGTTCGGGCGCCACGACCGACATCACCGCAGTGGCGTCGTGGATCGGCGCACCGTCGCGCCCGGCGATCTCGTCGGCACGGGCAACGGCGAAGTCGAGAAGGTCGGCGGCGAGGGTGGCGGCCGGGCCGCCTGCTGCTCGCATGCGATCGCGGTCGGTCGCGCCCATCAGGACTCGATGCGTGACGTCCAGTCCGACCATCGTGGTCATCGGGAACTCGCGGAACACGATCGCCGCAGCCTCGGGGTCGGCCCACACGTTGAACTCGGCAACCGCGGTCACGTTGCCGACATGGGCACCGCCACCCATGATCGTGAACCCACCGAGCCGGGTCGGCAGAGAGGGATCGCGGCGCAGCGCCAAGGCGATGTTGGTGAGTGGTCCGACGGCCACCAACTGGAGATCGTCGACCGAACGGGCCATGTCGAGGATGAAGCCCACCGCATCGTCGGAGTCGATGTCACGGTCGAGGTCCGGGATCTCGACCGAGCCGAGGCCGGTCGGGCCGTGAACGTAGGCGGCATCGATCGTCGGGGCGATCAGCGGGCGTGCGGCGCCACGGTGAACCGGGATGTCTCGGCCGCTGACCTGGGCGACAGCGAGCGCGTTGTGGGTCGTGTGCTCGATCCCGACATTGCCGTTCACTGTTGTGATGCCCACAAGGTCGGTGAGCTGGGCGGCGGCCAAGAGCGCGATTGCGTCGTCGAGGCCGGGGTCGCAGTCGATCAGCATTGAGGGGCGTGGCATGGCGACGATGCTACGGGCGAGCACAGCCGGCCGCAGGTCAGTTGCCGATGAGGCGCCCGACCTCGTCTGGGGTCGGCAGCGATGGCTGCGCCCCTGGACGCTGGGTGGTAGCCGCGCCAACCCTGACGGCCCAACGGGTCGCCTCGACCAGATCCAGCCCGCGCACTAGGCCGTCGGCGAGCGCGCCACAGAACGAATCACCCGCCGCCGTGGTGTCGACCGGGCGCACAACGGGAGCGGGCACGTGGGTCGCCTCGCCGTCGAGCACCACGAGGGCACCCTCGGCGCCGAGGGTGACGATCACCGACGGGCTCGGCAGACGGATCGCGAGTTCGGCGGCAGTGGCTCGGTCGACGGGGCCGTCGTGGCCGGCGATGGTGGCGAGTTCCGTCTGGTTGGGCACGAGCACGTCAACGTCGGCGAGCAGCGACATCGGGAGGGGCTCCGGCGGAGCCGGGGCAGGGTTGAGGATCACGGTGCCGCCCGCTCGGGCGGCGGCAGCGGCAACGGCATCGAGCGGCACCTCAAGCTGCAGAAGGGTGACGGCGGCGGTATCGAGGATGGCGCCAGCTGCCTCGATGTCGGCGGGAGCGACCCGGCCATTCGCGCCGGGACTCACCACGATCGCGTTGTCGCCGTCGGCTCCGACCGAGATCAACGCGACACCGTTGGGGACATCGGCGGTGGTGAGGAGATGGCGGGTATCGACGCCGTCACCGTCAAGGGCGGATCGGAGCATGGTGCCGCCCTCGTCATCGCCGAGACGCCCGATCATCGCAACGTGTCGTCCGAGGCGTGCGGCCGCAACGGCCTGGTTGGCGCCCTTGCCGCCGGGGATCCGACGCAGGTCGCCTCCGAGGACGGTTTCCCCGACCAGCGGGATGGTGTCGACCTCGACGACGAGGTCGAGGTTTGCGCTGCCGACGACGGCGATCTCGGTCATCGGATCAGCGGACCACGCCGTCTTCGAGCTCGTACAGGCGCTTGACCGCACCGACGAGGATCTTGCGGGCGAGCTTGGGGCTCTCGTCGAGCAGCGATGAAAACTCGCGCCGGTTGAGGGTCTCGACCACCATCGGGCACTCGGCGGTGACGGTGGCCGTGCGGGGCACGCCGGCGATCACGGCGAGCTCGCCGAAGAAGTCGCCGGGGCCGAGGGTGGCGACAAGGCGCCCATTGCGGCGCACGCTGGCCTCGCCGTCGACGATGATCATGAAGTCACGTCCGGTGGTGCCCTGCACGGTGAGATCTCGACCCTGACGCACATCGGTCGTCGTCATGTACGACGCGACCTTCCTGATCTCTTTGCCGGTGAGCTCTGAGAACAGTTCGATGCTGGCAAGGCGTTCGACCAACGACGACATGTGCATGCACCCCCGAATGAGCGACCGTCCCGGCTCGGGACGATCCCGTGTCTATCAGAAGACGGCGACCGGGCTGACTGGTGCGCCGCAGCCGCCGACGAAGGGCTCGGGGTTCGCTGCGAGGAAGAAGGTGTGGCGGCCCTCCTCGGCGCAGGCGACCGACAACGCCTCGAGATCCCAGATCTGTCCGGTGGTGAGTCCCATGTCGACGATCGCCAGGCAGTGGACCGCAAGCATGTTCTCGGGCTCGGGACCGGGAAAGACCTCGAACGTCATGACGTCGTCGGCGACCGCGGCGACGTCGTTGCGGTGGAACCACCGGCACGCGTCGATGCCCGGCCCGGGGTTCGAGGCATCGCCGGCGGGGCCCATGATGTACGAGAGCCCGCCACCGTCATTGAACGAACGGATTCGGCCCGTGCGGATCAGAACGATGTCGCCGGGCCGCATCTCGACGCCCGCCCACGCAGCCGTCTCGTCAAGCTCGTCACTCGTGATCTCGTGACCGCCGGGGAGTTGGTCGACCCCTCGCATGGCGGCGACATCGAGGAGCACGCCGCGGCCGACGAGCGTGCGCACGTTCTCGATCCCGAGCACGGTCGAGCCGCCGAGCGCAGTGACGGTGTCAGCCGGGACACCGTTGTACAGCGAGCCTGCGTAACTGACATGGCCGAGTGCGTCCCAGTGGGTCGCAGCCTGCAGGCCCATCACGACATGGTCGTCGTTGAAGTGGGGGACCATGGCGTTGCCGTCGGGATCGCCGAGATCTGGGTTGTTGATGTAGTTCATCGCCCGCAGTGGGTTGACCCGGCCGGGTATCGAACCGATCTGGGGTCCGTTCGGCGAGAGATCGATCGCCATCGGGACCCGCCGACCTGAACGGATCGTTGACGCAGCATGGGCAACGGCTTCGTCGGTGAGCAGGTTGAGTGTGCCGAGGCGGTCGTCGTCACCCCACCGGCCCCAGTTACGGACTTCGGTACTGATCTCGTGGAAGCGATCGTTGAACGACATGGGCCACCTTCCTAGTAGCCGGCGTCGATGTCGACCAGCCCGTCGAGGGGTTCACCTGCCCGCCAGGCGAGGTAATTGTGATGGAAGGTCTCGATCATCGTCTCGTACGCGCCCGGGCCCATCCACGAGGTGTGGGGCGTGAGGAGCACCTTGGGGTGGTGGTACATCCAGTGCCCCTCGGGCAGCGGCTCGGGGGTGCAGACGTCGAGCGAGGCCCGGGCGATCGTGTCGTTGTCGAGCGCGGCGCGCAGCGCGTCCTGGTCGACGAGGGCGCCCCGGGCGATGTTGCAGAAGTGCACGCCCGGCTTCATTTTCGCAAAGAGTTCGGTGTCAAACATGCCCTGGGTGTCGGGGGTCGAGGGAGCGGCGACCACGACATGATCGGCTTTTCCGATCACGGTTGTAATGTCGTTCACGACGGTCATTCCCGGATGGGGCGCGTCGGTGCCTCGTCGGCGGACGCCGATGACGTTCATGTCGAGCGCAAGTGAGAGGCGGGCGACCTCGGAACCGATGCCACCCATCCCGAGAATCACGACGGTGGCGCCCCGCAGGGTTCCGACCCGGAAGTCGGGTCGGGACCAATCGGCCGGTGGTTGGTCGAGGAAGACATCGGGGAGTCCCTTGGCTGCTGCGAGCATCTGGGCGAAGACCCACTCGCCGATCAAGTCACCGCTGATGCCGCGTGAGCAGGTGAGTGTCTGTCCCTGAAGGGCGTCGAACGGGAAGCTGTCGACACCGGTGCCGACGGTGTGCACCCACCTCGGACTCCGGGCCAGCAGGTCGGCGAGGTTGGGGCCGCCGTCGGTGCGGGTCAAGACGACCTCGCCGTCGATATCGGGAGAGATCTCGCCTTCGCGTGGACATTCGACGACGCGTATCCCCGGCCACTCATGGACCTGGGGCGGAAGCGGGAACTCGCTGTGATTGATGACGACGGTTTCCGTGGTGTCGGACATGGCGTGGGACCGTACCCGCGGAGACCCCTGCAAGGAATCGGAGTACGGTTGGGCAGGACGGTGATGCGGGTATGACGGCTCTCTATCTTTTCTGTGCGGCGGTCGGCATTCCGTTGCTGCTGTGGTTCTCCTTGGCCGGCGATGCCGATGGTGGCGACGGGTTCGGCGACGCCGATGCCGACGGCCCCCTTGCGTTCTTGTCGTTGTCGACGATGTCGTTCGTGCTGGGGTTCTTCGGCCTGACCGGTCTGTTGCTCGACATCGTCGGCACCGCCGGTCTCCTCACCTTGCTCGTGGCGATCATCACCGCCGTCGCCGCCGGCGCCTTCAACAGCGCGGCCTTTCGTTGGATTCGAAGAAACTCCAACTCCAGTGAGGTCATGGACCACGAACTTGAGGGCATGATCGCCGACGTGGCCCTCCCGATCAGCGGCGAACACCGTGGCAAGATCATCCTCTCAAAGGCCGGAGCCCGCGAACAGATGACCGCGACCCCGGTCGACGGCTCCACGATCGATCCGGGGGAACGCGTCGTGATCGTCCGGGTGGAAGGCGGGGTCGCCCTTGTCGCACCCCTCGGACCCGATCTCGAACTCGGCTGACCCCTACTCGATTACCCGGCTCGCCGGGAACCAACCTCCGGTCCGGCCGGAGACAAATAGGAAAGAGAGACCACTGATGGCTACCGCACTCGCCTTGGCGATCATCGCCGTGCTCGCCGTCCTTTTCGTGATCATGATCGTCAGTTCGCTGATCGTGATCTGTCCCCCCAACAAGGTCGCCGTGATCTCCGGTCGGACGCGCGCCCTGTCGGATGGGCGAACGGTCGGCTATCGCATTCTCAAGGGTGGCCGCACGCTACGAATCCCGATCCTGGAGAAGGTCTCCTGGATGGATCTCAGCACGATTCCGCTCGAGGTCTCGGTCACCAACGCCTACTCGAAGGGCGCCATTCCGCTCAACGTGCAGGGCATCGCCAACGTGAAGGTGTCGAGCGCCGAGGGTCTGCTCGAGAACGCCGCCGAGCGTTTCCTCGACCGCCCCACCGAACAGATCGGCCAGATCGCCAAGGAAACCCTCGAAGCCAACCTGCGCGGTGTGCTCGCCACGCTCTCGCCCGAAGAGGTCAACGAGGACCGGCTGAAGTTCTCTCAACAATTGATCGACGAAGCCGACGACGACATCAAGACGTTGGGCCTCGAACTCGACGTGATGAAGATTCAGAATGTCACCGACGACAACCAGTACCTCGACTCGGTCGGCCGTCGACTCACGGCCGAGGTCGTCAAGCAGGCCCGTGTGGCCGAGGCCGAACGGATGGCCGAGTCCGAGGCGGCCGAGGCGGCCGCCCGCGAGCGAGCCCAGATCGCCACGGTGCAGGCCGACAAGAACATCGTCGAGGAGCAGAACCAGCTCCGTGTCCGCACCGCCGAGCTCGAAGCGATCGCCAAGGCGAAGGAGGAGGAAGCGTCCGTCGCCGGCGACATCGCGCGTGCCACCGCCGAGCAGGAGCTCGAGCAGCAGCGCATCGAGCTGGAGCGCCGGCGCCTCGAGGCCGATGTCGTCACGCCCGCCAAGGCCAACCTCGAAGCCAAGCAGCTCGCCGCTCAGGCGGAGGCCGCCAAGATCATCGAGGACGGCAAGGCCCAGGTCGAGGTGTTCCAGCGCCTGACGGAGCAATACCAGGCCGCCGGCGACGACGGCCAGCGCATCTTCGTGCTCAACATGCTGCCGGAGCTCGTCGACAAGATCGTGTCGACAGTCAACAATATCGACATCGACCGGGTCGCCATCGTCGACAACGGCGGCGGTCAGGGCGGGGGGATTCCCGGCCTCGTGTCGCAGCTGCCGGGTGCGGTCGTCTCGCTCACCGAACAGATCGAGGCCGCCACCGGTGTCGACATCCTCGGCTCGATGCGCAGCGACCAGGCGGGTTCGGAGCCGGATTCGGAGCTTCCTCCTCCTCCGCCGACACCGGAAGCCTGACCAGTCGGCCGGCCGCTGTGTGACCTCGACGTCGGAGGGAAGTGGGCCCGTTGGCGTCTGGACCCCCGAACTCGATTCGCATCGCCGGGGCCGGTTCGTCCAGAGTTGACCGATGGCCGACGAGCCCCGACGCACGCAGGCGCAACAGGAGCGCCGCATCCGAATCCTGGAGACCGCCATGCGCCTAGCGGGCGAGGGCGGGTACGAAGCCGTGCAGATGCGTGCGGTGGCCGAGGAGTCTGGCGTCGCGCTCGGCACGATCTACCGCTACTACTCCGGCAAGGACGAGATGCTCATCGCTGGCCTCGCCGGCTGGCTGCGACGCACCCGTCGCCGGGTCGAGTCCGGTGCGCTCGCCGGCGACACGCCGGGCGACCGACTCGTCTTCCTGCTCGAGCGTTCAGCCGCTCACGCCCAGAACCGGCCCACGCTGATGGGCGCGTTGATCCGGGCGCTCGGCACGACCTCGCCGGCGGCGATCGAGCACAAGCTTGATGTCGACACCCAACTGCGGGCGCTGGTCGTCACGGCGCTTGGTCCTGATCGGGGACTCGATGCCGAGGGCATCGCCCGCGTGATCGGCCATGTGTGGTCTTCGGCGCTCTCTCGGTGGGTCAGCGGCATCGCCCCCGACGAAAGCGTGCAGGCCGAACTCACCCACGCGGCGAGAATGCTCGTCGGGACTCCCGCCCGGGTGTGATCATCGCTTCCTGGGTGCCTCCACCGGTCGAGAGGTTGGGGCGGAGCGGGAACCCCCGGTTAGCATCCGGGCGTCCCACATTCAGGAGCTCGACATGACCGGACATCTCGAAGGCAAAAACATCGCAATCACCGGCGGTGGATCCGGCATCGGCAAGGCGATCGCCCTCGCCTGCGCCGACGAGGGCGCCAACATCGTCGTCGCCGACTACGGCGTGGCGATGGACGGCAGTGATCCGTCGAGCGAGGTCGCCGACGCCGTCGTCGCCGAGATCACGGCCAAGGGCGGCAATGCCGTCGCCGTCGCCGGTGATATCTCCCAATTCGATGTCGGCGAGCAGGTCGTCGCCAGCGCCGTCGACAACTGGGGTTCGATCGACGGTGTCGTCTGCCCGGCGGGCGTGCTGCGTGAGCGCATGCTGTTCAACATGAGCGAAGACGAGTGGGATCACGTCGTCGCGGTGCATCTCAAGGGCCACTTCAACGTGTACCGAGCTGCGTTCGCCCGGATGCGCAAGCAGGAGACAGGCGGCTCGCTCGTGGGCTTCACCTCGGGTGCCTTCACCGCCTCCACGGCACAGGCGAACTACTCGGCGGCAAAGGGTGGCATCGTCAGCCTCACCCGTTCGGCGGCCATGACCGCAGCCAGCCTCCGCATGCGCGGCGGCCCCGCGATCAACGCCAACTGCATTGCGCCGGTTGCCAAGACCCGCATGAGCGAGAACGTCCCGTTCGAGATCGAGACCGGCGAACCCGAGGACATCGCACCGATGGCGATCTACCTGCTCTCCGATGCCGGTCGTGATGTCAACGCCCAGATCTACACCGTTGTCGGTGGGCGCATCAGCGTCTGGAACCAGCCGATGGAGGTCCGCACGATGATGGCGGGCGACGATGGCTGGACCCCGGAGTCGATTGCCGAGCGTTTCGACGAGGTCGGGCAGGAACCCAATCCGTTCATCGCTGACCTTGAACGTCGCATGGCGGAGATGGCCGCCGAGAAGGGCGAGTGATGCCCACCCCGCCGCCCGGTCGCGAGTTGCTCGCCGGCAAGCGGGTGGTCGTCACTGCGGCGGCCGGGACCGGTATCGGCTCTGCCGTTGCGGAACGTTGCCTGCTCGAGGGTGCGCAGGTGTTGATCTCCGACATCCACGAACGTCGACTCGGCGAGACCGCCGACCGTCTCGCCGAGGCCACCGGTGTCCGGCCGCACACGGCGATCTGCAACGTCACGGTCGAGGATGATGTGCAGGCGCTCGTGGCGGCGGCGGTCGAGGCCATGGGCGGCATCGACGTGATGATGAACAATGCCGGGCTCGGCGGACAGGTCAAGCTTGTCGATATGACCGACGAGCAATGGTCGTCGGTGCTCACGGTCACCCTCGATGGCACGATGCGCTGCACCCGAGCCGTCATGCGCCACATGATCGACGCTGGTATCGAGGGCGCAATCGTCAACAACGCATCGGTCGTCGGGTGGCGAGCCCAGGCCGAACAGTGCCATTACGCCGCCGCAAAGGCGGGTGTGATGGCGCTCACCCGGTGCGCCGCGATCGAGGCAGCCGAACACGGCATCAACATCAATGCGGTTGCGCCGAGCATCGCCATGCACGCCTTCCTCGAGAAGGTCTCCGACCCGGGTCTTCTCGACGATCTCGCCGCAGGTGAGGCGTTCGGTCGGGCAGCGGAACCGTGGGAGGTCGCCAACGTGATGGTGTTCCTCGCAAGCGATCTCTCGGGCTATATGACGGGCGAAATCGTGTCGGTCAGCTCTCAGCACCCGTAGGGCCGCTTCCCAACCGAAACCGCAAGTGGTAAACCCTCTGGCGCAGGCGGTGCGAGGCACGGCCTGTATCCATCGACCTTTGGGGGGATTCCGATGCAATCTCGTTTTGCCCGTTCGAGCCTGGCGAGGCTGCTCGCTCTGCTCCTGGCCTTTGTGGTTTTCGCCGCTGCGTGCGGCGGGGGTGACGACGGCGACGACAGCAGTGCCGACACGACGTCGGACAGCGACAGCGACGACACCGGCAGCGACGACTCGTCCGACGACGCTGGCGACGGCGACTCGGTCGTGCCGACCATCACCGAGCCCGCCGAGGAGGAGGTCGCCGAGGAAGAGATCCAGCGCGGTGGCGTCCTTCGAGTCGCGATGGAAGCCGACGGCGACGGTATCAACCCGGTCGCGAACAACTTTGCGAACGCGGCCTACCTGATGGGCCAGTCGATCTTCGATCCGCTGTTCGCGCTCGACGCCGACGGCAACTGGTTCCCGCATCTGGCGGAGTCTGCGAGCCCGGTCGAGGGAACGAACTCGTGGCAGATCACCTTGCGTCAGGGGGTCATGTACCACGACGGTTCGGAGATGACCGCTGACGACATGATCGCGGCCTTCGAGGCGCAGCTCGCCGATCCGATCATCTCGCTCGCCGTGGCGCCGTCGTTCCCGGCGGAGAACCGGGTCGAGAAGATCGACGACTACACGGTGCAGTACAACCTGCTGCGCCAGACCGCCCACTTCCCGGTCAATCTGACGAGCCAGCTCGGCATGGTCCCACCGGCGAGCTACATCGCCGCCGCTGCAGAAGATCCGACGATGGACCAGATGCCGATCGGGCAGGGTCCCTTCAAGATCGTCAGCCGTACCCAGGACGACAAGACGGTCGTCGAGCGCAACGAGGACTACTGGCAGGGTGCCGATGACATCTACCTCGACGGCATCGAATTCCTGCCGATCACCGATACCACCATCGCCTCTGAGCGGGTGGCCGCCGGTGACGTCGACCTCGTGGTGACGTCGAACCCCGATGCGATCCTCACGCTGCGTGACGCCGCAGGCGTCAACACGATCGAGAACATCTACTCGGCAGAGAACGACATCATGATGAACACCCGGGCAGCGCCCTTCGACGACATCCGGGTGCGTCAGGCGCTGACCTACGCAACGGACCGCGAGGGTTACGCGGCGCTCATCACGCAGGGCACGTCGCCGCTGGCCGACTCGATCTTCCACCCGGACCTCATCTGGAACAACCCTGATGTGGTGCAGGAGGGCAACATGCCCGAGCTGGCCGGCCCGCTGGTCGAGTCGTACTGCGCGGATATGCCCGAGAACTGCACCGACGGCAAGGTCAACATGGAGCTCCAGTACTCGGGCCCCTCGGTGACACAGACCCGCGTTGCCGACCTGCTCACCGCCGGGTGGGAGCCGTTCTTCAACGTCACCGAACAGGAACTGTTGCAGGACGCTCACATCCTCGAGGTCGCGATCGGTCAGTTCCAGGTCGTGACGTGGCGCCAGTTCGGTGCGGTTGATCCCGACAACGAGGTGGTCTGGCTTG
>Ga0255780_10000195_pt1 | contig 58927 bp, 55 predicted proteins | sample 071ome_32_FD_179978 | JGI IMG/M metagenome (GOLD analysis project Ga0255780, IMG submission 179978) | Coastal salt marsh microbial communities from the Groves Creek Marsh, Skidaway Island, Georgia - 071405AT metaG (version 2) | ecosystem: Environmental > Aquatic > Marine > Intertidal zone >... | reverse complement strand
TACGGCCTCCACTCCGGAAGAATCTTGCACCATCGCCCCGGCGTGATATGATCACCCTAACTTCTCACTCAACTTGGGCCAGAAAGTCGACGGCCGGCACAACCAATGAATCATTTTGTGAATCCTTTAAACAATGAATGTTTCCTTCTACAGAAATTTTTCTGGAATCTTTTGTTCTGAAAACAGTCTCAACAGCGTTGACTTTTCTTTCCTGAAGCACTTTGGCAAAGCAGGCGTTGCAGTGTTCCAATTGCTCGGGCACGATGATGTCCTGAATGGTCATACCCCTGACATCTACTTCATTATAACCCAAATGCTCTCTCCATGCTTTATTGACAAAAATGAACTTACCATTGATATCCACGCACTGAATCAAATCGCTGGCGTTCTCAAATAGGTTGGAATAGATCAGCTCCCTTTCAATTAACTCGGATTTGGCTTCCCTGAGTTGCCTGATCGTTCTACGAAGCTCCATTTGACGAACCACTTGAGTCGCTAATGCTTTTAGAGCCTGCTTTTGAATGGGAGTGATTTCTTTTGGGACCCTGTCAATTACACATAATGTGCCCAGCGCCAAATCATCCCCTGTGACCAATGGAACACCTGCATAATACCTGATTTTTGGATCCTGAACCACTAACGGGTTCTGCGCAAATCTCTCATCTTCCAGTGTGTCCTTCACTTCAAACACTTCTCGCTGGAGAATGCTGTGGCCACAAAATGCGATCTCTCTGGCGGTTTCGTTGGCGTCTAGCCCGACTCTGGACTTGAACCATTGTCTGTTGCAATCCAACAGGGAGATTAATGAAATGGACGTGCCGCAAATCTGGGCAGCAAGCATTGTCAAAGCGTCGAAATCCTCCTCGGGAGGTGTGTCCAGAATTTGAAATTCCTGGAGCGCCTTGATGCGCTCAGCTTCATTGTCGGGATAATCGGCTGAAGCAAAGGGAGCGGCAGCGGGCTTTTCATTGGTATTACTCATGGTCAGCAATCACTTCACCCTCTTCATTGAAACCAAAGTGTTGGACTTTGTTTTGTGGGTATGCAGTTCGGGCTGCTCTTTACATGTATCCTGATTTATTCTATCATCATCGGACGTTTCAGGGATGTTCTCAACCGCAGATGTTTATTCCAATCCTAGAAACTCTTCTGCGTTGTTGTAGCAGATGTTGCGGATCATTGGGCCGACCAGATTGTCGTCATTGGGGATTTCTCCGTTTTCCATGTCTGTTCCAATGAGGTTGCAGAGGACGCGACGGAAGTATTCGTGTCGCGGATAGGACATGAAAGAACGGGAATCGGTAACCATACCCACAAAACGGGATAGAAGTCCCAGATTGGACAAGGCGTTCATTTGCCATTCCATGGCTTCCTTTTGATCCAGGAACCACCAGCCCGATCCCAGTTGGATCTTACCGGGGATGGTGCCGTCCTGAAAGTTGCCGATCATGGTGGCGAACAGGTAATTGTCCGCTGGGTTCAAGTTATAGAGAATGGTTTTCGGCAGTTTGTTGTGGGTGTCGAGACGATCCAGGAAGGCGGATAGGGTGACGCCTTGTGGAAGATCACCGATCGAATCAAATCCGGTGTCCGGTCCCAGAGCTGAGAGGAGTCGGCGGTTGTTGTTGCGCAGCGCTCCGATGTGCATCTGCATGGTCCATCCTTTTTCGGCGTAACGTTCTCCCAGGTGGCCCAGCACAAAAGTTGTGAATTGTTGCTGTGCTTCCGGGCTGGCTCCGCGTCTGGCGCGTGCTTCATCAAATATGGATGACACGGCTTGTTCGCTGCTGAAACTGGCCGGGCATTGTCCCAGGCCGTGGTCGGAAAGTCGGCAGCCTTGTTCGTGGAAGAAGTCCAGTCGATTGTCCAGGGCTTCGATGAATTGGTTGAAGTTTGAGATCGAGATGCCGCTTTGTGCTTCCAGTTTGCCCACCCAGGTGTTGAAAGCTTCCGGGTTGTCGACTCCGAATGATTTGTCCGGACGCCAAGTGGGCACAACGGTGGTTTCGATGCCGGATGCCTTGATCGCCTGGTGATGTTGAAGATCATCGGTTGGATCGTCCGTGGTGCAGACGGTTCGGACATCGAATTTTTTCAGGATACCGTGTGTGGTCAGGTCATCACCGGCAAGTTGCTCCCGGGTTTGATTCCAGATGCGTTCGGCGCTGTCTTCGTTCAACAGTTCGGTGATGCCGAAATAGCGTGCCAATTCCAGATGCGTCCAGTGGTAAAGCGGGTTCCTCAGGGTGTGAGGGACCGTGGCCGCCCAGGCCTTGAATTTTTCGAACGGTTCAGCGTCACCTGTGCAGTATTTTTCAGCCGCACCGTTCGAGCGCATGGCGCGCCATTTGTAATGGTCGCCTTCCAACCAGATCTCAAAGAGGTTGTTGAACTTTCGATTGTTCGCGATGTCTTCGGGTGGCAGGTGGCAATGAAAATCGAATATGGGCGCCGGCTCGGCGAAGGCATGGTAGATGCGGCGGGCGGATTCGTTCTGCAGGATGAAGTCGTCGTGAATAAAGGTGCTGTGACTCATAAAATTGTGATTCGATTTAATTCATGCCAAAAACGGCGGGCAGCCAGTTTGTCAGCGCGGGCACGAAGGTGACAAGCATCAAGGCCACCAAAAGGGCGATAAAAAACGGAATGGCAGCCGGAGCGACCTTGGCAATGCTGGTTTTGCCCACCCCGCAGCCCACAAACAGACAGGTGCCCACCGGCGGCGTGCAGAGTCCGATGCAGAGGTTTGCAATGAGCATGATGCCGAAATGAACAGGCGTCATGCCGAAGTTCTGCACGACCGGCCAGAAGATGGGAGTGAAGATCAACACTGCCGGGGTCATATCCATGAAGGTGCCTACGACCAGGAGCAGGACATTGATCAACAAGAGAATGATGATGGGATTGTCCGAAAGCCCGAGCATGAAAGTGGAAACTTGCTGGGGGATTTCCTCCAGCGTGAGAATCCAGGACATAGCCATCGAAGTGGCGATCAACAGGAAGACCACGGCGGTGGTGATGCCTGTTTGCAACAGGATTTTGGAAATGTCCTTCCAGGCAACCTCGCGATAGACGAGCACCGAGAGCACAAAGGAATAGGCAACGGCAATGGCTGCCGCTTCCGTGGCGGTGAAGACGCCCTTCATGATGCCGCCCAACACAATGAAAATCAGTAATAGACTTAGAAAGGCCCGGCGAAAGGCGGTCCAGACCGCACTCAATGGCACCGGCTCCGAAGCTCCATACCCGTTTTTCCTGCAGAGAACGCCTGCGGCGATCATGAGCAGCAGACCGAACACCATCCCGGGCAAAATACCGGCAACAAAAAGAGTGGCAATGGAAACCGCCCCACCCGAAACCAGGGCGTAAACGATCATGATGTTGCTGGGGGGGATCAAGAGTCCGGTGGTGGCGGATGTAATCGTGAGCGCCACACCGAACTCGCGGTTGTATCCTTTACGCTGCATTTCGGGAATAATGAATCCCCCGATCGACGAAACCGCCGCCGTCGCCGAACCGCTGACCGCTCCGAACAACATGCAGGAAAGCACATTCACAAAGGCCAAGCCGCCGGGAAAACGACCGACCAGGGCGGTGGCCAGATCGGTCAATCGACGTGCGATGCCACCTTGCCCCATGAGCAGTCCGCTCAGGATAAAGAAAGGAATGGCGAGCAAAGAGAAACTGTAGACACCGGTCGCCATGCGTTGAGCGATGGTCGCGGCGGCGATATCCATCGTGCCCATGGCCACTGCTGCGGTGGCGAATGTGGATAGACAGATCGCCACTGCCACCGGCACATTCAGCACCAGTAACACGACGAACAGCAGTACCATAATGAAAGCTGGAGAGATCATTCGGATACCTCCCGGGACACTTGGTTCAGCGCGCCCATTTTCTCAACCGCTGTTTCGATCGAAGTCAGGGCAATGACCAATCCACTCAAGGGCAGGGCCATGTAGACATGTCCCATCTTCACCAAAAGGGCGGGGGAAACCTGCTCGGTCAGCAATGTTAACGTCACCAGTTTGGCGCCGCCCAGAAGCAGCACCACCACTGCGAACAAGCAGATAAGTCCCTGCACCAGGATTTCGCTGATCAGGCGAGGGCGGGGTTTGAGTTTGCCGACAAAATAGTCCACGCCCAAATGGTTGTTTCGGATGAAGGCCACACTGGCTCCGATCATGGCAACCCAGATGATCAGGAGAGTGGCCAGTTCATCCGTCCAGGAGCTGGGATCGTTCAGCACGAAACGCGAGAACACCTGCCACAGGACGTCCAGCACCAGTCCCGCCACCAGAAGGATCAGGATCCATTCCAGCAGCTTGACCAGTGATTCTTTGATTTGAACCAAGAGTTTTAACATGACGATCTATTCTTGTTGCAATACGGCTTCCATCCATTTGCCCGCTTCGGTTCCTTTAAAGGAATCGTGGAGTTCCTTGACCGCGTCTTGAAAGGGTTTCTTGTCGGGACGAATGATTTCCACGCCGCCTTCCTTGAGTTTGTCCATGGTTTCCTGCGTTTTTTGTTTCCACAGGTTGCGTTGAAACGTGACGGATTCGTCGGCGGCATCCTGAAGCCATCCGCGTTGTTCTTCAGTCAATCGATCCCAGGTTTCGGTGCTGATCAAGACGATGTCTGGAACCATGGTGTGTTCGTCGAGTGAGTAATACTTGCAGACCTCATAGTGACGTGAAGTAAGCAAACTGGGTGGATTATTCTCAGCGCCGTCAACGACTCCCTGATCCAGAGCGGTGTAAAGCTCGCCAAATGCGATCGGAGTGGCCGAACCTCCCATGGCCTCGATCATGCGGATCGAGGTCTGGCTGTTTTGCACGCGGATTTTCAGTCCTTTCAGATCGGCTGGAGATTGAATGGGTTTTTCCTTGGTGTAAAAACTGCGGCTTCCGGCATCATAATAGCAGAGGCCACGCAGTTTCTTGTCCACGCCGAGTTGCATGAGTTGTTTGCCGATGTCCCCGTTCAAAACATTCCAAAAGTGTTCTTCGCTGCGAAACACATAGGGAATTCCGAATACCCCCATGCCCGGAATGAACCCTTCGAGAGGAGAGGTCGAGGTCTTGACCAGATCAATCGCGCCCAGTTGGAGGAGTTCGATGGTCTCACGTTCCGAACCGAGTTGGCTGCCGGGATAAATCTTGAGTTTCATCTGGCCTGCTGAGGTTTCCGTCAGTTGGGCGGCCATATGTTCCATGGCGGCATGAACCGGATGGCTCGTGTCGAGTGTATGGGCCATGCGCAGCACCAAGCCCGACGATTGCTTGCCGCAGCCAACCGTGAAAGACAGCGTCAACAGCGCAAGGAGGGCGGTCAGGTTTTTGAGATGGTTGATTTGAAAAGGACTCATGATTGGATCAGGGCTTGTCTTTCAGATGTTTTACCAGTTCAGGAATTTTCTTGCGAATTTCCTCTACCACCAGATCACATATGATTTCATACTTTGGGATTTCAATCAGCCATGTTATTAAGCGATAACTGGTAACGAATTGTCCGCGATAAGCGATCTGCCGTAAGAAAGGGAAACCGCCTGCCGAAAAATTGTGCCGGTGTTCAGGAACTGGCTCTGATTAAACGTTGATTTTGGAAGATGGCAACGGAAATCGTTGGAACCACGCTGATGCGCTTTTGTTCCATTACGCCCCTTAAATTCGACATTGACGGAAGGCGGTTGGTGATTAGTATCCGTCTTTCATTTTTTGAACTTCGTATTTGAAATTGGAACCTTAGAAATATTATGGCAGTAAAAATCGCAATTAATGGTTTCGGAAGAATCGGACGTCTGGTCTTCCGCGCACTCGCAGAGCAAGGCCTTCTGGGCAATGAAGTGGAAGTGGTCGCCGTTGGTGACCTGGTGCCAGCCGACAATCTGGCTTATCTCCTCAAATATGACTCCACTCAGGGTCGTTTCCAGGGAGAAGTCAGCTCCCGCAAATCTTCTGAAGACAAAGAAGATGACGATATTCTCGTTGTAAACGGCAAAGACATCCACGTGGTCAGCGCACGTCAGCCTTCCGGGCTTCCCTGGAAAGATATGGGCGTTGACCTGGTCATCGAGTCCACCGGTTTGTTCACCAGCGCCGATGCCGCTCAAGGCCATATCGAAGCAGGCGCCAAGAAAGTGATTATCTCTGCTCCTGCAAAGGGTGACGGCATTGCCACGCTCGTGATGGGTGTGAACCATGAGTCTTACGATCCCGCCAATCACCACATCATCTCCAATGCCTCCTGCACCACCAACTGCCTGGCTCCGCTGGTCTACGTGTTGCTGAAGGAAGGTTTCGGTATCGACGAGGGTCTGATGACCACTGTTCATGCCTACACCGCCACCCAAAAAGTGGTGGACGGCCCCAGCCGCAAGGATTGGAAGGGTGGACGTTCCGCAGCGATCAACATCATTCCTTCCGGAACAGGCGCTGCCAAGGCTGTCGGTCTGGTCTTGCCTGAAGTGAAGGGCAAGTTGACCGGTATGGCTTTCCGCGTGCCAACTCCGACCGCTTCCTGCGTGGACTTGACCGTTCGCACGACCAAGGAAACCAGCTACGCTGAAATTTCCGCCGCCATGAAGAAGGCCAGCGAAACCTACCTGAAGGGCATTTTGGAATGGACCGAGGACGAAGTGGTCAGCACCGACTTCATTCACTGCTCCTCCTCCTCCATTTTCGACGCCGGTTCCGGTATCGAGTTGAACAGCCGCTTCTTCAAGTTGGTGAGCTGGTATGACAACGAATGGGGTTACAGCAACCGTGTGGGTGACCTGCTGAAGCACATTCTCAGCAAGGGACTGTAAGGTTTCGGTCTCATTAACGCATGATTTCAAAAGGGCGATCTACGGGTCGCCCTTTTTTCTTGAATGACACTGTCGAACGGTCAACCCGATCTCGCAGCCGAATCACTTGCCTTGCGCGAGGCCTGGATGCGGCATGAGGATGCTTTCCTGAAAGATTATCTTGTCTCCAGTGTCGAAGATCCGCGCATTCATTTCCCCAGCATTTTGTCACGAGGATTGCTCGTGGATTATCTGCGGCCGGAGTGTCATCGGGAACTGATTTTGGCCGAATACCAGTTTGGTATTTGCATGAGTTACTTGCTCAGAACCCTGCAACGCCGACCTTCATTTCGGACGCGTTCCTTGTTACTTGAGGCTTTGGAGAAGGGGGAGAGTTCGTTTCAATCGATTCCCATTCCAGTCTATTTCAGTAAAACCTGGCGGCAGTTGAGGGAAGACCCGGGTCAGGCTTTGAACTATATCGATCAGGCGCTTCAATCATCGGAATCAGTGGGGCCCGCGGAATTGGCACCATTGGCTCTGGCTTGTTTCCAAAATCGGTGGTGTGAGGTGTTTTCCAAGTGGAAGGCAGCTCCGATTTCCGTCATGGAAGCGGCCTGTGGTTCCGCCAATGATTACCGTTTTATGGATGCCTTTGGAATGTCTTCGATCATGACATACCATGGTTTTGATATCTGTCCCAAAAATATTGCCAATGCCCGTCAACAGTTTCCCGATGTCCGGTTTGAGGTCGGGAATGTGTTTGAGATTCCGGCGGAAACCGGATCGGTGGATTACTTTTTTGTGCATGATCTGTTTGAACATCTTTCGATTCAGGGCATGCACCAGGGATTGCGGGAAGTGTGCCGGGTGACGCGAGGCATGGCGTGTCTGTGCTTCTTCAATATGGCGGATAGGGCGGATCATGTGGTGCAACCGAAGGACGGGTATCATTGGAATCGATTGAGTCTTGAGCGTGTGTTGAAGTTTCTCGAACCACTTTGCCGGGAGGTGCAGGTGATCCATACAGGACGATTTCTTCAGCATGCTTTTGGGTGTGGGGACTATCACAATCCTGGGTCTTACACCCTGGTGCTGAATTTTGACTCGAATTAAAAACGTGCATTTTTTTGAATTCAGTGTCTAAGTTTCCAATGACACCCAACATGTTTGCCTGACGGGGCATACAAACAAAAGGATATCGTCGATGGAAATGATAATAAATATCGTGATCGGACTTTGCACCATGGGCTTTTTCAGTTGGTTGGGCTGGAGGATTGCCCGCGCCTCGCTCAAACGGTCTGACGAACCTGCGGCATTAGTGCTGAAATGGATTGTGTCGGCTGTACTAATTGGCGGTTGGTGTTATGGAGTTTCCAAGTTTTTGGCGAGTGGGTTCATTGTTTTCATGGTGCCGATCACTGCCGTGATTTTTTTAATCCTGGGCATCATGTGGGCTCCCACGATAGGTAAAACCCTGTTTGCCCCATTAACCAACACCTTCGACGGAGGAAATGTGGAGCCGGATCCCACGCCGTTCTATGCCATGGCGGAGGCCAAGAAAAAGCGGGGACGTTATGATGAGGCCATTGCAGATATACGGGTTCAAATGGCTGATTTTCCTTTCGACATGCAGGGGCATATACTGCTTGCGGAAATTCTGGCCGAACACAAGGGTGAAGTGGAGGAAGCTGTTGAGCTCCTTGAGTATTTCGTTGGTGAATGTGAACCCGGTGTGGTCAACGGATCATTTGTTCTGAACCGCCTGGCGGATTTCCATTTGAAATATCGGAATGACCCCGCCAAGGCCAGGCAATGTCTGCAGCGGGTTCAGTATGAATTTCCAGGCACCGAGCAAGCCGACAAAGCTGCTCAGCGAATCGCGCATTTGCAGGACGATGACTTTTTGACCAAGCGCAAAGAACCCAAAAAGTTTGAGGTTAAGAAACACAATCTCAAGCTGGGCTTGGCCAAAGACTCCAGTGCTGTGCAGGCGCCGAAGGAAAACCTGGAAGCCAAAGCTCATCAAATGGTCGAGCACCTGACCAAGCATCCGCAGGATAGTGATGTGCGCGAACAGCTCGCCTGGTTATATGCGGAGCATTATGGGAAGATCGATTGGGCGATCGATCAACTGAGGCAACTGACACAGATGCCCCATCAATCACAGGCGAAATTGGCGCGTTGGTATAATCAAATCGCCGATGTGTACTGTCGTTTCACCGGTAGTCCCGAAGCCGCTAAGCTGGCTTTAGAGGAGTATATTGAGCGGTTTCCCGAGAACGGACATGCCTTGCGCATGCAAGAGCGATTGAAGCGATTGAAGCTGGAGGCCCGTACATCAAAAAAGGCCCGCTCCATGGAGGCGGGCCCTTCGATTGGAAATTCCGGAATGGAGTAAAGAAGCTTATCGTAACTGCAGAGCGATTTGCGTTTTCATTTCGCTCGCCAGATCCACATCGGGCCTGCCCCACTTGGTGCGTGCCTGTACTTCCAGCTGGGTGATGGTCGGGCTCTCTTCCTGCACTCTTACCCAGACTGTTTTGTTGTCCACACGAGCGGTCAACGAGTGATTGATGCGGTTTTCGCTGACGACCGTGCCGTTGAAGCGCATGACTTCGATGGCTGCTTCATAGATTTGATCCATAGGACGTTCATAACGCCCCACAACGGTGTCTTTCAGAAAAGGCATGCCCGTCCGTTTATTTCCGTCGGCGGTGGAGTAGCATCCGCTTGTGCCCGACAGCATGATTGCCAGGAGTGCGCAAGATAAGAAAAACTTGAAATTCATCCTCCGTATGCAAGCAAAAAGTCCCGTAACGTCAAGCAAGAAGATGGGTTTTTGATGGTGCGAGCTTGCTTTTCGATGTTTTTTTTGAAAGGGTCTACCGCCATACCATGAAGAACATTTCTCCATTTTTTATGTCCGCTATGCTGCGTTTTGCCGTCGTTTTGGCCTTGTTCATTGCTTCGCTCGGAATGGGGCAGGCGACTTACGCCGCCAGTCAGCAACCGAATGTCGTGGTCATTTTTATGGATGACATGGGATATGGCGATATTGGCCCGTTTGGGGCAAAAGGTTACAAAACGCCGCATCTCGACCAGATGGCGAGAGAAGGACGGATGTTTACCGATTTCTACGTTACCCAGGCCGTGTGTTCGGCCAGTCGGGCGGGGTTGCTGACCGGCTGTTACAATGTGCGAGTAGGTATTCTTGGGGCCCTCGGGCCAGGCGCGAAGCATGGGATCAATCACAAGGAGATGACTCTTGCGGAAGTTTGTAAGCAAAAAGGTTACGCGACAGCTATTTACGGGAAGTGGCACCTGGGGCATCACGAGAAGTTTTTGCCCATGCAGCATGGGTTTGATGACTATTTTGGTCTTCCATACTCCAATGACATGTGGCCGTATCACCCGGGTGTGCGTCATTTGTCGATGGAAGAACGTATCAAGCGCTGGCCTCATCTTCCGTTGATCGACAAGAACGAAGTGATCAATCCGGAGGTTTCTCCCAAAGATCAGGAACAGTTGACCACTCAATACACCGAACGCGCGGTGGCTTTCATCGAGAAGAACAAGGATCGCCCATTTTTTCTCTACGTGCCGCATTCCATGGTGCATGTGCCTCTTTACGTGTCCGATAAGTTCAAGGGCAAGAGCGGTGTGGGATTGTTCGGGGACGTGATGATGGAAGTGGATTGGTCCGTGGGGCAGATCCTGGGAACCTTGCGCAAGCATCAGCTCGAACAAAACACCCTGGTATTGTTCACATCGGATAATGGTCCATGGCTGAGCTATGGTGATCATGCCGGAACCGCGGGGCCTTTGCGTGAGGGCAAAGGCACCATGTTCGACGGCGGTTGTCGCGAATCCACCATCGCCTGGTGGCCTGGAACCATTCCTGCCGGAACGCTTTGTAAAGAACCAGCCATGACCATTGATGTGTTGCCTACGGTTGCCAATTTGATAGGGGCCAAGTTGCCGGATCAAAAGATTGACGGCAAAGACATCACTCCCTTGTTAAAGGGGATTTCCGGAGCGAAGAGCCCGCATGAGGCCTACTTCATGTATTATGGACGTGAGTTGCAGGCCATGCGCATGGGGAAATGGAAACTTCATTTTCCTCACGGGTATCGGACCATGGCTGGGAATCCCGGTGGAACGGACGGGATTCCGACCAATTACCAACAGGCCCGAATTGGTTTGTCACTGTTCGATTTGTCTCAAGATATCGGCGAAACAACCGATGTTAAGGATCAGCATCCGGATGTTGTGGCGCGGATGCAGGCATTGGCGCATGCCATGCGGTTGGATCTGGGCGATTCATTAACCAAAACTGACGGGACCGGAGCCAGGTCGCCCGGAAGGTTGTGAATCCAACGATCCATCTATGTACGAATGAGTTTGTTCATGCTCTGACCATGGCGGGTTGTTGTGGGGCAGGCTTAATCTTGACCCTTGAGGCCATTCATGGTTCCCTCGCGGGAGCGTTGGAGCTTGGCTGTTGCGGATAACCAGCCATTTCCCCCAGGTGAAACTTAAAACCGCACATGAACGATCCAATTGAACAATTGGGGGACTTTCAGAATCGTCTCCTTGAAATGGTCCGCTCAGAGCATGCCCGTTGCGGAGCTGTGACGTCGGATCATTGCCTGCTTCGTGATGATGTGTTCAACGATTTGTCGCTTGAGCTGAATGCTCTTCAGTGCAAGGCCAATCCCCAATATGCCGCTTGGCTGGAAAAATCGAATCAGCGGCTTCCCATGATGTTCCATTGGAAAAAGATTCCCGGTATTTCCACGCAAGCTTTCAAGGCGGTGGATTGGACCTGTCTTCCGGAGTCAGATCGGACCCGCGTGTTTTATTCCAGCGGCACCACGGGGGGTGAGACCAGCAAGCATTGGCATAGTGATGTTTCTTTGAAACTTTACGAGGAGCTTCTTCTTCTCTGGTTTCGCGAGCATCCTCCATGGGACATGAAGGATTTTATGGTGAAGGAATGCCTTTTTCTCACCCCGGAACCCTCCAAAGTCACACATTCATCGCTGGTTCACATGTTCTCGACCATTGCAAATGATCTTCCCGAAGGAGTCCTTCATCAATTCGTCGGTCAATTGTCGGACGATGGAAACTGGAAACTGCCGATGGAGAAACTGATTGAGTCACTCGCTGAACTGAGCCATCCGGTGTGTTTGTTTGGGACGGCGTTCCTATATGTGCACTTGCTGGACTATCTTGAGGAATCAGGCCGCCAACTCTCTTTGCCCAAGGGGTCGATGGTACTTGAGACCGGAGGTTACAAGGGGAAATCCAGGGAGATACCCAAGGAACAACTTTACAAGCAACTGGCCGCCAAACTCGGGGTTGAGAAGAGACATTTCATTTGTGAATACGGTATGAGCGAGTTGTCGTCGCAAGCATACGACGCCCAGATTGAGCAGAGTGAATTGTCCACATTTGGAACGACGCCCCGTCGATTTCAATTCCCACCCTGGGCTCGTTGTCGGGTGATCTCGCCCGAGACCGGATTGGAAGTTGGGTATGGCGAAACCGGTATGATCCATGTCATCGATCTGGCCAATATCTGGTCCTGTCTGAGTGTGCTGACCGAGGATGTTGCCATCCACCACAAGAAAGGTTTTGAAGTGATCGGACGTTCCACCGATGCCGGACCTCGCGGTTGCTCGTTGATGTCGGATGATTTTTCCTGACGGTTTTCCGGTGCATATTCCAATTTAGGTGTAGATGCTTTTTGTAACGACTCATGGACATTCCCAATTATTTCCTCGCTGATTTGAAGTCGGATGAACCGTTGAATCCGGCGATGTTGACTGATGCCTGCCTGACCTTGAAACGCAACCGCCGTAAGTATCTGGAAGAGCGCACTACTGCCAGCCTGATTCGGACGATTGCCAATGTTGCCGAGCATTGGACTTATGAGAATTATCCCATACGGCAATACACCTTCGAGCACGGCCCCAAAGCCACAGGAATTCCGAGTGCCACGCTCATCAAGGGAATGCTTGATTTCATGGAAGGGGTGACCGAGGAAAAACTACAGGCTTTGGTGGAACAGGATCTTGGACACCTGCGTCGGTTGGATGAGCCATGCGCGAATGAATCCGATCCCAACGGGCAACGCATTAGCATGGCGGTTGGTCCGGAGTTGATCTTGCACATATCCGGTGGTGTGCTGCCGAATGGTGTCTTCACCCATATGATTCTAGGTCTGCTCACCAAATCGGCCCAGTTGGTCAAGTGTACGTCGGGTGCTTCGTTTCTTCCGAGAATGTTTGCCCATTCGATCTATGATACCGATCCCAAGTTGGGGGCGTGTCTTGAGGTTGCCGAGTGGCCGGGTGGCGATGATGAGTTGGAACAGGCGGTGTTTGAAGAAACGGAATTGGTGACGGTGATGGGATCCGACAAGACCATTGCAGCTGTTCAGAAACGTCTGCCACAGGAGGTTCGCCTATTGAGTTTTGGTCACAAAGTAAGTGTGGGGTATATCGCCAAGAGCGCTTTGCAGGGTTTTGGGATTCGTCCATTGTTGAACAAGGCGGTGGATGACATAGTGGCTTGGAACCAACTGGGCTGTCTGTCGCCGCATGTCATCTACGTGGAAGACAATCCCGAACTGCCCCCGATTCAATTTGCCGAAAAGCTGGCCGAATACTTGAAAGATCGCGAAGTCGAAGAACCACGGGGGCCACTTGATCCGCAACAGGCAGCGCAGATTGCATCTCGACGTTCGTTTTATGACATTCGATCCGCACACCTCCCCGGAACCGTTACCTGGAAAAGTGAAGGTTCGACCGACTGGACGGTTGTGTTTGAAGAGGACCCCTTGTTCCAATTGTCCTGCTTGAATCGATTCATTTATGTGAAACGAGTGGAAACTTTGCGCGAAGCGATTGGGGGACTTGAGAAAGTGCATGGAAAAGTATCCACCATCGGCTTGGCTGCATCTCCAACCGAGGGGCCGGAATTGGTCAAGACCTTTGCTCGTTGGGGCGTGACACGTGTGTGTTCGATGGGTTCCATGCAGAAACCGCCTTTGATGTGGCGTCATGACGGACGTCCTGCTTTGGGAGATTTGGTGACTTGGGTGGATTGGGAAATTTAATGTGTGAATCACTTATATGGAACTGAGAAAGACATTTCAATTCGAGGCGGCGCATTTGTTGCCCGGTTTGCCGGAGGAACACAAATGCCGGCGATTACACGGCCACAGCTTCCAGGTGGAAGTGGTCATCGAAGGACCGGTGGATCCGGAATTCGGGTGGGTGATGGATTACGCCGACATTTCCAAAGCCTTTCGTCCTCTACGGGAACAGCTCGATCATTATTACCTGAACGAAATCGAAGGATTGGAGAACCCGACGAGTGAAAATGTGGCCATCTGGATTTGGGAACGACTCAAACCCGAGTTGCCAATGCTGAAGGCCATCGAAGTTGCCGAGACCTGTACCGCTCGGTGTGTGTATGAAGGATGAGGGTTTTTGCACACCAGCAAAGAAGGAGAATGAAGGTGGTGCTTGAGTCGTTTCGATCTTCAAGGCTTGGAATTGAGATTCCACATTGCGTTCCTTGAATAAGAAGGTAGGTTCGACATTATCCCTATGAAGAGTCCAGTAGCCATCGCGCTTATCATTGTCGGCGGAATTCTGATCCTTGGTCCGGCCATCAGTGATCATTTGGCCAGGAATCAAGTGGTCAAGATCATGACGTCAACGGATATGACTTCGGTCAACTTAAAACCAGCCCCCATGAGCCCCTTTTATCGTGGTGGCTGCATTGTGGTGGGATTTGGCATGGTTCTTGTTGCTATTTCGAGATCAAGAGATGCCAGGTGATGTTGGATCGGTTTCAGACCAAGTCCACAAAATTTTTCAGCAGTTGCAGTCCAACAGACTGACTTTTTTCCGGGTGGAACTGGGTGGCAAACACCCGGTCTTTCCACACCGCTGAGGCAAAGGTTACATCGTAATCCGTTTCCCCCGCAATGATGGACGCATCTTCCGGTTTGGGATGGTAGCTGTGCACAAAGTAGAAATGGCTGTTGTCGGGTATGCCTTTGAAAATAGGGCAATCGTCATGGGTGTATTTCACCTGATTCCAACCGATTTGGGGGACCTTGAGGCCGGGTTTGTCCGGAAACCTTACAACGGAGCCCTTGAACAATCCAAAACCAGATGATGTGCTCTGAAATTCTTCGCTTCTTTCGAACAGAATTTGATAGCCGACACAAATTCCAAGAAACCAGGCGCCTTCCTCGATGCACTTGTGGGTGGCCTCCATCAAGGATTGACCCTGCAATGCCTGAGAGCAGTCATCAAACGCTCCCACTCCAGGCAGCACAATCCCGGGGCATCCCTCCAATTCCGAAGGTTCCCTGACAAGGCGGACGTCCACTCCCAAATGCAGCAACGCTTTGTGGACACTTCTAAGATTCCCCGCACCATAATCGATCAACGCAATCACGAGCGGACTTTAGTCCCTACTTTATCCATTAGAAAGCTCAAAGACTCATGAAACCACGAGAGCCCTAAAACCTCGGTCGTCGTGATCCTCGGCGACCTTGTCCGGGACCACGGTTGGGAGGTCCTTGACGTGGTCCCCGTGGTGGCCCGATTCCCGGTCCCCGGCGTTGGAAGCTTGGGTCGGGCTCGCCGCGAAAGAAGCGTGGGATGAAGGGATAATCTTCCGTCAAAACGTAGTAATAGGTGCCTTGAGGATACTCGGGCGTTACGCCCGTTCTTCCACCGCATTCATCCAGATCTCCCGAATGCGGGACATATTGATAGTCTGCTGTGAAAGTTCCGTCAGGTTTTCCTCCCGGCCCTCCGGATCTTGGTGCGGGTTTGAGTTGGTAGGAAGACTTCATCTTGGTCAGTGTGCTCTTGGGATCATCTGGATCCTGGTAGGCATAGGGACCGTATATGGGAAAACCATCCGCTGCCCACCCAAGCAGGTGCATGCCCGGTTTGCCCATTGAAAGCGTTTTCCAGAGACCGGTGGGTAGTCCGTGGTAGTGGTAGGCTCCATTGGGTTGGACATGTGCATGGTTCGAATCGAGCCCCAGGTTGACCTTTCCGCTGAGTGCTTCGTAGTTCCAATCTCCAGAACGATCCCCACGCCAGTATTCAGCCGTGCCCGGATCGAACAGCACTCCGTTGATCGCGATACCCCAGGGTTGACGGACGAGTTCGATTGGATTGGTGGCTTTTTGCGGAGCCAGCGGCACGCGATAGGTGTAGTTTTGCGCGCGGATGCTGTTCGGATTCCTACGGTTTGGAAATTGTCCGACTCCATGATTCGGAATGCCGTTACTGCGGATGATCCGGTGGGTGGTGGTGGTTTCGATTTGAACCCTGCCCGGCACGGGCGGGTGTTGGTTGGCGGCGACATGGGATGCCCCTGCAGGGTGACCGTCATGGGCTAAGGTTGTGATGGAACCATGTATGGCAGCCGTCCAGCTCAATAGAGTTGCGGTAGTAATTTGTATGGAATGAATACTTGTTCGCATGACGGAATCCTCTATCTCATTTCGAAGTTGGGCCGACTGGTTGCGTGAATGAAATCAGCCTCGTTGATTACGGTAGACGTTTTGTTGACTCCTGTTGGTTACACGGATCTTGGATTGTCAGAGTTTTTTCTCAGTTTTGGTTTTTATTTGTTAATAGAAAGCAGGCTTGTTTTTCCCGGCGAGTGCTTGCATGGTAGCGACATGAAATTTCCCGTAAATACTTCCATACTATCGATGGCTACAGCGCTGATGGCTGGGGCGTTTTGCTTTTCCGGCGCTTTGCATGCCGATCACCACAAAACCGGTGACAAACCGATCAAGGCCTTGTTGGTGACCGGTGGTTGTTGCCATAACTACACAGTCCAGTCTCAGGCTCTACAGGACGGTTTGAAGCCGTATGCCAATATTGAATGGACGGTGATTCACGAAGGGGGTAACGGCACCCGGGGGCAGATAGACCTTTATAAGGATGCTGATTGGGCCAAAAAATTTGATGTGGTGGTGCACAACGAGTGTTTCGCGGATACCAGGGACGAAGGATATGTCAAAAGCATTACTGAAGCGCACAAGTCAGGCGTGCCTGCCGTGGTGATTCATTGCGCGATGCATACTTATCGTTCCGCTCCATTCGATGATTGGCGCCAATTTCTGGGAGTGACAAGCCGCCGTCATGATCATCAGGACGAATACCCCGTTCAAGTGGTGGCTCCGAATCATCCGATCATGAAGGGATTCCCGGAAGATTGGACCTCTCCCAAGGACGAGCTTTATATCATCGAAAAGCTTTGGCCCAGCGCTCAGGCCTTGACGATCAGTATCAGCGAACGCGACGGCAAGGCGCATCCGGTCATGTGGGTGAATGATTTTGACGGAACCCGTATTTTTGGCACGACATACGGGCACAATGACACCACCTTCCGTGACAAAGCATTTCTGTTGGCCGTGGGCCGTGGTTTGTTGTGGGCTTGCGACCGTTTGGAAGATTGACCTGTTTCGTCAACATTCCACCGGTTTTCCGGGGTCAGTGATGACGACCTTGATCTTTGGGTGTTTGGTTTTGATTTGATCGGCGAACCAGGCTTTTGATTCTGGTTCGCCGTGGCCGAGGACCACTACTTTTGGATCGACTGAGCCGACAAATTCCAGGAGTTCATCGCGGTTGGCGTGAGCTGTCAGGTCGTATTCCTCCATGCGGCATCGTCGCGTCATTTCGCCTCCCGAAGCACTGAACAGGAAGGGCTTGCCCGGTTCGGCGGCCCGGAGTCTGCCTGCCGGTGTGGATGGATCGGCGTAACCGACAAAGAAAATGGCGTGCTGTTCTTCGCCCGCGAGTCTCTGGGCGAGTTCATGGGCGGCCGTGTTTTCGTTCATCATCCCAGCGGTCATGACAAACAAGCGTCCCCCTTTGAGCCTGATTTTTTCCAGTTGTTTGTAGTCCAGCACGGTCAGGTTGAGGGCTTCGTGTAGCTGGAGGTTGGTGTGATTCCGGTGGGCACGATGGGATTCGAGGTCATAGATTTCGGTAAAAACACGGCCCATGCCGCCGATGAAAATGGGTTGTGGTTTCAGTTTGCCCTCGCGTGTCATCAGGGCCAGATGAGCCAGGATTTCCTGGGTGCGGCCCAATGCGAAAGTGGGGATCAGGACGCATCCTTTCTTCTCAAGAACATCCATGATGTCCTTGGTCAATCGCTCGATTTCGGTTGCTCGGGTCTGTCCTTCCGGGACTTGCCGATCTCCGCGTGTTGTTTCCAGAATCAAAACATCCGCCGAGACATCTTCAAATCGTGCGCCTTTCAGGATGGTTTGATCCTGAAAACAGACATCGCCCGAGTAGAATAATGTTTCGTGATCCGAGCGAAGCATGATGCCGGCTGATCCCAGAGCATGGCCTGCGTCAAAGAATTCCAGGGTGGGGGATTGTTTGTTTCGCCGCTTTTTGCTTGGGGCTGCCCATTCAACTTCCCTGTTATAACGATAACCTTGAAAAATATGAGCGATTTCATCCAGTTCGTGGTGCGTGAACAAAGGGTATTCTTTGACGCCCAATTCTTCTTTCTGGCGCTTCATGACGTTGACCGAGTTATGAAGCACTCGTTCTATCAGGAAGTAGCTCAGCTCAGTCATCAGGACATGAGCCATGGGGAAATATCTCAATGCCACCGGAAGTGATCCGACGTGGTCATGGTGGCAATGGGTAAGTGCTATAGCGTCAACGTGCAGGTCTTTGACCTTGTCGAACATCGGCATGCTCTCCCGGCCCACCAATTTGGGGTTGATGCCGGCATCGAGCAGGATGCGAAATCCCTCCATTTCCACCATCCATCCGCTGGCGCCGATGCCCGCCGATGGATTCAGATCCGTAATGTGCATGCGGGCAGTCTAGAGATCGACAGCTCGAATGCCAATGCTATCTGAGGCTTTTTGAAGTAGGGGGGGGCTGGGGAGTCAGCGCTGCCTAGCGCGCAGCTTCCGCCACGGGCTGCTTTTTGGTGGCAACAGGTTGGACATCAGGAACGTGAGGTCCGGTTGCTTGAGCAAATTTTACCTTTGAACGCAACATCAGTGTACCCAGCAAGAGATCGGCCAGGGGGCAAACGACGTTGAAGTTTCTGTGCATGTAGCGATGGTGCAACAGGTGGTGGCCATTGAGGCGGAAAAAGAATCCGGACCGCTCAACGATGCGTTCCTTTGGCAAATGCATGCACCAGTGAAGATATTCGTAAGTGGCGTAGTAAAGTGCAATGGCAATGGTGACTCCAATATACATGGGCCAGAAATTGGTCGCCCAAGCCAGGAGTGCCCATGGTGAGGAAGATAATGCAATCAGGACCGGACCATTCCACCAAGCCATGGGAATCAGGTATGCAATGTCGTTGCGGCCTTCCAGATGGTAGGAGTGATCCGCTTTGAAGAGGCGGTGATGAACACAGTGGTGTGCCTTATAAGGGTATTGAAAAAATGAGATAGGCTTATGCATCACGTAACGGTGCAAGGTCCATTCCGCGAAGGAAGCATAACAAACACCAACCAGTACAAAACCCAAAACGGCGAATATAAACGATAAATCCATGACTTAATACAAATCAGCCACACAGTGGCGGTTTTCCCAATGGCATGCCAAAGGAGTGGCTAGTGAAAGTGAAAAGAACCCATGGAGCAAGCACTATTTGCATTATTTTCTTTACATTTTAAGAACGAAAAAGGGGCAAAATCCGGTCAAAAGCTTAAGTGATTCTAATGATTAGGTCCTCAGTCCCTGTGGTGAATGATCCTGGCATTAAAACAATGGGTTGTGTTGGTTCTCCTGATCGACTGTGGTCATGGGGCCATGACCCGGGCAAATCAGAGTGGATCCGGGCTGAGCAAGGATTACTTTCCTGACTTTTTCCTTGGCCAGTGCAAAATGTTGAGGCGCTCCTCCCATGGATCCCGCAAAAATGGCATCTCCAACGATGGCTGCTTGCGGGTGCTGCCCCGCTAAACCGGACACAATGTAGGTCACTCCATCTGCCGCATGGCCGGGAGTCCATCTCGCCTCGATGCTTAATGAACCGAGAGAAAAGGATTGTCCATCGCTCACCTGACAGTTTTTGGGAACCCCTTGTCCCTGAGCCCAAAGTTGCATATCCGGGTGGTCGGTGCGCAGTGGAGTCATGGCGGCGACGTGGTCGTGGTGTTGGTGGGTGATGAAAAGGTGCTTCAGGTTGAGGGAATATTCTTTCAGGAGAGCGTTGATGGGGGCGGTTACCCATCCGGTGTCGAACAAGGCGGCTTCTCCGGTATTCAGGTCCCAAACCAGAAACGCATTCACCTGCATGCCACCGTCGTCGGTTGAAATCTGGCGCAGTTGGGGAATGGATTCCAGAGAAACTGGATCAGGGATCCATCCACCGAGCACGTCCTGGAATTTTTCCGGGTTCAGTTCAAGCAGGTCACATACGGCTTCCCAGGCCGGCTGGCCGTCCACGATTGCATCGGATTCAAATTGGTCCAGAGCTCCTTGTGAGAGCCCGCTTTTCTGGAGAACCGTTTCTACAGGCACATTGAGTCCCATTCTTGACTTTCTGACGATATCTCCTGCGTGATCTTCCAATCCTGACATGGATTCATGATAAAACGTCTTGAATGTCCTTGTCCAGTTTGACGCGGCGAAAGAAAAAGATACATTCTCATGCGCAACTTGGCAGCGTGCCTGCCGTTATTAGTTTTGGAAAATGAAATCAGGAACATCAATTTGGTTGGGAATGGGAATGTTGCTCTGCTGCCTTTTGCTGGGTTGCGGAAAGATTGTCGCTCCGGTGGATACATATGGATTCAAACAGGCATTTGAGGAACAGAGCGAACAGCAAGCCGGATCACAGTCGATCGGGGAGGAGTCGGTCAAGCTGGCTGAGGGTGTATTGGACGCCGTCCGTTCCAACGACCTGACGGCCGCTCAAGCCCAACTTGAGACCCTAAGGAAACAAACTGATTTATCCCCCCGTCAACGTTTGGAAACCAAGGCTCTCCACACCGCTGTTGAGGCCTACCTTTCCCAGTCGGGAGACAAGGTTCCGGAGCAGAACGCCGTTTCTTCGTCCTCCCCTTCGGCCACCCGATCCAGTTAGCTTCGGTCGGTTGGGCGTTTTTGGATGAGAACTTTAAAGGCCCTCCCAAAGTGTTCCGGATGCATCAGGGTTTGAAATTGCCGGATCTGATCCGGGGATGGATTGAGTCCCTGAGCCAGAGCCTGCTCCAGGCATCCATGCATGAATTTTTCCTGGGAGATCAGTGATACCGTCTCCAACCCTTCGTCTTCGCCAATCTGTCGCAGACTGGGAAAATCAACATGAGCGGTGAGATCTTTTCTTCCCACGTCTGTCAGGACGTCATCACCCAATTTGTGCCGGTCATATGTTCTCAGTGTTCCTTGCGTGCGATGGGCTGAGAATTTATCCAAATCGGTGAATCCGTAATCCAGTGTCACCAGATAGCCTTCACGCAGTGCACCTGCAGCCAGCCGCCACCATGCGTCTGCTGATGGAGCCAATTCGATGACATATTGATCCGGTAGGATGCGTTCGATGTTTGTTTGATCTTCGTGGTTCAGCCAGGATAGTTCCGGTGGAGTGTCGGGTTCTACTTGAGTCCAGGCGAAGCCGTCCGCTGAGACGGTAACCGCGCATTCCAGCCAGCAAGCATCCGGTTTGTTCCAGGCATATCGTTTCACCGGGAAGGCATCGACCAGTTCATTCGAAAAAATGACTCCCTTCTTATCATGCTTGCGGACGTCCTTCCAAGTTCGCAGCCAGGTCACTTTGTTGCCGAATTTTTTCAGACGTTCCCGCTGGATGGATTCTCGTTTTGCCGACGGTTCAAAGATGAGGTATTGGATGCTGGAAGAGTTTGTTCCGCTTTCCCTGGTCAAAAACTGCAGGATATCCTCGGCCAATTGACCATGATGTGCGCCGCATTCCATCCATTGACGGGGCTCATCACTTTGTTGCCAACTCAGAAACCGCCTGGCCAGCAATTCGCCAAAAAAGGGGCCGACGCTGACGCTGGTTTGAAAATCGCCCTTCCGTCCGATGACGGTTTTCTTGGATTCGTAGTATCCCCAGTCAGGATGGTACAAAGCAGCTTCCATGAACCGATCAAAGGGCATCGGACCATCTTTCTCGATTTGTTGTCTGAGGTATGCTTCCAACGGACGCTGCATGCGATGATTCTGATGGATTTTTTCCCTTCGTAACAGACCGAACTTGATTGAGCGTGCGCTTCGATCATAGTTCCTGGCATGCAATGGGGCCTCCTCATATCACCTCTTGGTTCTCCATGGGGTAACATGGCGACCGATGAATACCTGCTTTCTGTGGCGGAAGAACGCGGCATGCCGGTGTTGCGTTGCTATGGATGGGACAGGGAAGCGATGTCGTTTGGTTATTTCCAATCCTACGAAGAAATCGCTTCGCTCACTTCGGTGCGCCCGCTCGTGAGGCGACTTACGGGGGGAGGTTTGGTGTCCCATGTCAGTGATTGGACTTACAGCGTAGCGATTCCGACTTCCTGCGAGTGGTATCGGCTGAAGGCATGTGAAAGCTATTGTCGCATGCATACGTGGGTGAACGCGGCTTTTCGGTCCATGGGATTGGAGACTTCCCTTGCCGAAGAAGCGATTGTTTCCGGCCCGGGCCAATGTTTCATTGGGGCGGAAATGCATGACGTTCTTTACAAAGGATTCAAAGTGGCAGGAGCCGCTCAACGAAGAACCAAAAAGGGACTGCTCATTCAAGGTTCGGTTCAGATTCCAGGGATATCTCAGGAGCAGGGGCGTCCGGACTGGCAGCAAGCGCTCAAACAAAGCGGAGTTGAAAAGTACGGAATAGAGTGGGCGACGGTGCATTTCACTGAAAATGATCGTCAGCACATTGATCAGTTAGCTTCCGAACATTATCAGGCGGAATCATTTATTCGACGCAGATGAATATTTGTCTGAATATCATGACTTGCTAGGCATATCTCATGTGGGAAAGTGTTTGTGACAGTATATCGAATTTCGTTGGACGTTCTTTTTCTGTGATCCGGAAGGATTCCGTTGGGGGAGGATGCATCAATGAGGCTTTCAGGATTTCGGATGGCAGTTCGGATTTTTTTGTCAAACGGCATCATGAGTCGATGGCTGGCATGTTTGAGTCCGAATGTATGGCACTGGAGCAAATAGCGGCAACCCACACCTTGCGCGTACCCAACCCTGTCGGCTGGGGAGTGAGCGGGGGATACGCCTGGTTGGTGACGGAGTTTCTGGAGATGCAGTCTTGTGCCGGCGATTCCCAGCGGGAGCTGGGGCAACAGTTGGCCCGTTTGCATCGTGTTCGTCAGCCTTATTTTGGTTGGGGACGGGACAATACCATTGGCAGCACTCCCCAACCGAATCCGCGTTCGGATGATTGGGTGACTTTCTGGCGCGATCATCGCCTGGGGTGGCAGTTTGATCTGGCCCGGCGCAAAGGGCGTGTTTTTTCCGGGAGTGATCGATTGGTGGAGGCGTTGGAATCCTTTTTCACCGATTATGAACCCATTCCGTCTTTGCTCCACGGAGACTTATGGTCCGGTAATATGGCCGCGCTGAAGAATGGTGTGCCGGTCGTTTTTGACCCGGCTTCTTATTACGGTGATGCCGAAGCCGAGTTTGGTATTGTGGATATGTTCGGTGGTTTTTCGGGTGCCTTTTATCGAGGGTATGCCTCCGAGAAACCTTTTGCTGAAGGTTTCGAATCAAGGAAGCATTTGTACCGCCTTTATCATGAATTGAATCACTTCAATCTGTTTGGAAGTTCCTATGCCTCGTCTTGTGAATCAACCATTAGTTGCTTGCTCAGAATGATCTGATCCGGAGCATTATGATGCCTTTGATTCCAAGGTGACGTGTCCATCCTGAAACCGCCAGAGCTGGCTGGCCAGTCGTTCTGCTTCCCTGCGACTGTGGGTAATGTGCAGGATGGTGATGTCTGCTTCCTGATGAATCTTGGATAGCAAGTTGCACATTTCATCATGCAATGCCTCGTCCAGAGCGCTCAGTGGTTCGTCCAGGCAAAGCAACTGCGGTTTACTTGCCAAAGCTCTTCCCAGGGCAACGCGCTGGGATTCGCCTCCGCTGAGTTTGTCGGGCATGCGGTCCAGGATATGTTCAATTTCCAACCACTGCGCCAATTCATCGACTCGATCCGCAATTTCATCCAATGGTCGACGTCGCAGTTGCAGTGAAAAGGCCAATTGATGGCGCACTTTCATGGTTGGAAACAGAGCTCTGTCCTGTGGCACGTAACCGATTCCACGTTCCGCCGGTTTCAGGTGTGTCACGTCGCGGTTCCCCAGATACACCTTGCCGGCCACGATCGGGCGTAAGCCGCAGATGACTTCGAGCACGGTTGTTTTTCCACAGCCGCTTTTACCCATCAGCGCCGCATAAGCTCCACCGGGCACTTTCATGGTCAGGTTTTTAAGGACGAACTCTCCCTGTTGAAGCTGGATGGAGTCGAGTTTGATCATGCGTTGATCCTTTGCATGCCGAAGAGTCTGGCCATGATCAACACGACTGCTGAAAGGAGGATCATGACGATGGATACCGAGAGCATGCCTTTCAAGTTGCCGCTCTGCATTTCGAGGTAGACCGATGTTGGCAGCACTTCGGTGCGCATGCTGGTCGATCCGGCGAAGACCAGGATGGGGCCGAATTCGCCCAGTGACCGGGCCCATGCCAGTGTGCCTGCTGCCAGGAGACCTTTCTTCGTCTGAGGGAAAATGACTTTCCAGAATGCCTGGCTACGATTGCAGCCAAGTGTCATGGCGACTTGTTCATAACGTAGTGGTATCTGGTCGAAGGTCACCCGCATGGTGCGCACCGCAAAGGCGCAGGCAACCATGAATTGAGCGAGGATGACGGCCGGCATTTCAAAGACCACCCATTTGCTGAGCCATTTGAAGGGAGCGTAATTGAAAAGAATTAAAAGGCTCAGACCGACAACCAGAGGGGGGAGCACGATGGGGATGTCCAGGATGGTATCCACGACCGATTTGAATCGGAATCGGAATCGTGACATCAAATAGCCGATCGGAACGGCGATCCACAGGGAAAACAATGTGGAAAGGGTGCAACTGATGAGGCTGAGTTTGATGGAAAACTGGATTTCCCGTTTGCCCAGGATTTGCTTCAGGCTGGATGCGTCCGTAAAATGTAAATCCGCCAGCACCATCAACAGGATCATGGCAACGTAGAACCCACCCAACAAACAGAGACCGATGATAAACGGTGTATCCGACCCGACTTTGAACCCGGCATTCACCGTGTTGCCTGGTGTGGCATGTGAAGAACCTTCCGCTTGCTTCATGGGTGAGGGGAGGAGGGGGCTTCCCATTGGAACCCGTGTTCGGTGAATGATTTTTTGGATTCGGCGGACAGAACTTCGGTCATGAGTCGTGCCATCAAGTTTGGAAAACGGGTTTGGCGTGCTGCTGCTATGTTCTGAGTGGCCAAGGCGAGAGGGTGATCGATGGGCACTGTTTCGACGTTGCTTTCGAGGTGCTGACAATTGGCTTCATAGACGAGCGCCACATCCAATTTGTCGTGTCCTTCCATTTGGAGGATCAGCTCATGCGCGGTTGGGGAGGTGACAATGATGGATTGCTGCTCATTGAGGGCCGGTTTGATCCCAATGTCCTCAAAAATTGCATGGCTGAGTGCGCCCAGGGTGCTCATCTGAGGATCGGTGGTTCCGATGGCGATGCCGGGTTTGGCCAGATCCTGCAGGGTTTTGATTTGTTTGGGGTTTCCTTTGCGAACCAGCATGCAGATATGGGTGCTGGATACGTCGGTTGCACGTTCAAAATCACCTTGCACCATGGACATGTAACTGGTGTCACAGGTCATGAAGGCATCCGGGAGGTTCAGTCGGCCTGATTGAATGCTGCCGACAATGGTGCCGCAACCCGCAAATTGAGTTTTGATCACACAGCCTTCTCTTTCCTGAAACCGGTTCAGTGTGGATGTGATGGCATCTCGATTCACTCCGCCGCAGTAGAACACAATTTCCGGTTCCAATTCCCATGCATCACCGCCAGCCGGGGTGAAATGGTGTTTTTCAAAGAGTGGGGCCCCTTTGTCCGGAGCGGCAAGGTACCTGGCAAAACGCAAAGCCCAGGTTGGGTTTTGACTGGTGGTGGTCACGTTGGCGGAGATATCGGAGGTGTTGTCTGTGATTTCGGGGAGTTCCTTGATCTCCAGGCCAAACTGCCTGGCGGTCGAATCCCAGATAAATCCTGATTGAACCGTTTCCGAAGTTTTGATCGCGCCAGCCAATTCGGTGACACGGGGAAAGGTGACTCTGGCCTGAGATTGGATGTCCCGCCAGAGTCCCAATTTGTCCAGAACCTCTCGTGTCTTTTTTCCAGCGCCTGCTTTTTCGTCGCAAATACCATACGGAATGTCACTGTTCAGCAACGCATTCAGTGACTGAACCGGTGGTAAATCATCTTGGGCAGGGGAAGTTGCCAGAATAAGGGCAAACCGGGCAAGAGGAATACTTTCGCGGGTTAAGCCTTTTTCCTGAACGCGTTCGACAAAGGAGAGGTCCGCTGGGATGTAGAGATCACACCTTGGCGTTTGGCTGGTTCTTTCGAGCTCGAGTTTGCCTTCAAGCTCCCCACTGGAACCGTAATCAAGCCGGACTTCCACATCGAATGCCTTCTGGAAAGATTTTGCAGCCTCCTCAACGGGTTTGCGCATGCCGGCCGCACAGTAAACAACGATGGCTTGAGATGGTTTGTCTGAGTTTGTCGTGCCGCTTTGAAACCAAACGATCGCACCAACCACAATCAGAACGGTCAGGGCCACCAAAAACAGCGGTCCTTTATTGGAGGATTGATATGCCGATTTTGAATCTTGCATGGGCTATCTCATCGGATGATCTGTTTCGCTGAAAGCATGGCGACAAATGTTCCACATCTTCAAGTTATTTGGAAGTTCGCTTTTGAAACAATCCCCTTGGATTGACTTGATGCTGATATCGGAACATGTTGAGGGCATGCTCGAAACTCACATTCGCTTAAGGATACTTCTCCTGATGTTGGTTTGTTTTCTGCCTGCTCGTTCCAATGCTGATTGGTCGTGGGTTGTGCCTTCGGAATATCCGGCCATCGACTCAAGCCTGTTTGAGAAAGGGGTCAAAGAGGCGGAAAAATTTCGCCGCAACCTGCTTTTGAAGAATGCTGCGGGGCTCACACAAGCCGAAATACTCAGTGAAGCAGTGGTGCGATTTCAGAAACTTGTTGGGGATCATCTTGCCAAGGAAAACAACGTCAAAGGATTCCGCCTGAAACGTAAGCGCCTGTTTCAGGCGATAGAAGGTGAAAACCGCGGTTTGGAGCCAGAACAGGCATTTTTGGCGTTTGAAGGAAAATGGTATGGCATTTGGGATAAAATGGAGGTGGACCATCAATGGTATCCGCAAATAAACCAGCATCCGCCCGTCAAAGTAGATGGTTTCAATCCTTTTTGGGTCCATGCTGTGCAATTTGCCTGGATCGGTGACGGATTCGGGTGGAATGTGGTTGCTTCGGAAAAAGAGGATGCCGATGAGTATTACATCCTCGGAACAGTTTTCCATGTCCGGGACAAGGATCCGGAGCAGGTATACTTGCATCGCCCCCATGTTGGCATTTCAGTCAGCGAAGATCGTCTGATCTGGCTGACCGCCGGTGAAGTCTTTCTGGAAGAGCGCATTCCTGCTCAAGATGATTTGCCAGAACGTTATACCATTACGGGATTCAATTACCAGATGAATGGCCGGGCACAGTTGAGCGTCCGGGGTAACAGCTTCCAGGCTGTTTACTCAAGAAATCCGGATTCCAGAATACCTTGGCGACAGTTTTGGATTAATCTGACCGCGCCATAATATGGGGAGTCTTTAGCGGCTCCTGTTTTTTGCGCTGACCTGGTCGTTGAGTGTCCAGAAATCTACGACAATAAATATCAGGCTGATCAGTGCAAATGGAGGAAAGACCGCGGCTAGTAAAGTGCTTATTAAAATGACTATTCCGCTGATTTTACCAAGGTAAAGTCGATGCAGCCCCAAATACCCAAAAAAAGTCAACAATATCCAGGCAATGGTATAGTTGGCCGTTCCTGGAGTGAATCGACGATCCGCCTCCCGATCCATGCCGGGAATCAGAAAGACATCCACGAGCCAGCCAATCAGGAATAATCCACCCGTGCAAAGCCAGATGGTGCCGGATATGGGTTTGCCGAGATAGAATCTGTGTGAACCGGTAAATCCGAAAATCCACAGCAAATAGCCAACAAATTTGGAGTGTGTGTCCATTTACTGGCAAGATAACCCGAATTATGGGAAGTCAAATGGATTAATATTCGCTTGACATCTATTGGATTATGAGTAAGTTCGGGTCAGCTTTGGAGGAAAAAGAGTCTGTGTTTGACTCATGCATTCCGAACTGTGAACAAGGTGATTTTTATCTCTTGACATTAGGGAGCGAGAAGCGTAACCTGCGAGGTATTACAGATTGGGATTTGCCTTTGTAGTTCCATTAATTTGAAGTAGAAGCATTAGCAACTGACAAGATAAACGCAAATATGAGAACCAGTAAGAACTTGTTAAAGGGGTTAGTTTGTGCCATTGCAGCCGCAGCCGCAATTAATACAGCACAAGCTCAAATTGTAGCCTATGATAATTCCTCCGATCCTGTGTTGGGCCGATTTTCGCCCGCGGATAGTTCGTTGGAATTTGGTGACCAGATAAACTTGGCAGGTGATGCCAACATTGTCACAGAATTTCGCTTGGAATACTATTCTTCCGAAGCTGCCGGAACCGGAATTGTCCGCTTCCACGCTAACGATGGAGCCAACGGTGCGCCGGGCACTACCCTCTTCCAGAGTGGTGCGTTCGACCTGGCCGCTGACTTCAACACCGTTGAAGTGACTGGGATTTCGGTGCCTTTGGGCAGCGACTTCTTCACCTTCACCATCGAATTTAACGACATCCAAGGCACTCAAGACGTAGGCCTTCTGCTTCGTAACCCGCCACTGGTCGGTTCCAGCTTCGATGATATGTGGGTGCAGAACGCCAATGGTGACTGGGCTTTGGAGCAGATTCCTTTTGCTACTGCAAACTTTGCAGCTCAGGTGGTTGCCGTTCCTGAACCTGGAACAGTTGCTCTGGCTCTGATGGGCATCGGCTCACTTTTCGGCTTTGGCTACATTCGCCGCCGTAAGTAATCTCATATTTGCTTATTTAATTCCAAAAAAAGCGCGAGTATATCTCGCGCTTTTTTTGTTTTTTGTACCGTCGCATTCTTGTAGTTTAATCAGGACATGGCAAAAGGCAAAAGTTCCACTCCCATGATGGAGCAATACAGAACCATTAAGGCTGAAATACCCTCTGATGCTTTATTGCTGTTTCGTTTGGGGGATTTTTACGAAATGTTTTTTGAAGATGCTCAGATAGGTGCGGGTATCTTGAATGTGGCACTGACCAAACGGGGATCCACCCCCATGTGTGGGATACCTTTTCACGCGGCTTCAAATTATATATCAAAGGTTCTTGAGGCTGGCAAAAAGGTAGCTTTGTGTGAGCAGGTGGAAGAGGCCAAACCCGGGAAATTAGTTAAGCGAGCCGTTACTCAAATCATCAGCCCCGGAACACACTTTGATGAAAAGTTGTTGGTTTCCGAATCGCACAATTATTTGGCTTCCGTTTTTCGATCTCAAAAGAGCTACGGAGTGTCTTTCGTTGATTTAACAACTGGGGACTTCAGCGCAGCTTTTTTGAGAGGTGCTGATGAAGTCCTAACCGAAATTCAGCGAATGCAACCCTCGGAGATCATTGTCCCTACCGATGATTCGCAGATCAAAGAGCTGTTGTCTGAGGTGAAAGCTGTTGTCAGTGAATATGAGGATTGGGTTTTTCAACCGGATACTGCCACCTTTACACTGCTTGAACATTTCAAGGTTAAATCACTGGACGGATATGGTTTAACACAAAAACAAAGTGCCATAGGGGCTGCCGGAGGCATTTTGCATTACCTCGTTCATCAGCTACGGCGTGATGTACGTCATTTGACTCGAATCACCACATATGAACCAACCGAATTTGTCGTGTTGGATTCTGTGACTCTCAGGCATTTGGAAATCTTGGAATCGAGTCAGAAATCAGCAAGTTCTCAAAGTCTTTTCTCGGCAGTCAATCAAACGGTCACACCGATGGGGGCTCGTCGGCTAAAAGAATGGTTATCCTGCCCACTTTCAGATCGAGAAGGAATTACGAAAAGACAGGACGCAGTTCAGGCATGGATGCATCGTTCGGAATCGTTGGATTCTTTCAGATCTTCACTGAAGGCAATAAGAGATTTGGAACGAACCATGAGCCGATTGAGTATCGGGTCCGGTAATGCTCGTGACCTGATTAGTTTAAAATGCGGACTCGAATCCATTCCTGCGCTAAAGTCCATCTTGAGTGAGTTGGACTGTCATACCGATATTTCCGAACCACAGTTGGACATTGAAACGCCTGTGGATGGTGTTGGACCCAAATGTTTATTGTCAGAGTTGGTGGAAAGGATGCACACCCTGCCTGACCTGGTGCAACTGATAGCAAATGCCATCATCGATGAACCGGCCGCAACACTCAAGGAGGGGAATTTGATTCGTCATGGCTTTAATGCTGACTTGGATGAGATTCAATCCGCCAAAAAGGATGGAAAAGCCTGGATAGCCAAATTCCAGGCTGAAGAAATTGAACGCACCGATATTCCTTCGCTTAAGGTGAAGTTTAATTCAGTTTTTGGATATTTCATCGAAGTGACCAAGACTCATTTGGATAAAGTCCCTGAACACTATATCCGCAAGCAAACCATTGCCAATGGGGAGCGTTACATCACCGAATCACTCAAAGAAGTGGAGGGTAAAATTCTGGGTGCCGAGGAGCGTGCTTCCAAATTGGAGTACGAACTTTTTCTGGCGGTCAGGGAGAAAGTGCTGACTTACCTGAATCAGGTTCAGGAAACCGCCACTGCCATAGCTGATTTGGATGTTTTGAGTTCCTTCGCCGAGTTGGCTCGCATGCAGGATTACTGCCGTCCCAGGATAACAGATGGTGGGGAATGTGTCATTGAGCAGGGACGCCATCCCGTTTTGGAGCAAACGTTGCACGGTGAGCGCTTTGTGCCGAATAATTCGAGTCTAGGCCAAGATGAAGAACAGATTGCGCTGATCACAGGGCCAAACATGGCAGGTAAAAGCACGTTCATTCGTCAGACCGCCTTGTTGGCTTTGATGGCTCATACAGGATCTTTCATACCTGCGACGTCTGCTACGATTGGCGTGATGGATCGTATTTTTACTCGAATCGGCGCAAGTGATGATCTTTCCAGGGGGCAATCAACCTTTATGGTTGAGATGAGTGAGACGGCAAATATTTTGAATAACGCGACTTCAAGGAGTTTGGTGATTTTGGATGAGATCGGTCGGGGAACCAGCACGTTTGACGGCTTGAGTCTGGCCTGGTCCATCGTGGAGTATTTACACAATCAAGTTGGAGCTAAAACTCTGTTTGCAACACATTATCATGAGCTGACAGAATTGGCTCATAAGCTGAAACGCATTCGTAATTACAACGTCGCGGTCAAAGAGTGGAATGACAAGGTGGTGTTCCTGCATCAGATCCTTCCCGGTGGGACAGACAAAAGCTATGGCATTCAGGTAGCGAGATTGGCGGGTGTTCCCCTGGATGTGATTCAGCGGGCCAAACAAATCCTTGGCAACTTGGAGGAAACGGAGTTGTCACCCGCCGGACAGGCAAAGTTGAAAACACGTCACCGGGCGGAGAGGGACAAACTCAAGAAGCTCGAGCCATCACCACAGTTGGATTTGTTCTCCGATATGTCCTGACCTGCAGGGTAAAGAGTTAGAGTTCAAACTGACCTTTTTGCTGGTCTAAGCCAAATTTTCCAGTCAAATTAACTTCTGTGATCCAGATCGAACGTCAGGTCCAAGTGTCGTATCGGCATCGGGTGTTGTTTACCAAGGGCGTATTTGACGCCGACAACCCGGCGCTTCATGATGTACTCACCGAAGATTTCAAATCCGAGCCCGTCAAAGTACTGGTGATAGCTGATGATGGATTGGTTCGAGCCTACCCCGAGCTTTGTGGGGCGATCCATCAATATTTCGACAAGCGGAAAGACGTGGACCTTGTGTGCCCCACCATCATTGCTGAAGGTGGCGAGCGCGTAAAGAATTCCTACTTTCATGTTTCTGAAATCCAATCTCCTATCGATCGATACCATATTGATCGACATTCCTACGTGATCGCCATTGGTGGCGGGGCATTATTGGATATGGTGGGGCTCGCTGCCGCGACAGCTCACCGCGGGGTAAGGCATATTCGCATTCCGACGACTACCCTGAGTCAGGCCGATTCAGGTGTGGGGGTCAAAAACGGTATCAATGCCTTTGGTAAGAAGAATTTTGTGGGAACCTTTGCTCCGCCTTTTGCTGTCATCAATGACTCGGCCTGGCTGCAGGGACTTTCCGATCGAGATAAACGCGGTGGATACTCTGAAGCAGTGAAAGTAGCACTGATTCGCGATGCAGAGTTCTTTGCTGAATTGGAAGAAAATGCGGAAGATCTGGCGCGGTTCCAACCCGATGCCATGGATCGGTTGGTGTATCGTTGCGCCGAACTGCACATGAATCACATTGCAAACAGCGGTGATCCTTTTGAATTTGGTTCCGCCCGACCATTGGATTTCGGCCATTGGGCCGCCCATAAGTTGGAACAACTTTCCAGTTACTCCATCCGACATGGTGAAGCTGTCGCCATTGGGATTTCACTCGATGTCATTTATGCCGGATTGATTGGTATGCTGAAACAAACCGAAGTGGACAGGATTCTTGCTTTGCTCGAAAACCTTGGGTTTGAGCTCTACTCCAACGAATTGCATTACACGAGCAGCGATGGGAACTTGACAGTGCTCAAGGGCTTGGAAGAATTCCGCGAACACCTTGGAGGGCAACTGACAATCACTTTGCTCGAAGGCATTGGCAACGGAGTGGAAGTGCATGAAATCAATGTGCCAAAAATGACCCAGGCCATGCATATGTTACGCGATCGTTATCAGAGCAGATCCAATAAGATTGTTGTTGCGCACTCCTGATTTCTATTCCTTTTTCTCTTCATGAAACGATTGGCGGTGATCAATGTGGTTGGCCTCACTGCGGACCTCATTGATAGGGGCATGCCCCGGATTTCTTCGCTCAAGCAAAGTGGAGGAATTTGTTCCGTGGATCCGGCTCTCCCGGCAGTGACCTGCACGGCGCAGTCCAATTATCTTACCGGGCTGACTCCTTCTCAACATGGGATTGTTGCCAATGGGTGGTACAACAGAGATCTGGCGGAAGTCCAGTTCTGGAAGCAACCCAATCAACTGGTTCAAGCTCCAAAGGTGTGGGACCGAATGAAAGCGCGTGATTCCGGGTTTACCTGCGCCAAAGTCTTTTGGTGGTACAACATGTATACCTCCACCGACTACAGCCTGACACCCAGGCCCATGTATCCGGCTGACGGACGAAAGGTTTTTGATATATACACCTGGCCATACGACATTCGCCCTGAAGTTAAAAAGGAACTGGGTCCGTTTCCGTTCCCCACTTTTTGGGGGCCGGCTGCCGGTATGGATACTCCCCAGGGGCCACCTCAGGCTGTGTCACAATGGATTGCCGATTCGGCCAGATGGGTGGAAAAGAAATTTCAACCCTCACTGAATCTGGTCTATTTGCCACACCTCGATTACAACTTGCAACGGTACGGGCCTGACCATCCATGCATTCCGGAAGATCTTGCACGCATCGATACCATCGTGGGTGATTTGGTGGATTTTTTGGAAAACCGGGGCGTGGGGTCTTTGGTCCTCTCCGAGTATGGCATCACGCCGGTAAGAAAACCGATTCATCTCAACCGACTGTTTCGGGAGCAAGGGTGGTTGACCATCAAGGAAGAACTCGGCAGGGAACTCATTGATTTTGGCGCTTCCAAAGTGTTTGCGGTGGCTGATCATCAGGTGGCTCATGTACACGTTCAAGATTCATCGCAGCTATCAGAGGTGAGACGTCTTCTCGAGTCTACTGAGGGAGTGGATTGGGTGTGGGGAGCGGATGAAAAAAAGGATAATGGACTGGATCACGAACGCGCCGGGGATCTGGTGGTGTTTTCGAAAGATTGGGCCTGGTTTACTTATTACTACTGGCTGCAGGATGACCGGGCGCCCGATTTTGCCCGATGTGTCGATATTCATCGCAAGCCGGGTTATGATCCGGTCGAGTTGTTTCTGGATCCATCCCTGACATTCCCAAAACTCAAAATCGCCTGGCGTTTGTTGCAGAAGAAACTTGGTTTTCGGATGTTGATGGATGTGATTCCTCTGGATGCGGGCTTGATCAAAGGTTCGCATGGTACCCGCCCTGAAGATAAACGACATTATCCGGTTTTGCTCAGCGGAAATGCTGAATGGCTGCCTGATCAAGACTCGATCGATTCGACAGAAGTGGCATCTTGTATCGAAGCGTTTTTTGAAAGGACATGACGTATATGTTTCGTCTCCTTAAAAGATCGTAAAATCCGTTTGCCGCATTGGCGGATTCCCTATTACCGTCCAGTTCTGATGACGAAAGAAGAAGCCCAGATCAAACACCGTGAACTTTGCGAAATCGTAAGAGGGCACGACTATGCCTATTACGTTCAGGCCAGGCCGGCGGTATCTGATCAGGAATATGATCGGCTCTACCGGGCTCTGAAGGATATCGAATCCGAATTTCCTGATTTGGTAACGCCCGATTCACCGACACAAAAAGTCGGAGGGGAACCTTTGGAAGGTTTCGAAACCGTTTCCCACGCTGTTCCGATGATGAGTTTGGACAATACCTATTCCCAGGAGGAATTGGTGGCGTTCCTCAAGCGGGTTCAAAAGCTTGTTCCAGACCGGGCATTGGATTGGACGGTGGAGCCCAAAGTGGATGGGGTGGCCGTCACGCTTCGATATGAGCGAGGTCAGTTGGTCCTGGGAGCCACCCGTGGTGATGGTTCCACAGGAGATAATGTCACCGCCAACCTCCTGACTGTTCGATCGATTCCTTACCAATTGGCTGAAGATCGGGCAACTGTCCCTCCGGTATTGGAGGTGCGCGGTGAGGTATTCATGACACGTTCTGGTTTTGAACGATTGAATCAGCGTCGAGTGCAGGAGGGGGATGAACCTTTTGCCAATCCACGCAATGCCACGGCGGGATCGTTGAAAATGCTGGATTCAACCATCGTCGCCAAGCGTCCCTTGGATATCGTGATCTATGGTCTGGGTGCGGTGGAAGGTCAGGATGACGCCTTTCCCAAAACACAATCCGATTTGCTGAACTACCTGGAAACCCTTGGCCTACCGACTCCTCCGAAAACCTGGATCTGTAGCGACGCTTCATCCCTGGCAACTGTTCTGGAGGAACTGGATACCTTGCGACATACCTTGGACTACGAAACCGATGGCGCAGTGATCAAGGTGAATGACATCGCCTTGAGAGAAAGCCTGGGGACCACTGCCAAAGCGCCGCGTTGGGCGATTGCCTATAAATTTGCAGCAGAACAAGCGGAGACGAAGCTCAAACGAATATTCATTCAAGTCGGTCGGACCGGAGCATTGACTCCCGTAGCCGATCTTGAACCTGTTTTGGTCAGTGGATCGACAGTCAGTCGCGCCACCCTGCACAATGCCGATGAAATCGAGCGTAAGGATATCCGCGAGGGAGATTCGGTGATGATTGAAAAAGCGGGTGAAATCATTCCCGCTGTAGTGCGGGTTATAACCGAAAAGCGTCCGAAGGGTTTAAGTGCTTACGTCTTTCCTACCACTTGTCCTGAATGCGGCTCCAAGGCCGTTAAAATGGAATCATCCGGTGTGGCCGGAGCGGTCTGGCGTTGTCCGAACATGGATTGTCCCGCACAAGTACGCGGGCGGATTGAACATTGGTGTTCACGGAAGGCCATGGATATCGAGGGTGGTGGGACTGTGTTGGTGAAACAGTTGGTCGAACAATTGGCTGCTCGCGGGCTGGTCCTGGATGTTGCAGAGCTCTATCGATTGAGCAAATCGGAAGTGGCCTCCCTGGAACGCATGGGTGACAAGTCTGCTCAGAATTTTATCGACGGACTTGAAGCTTCCAAATCGCGTGATTTGTGGCGTGTCCTCTTCGGACTTGGAATCCTTCACGTGGGGGCAGGCGTCGCCAAATCGTTGTCCAGGCATTTTGCCAACATGAATGATTTGATTCAATGTGGTATGGATCAATTGGTTGCGCTGGATGATGTCGGTGAAGTGATTGCCCGGAGTTTGGTGGATTGGTTTTCAGATGCACGAAATCAGGACCTCCTTCGTCGACTTGAAAAAGCGGGTGTGAACATGGAATCGAGCCTGTATCAAGCTGCCGAAAAAGCCGGGGATTCGCATGCGCTGGCAGGGACGACGTGGGTTTTAACCGGAACTTTGCCGACCTTGACCCGACAAGAAGCTTCCGAAAAGATCGAATCCGTCGGTGGAAAAGTGTCCAGCAGTGTTTCCAAGAAGACCGATTATGTTTTGGCCGGCGAATCCGCGGGTTCGAAACTGGAGAAAGCTCAGAAAATGGGCGTGAACATTGTCGATGAACCCGCCTTTCTGAATCTCATAGGGGGCGAAGTCCTTTCCAAACCTGATTCACAAGGGGATGAGTTGGACTTTTTCAAAGAGATGGAATAGTCTCGCATGACATTCATATGAAATCACCGAGGATGAAGACTGAATTGACCCGCGGCGCCAAACTCACCGACAGGCGAAAATTTCTAACAGGATTGACCGCTGCTTTGGGGGCACCGATCGTGTTTCAGGATCAATTGTTGCGCACCGGTTTGTTCCCAGCCGCCCTTGGGCAGGAAGCAATTCAGAAGGGGTGGCCGGGCAAGGAAGAGTTGCGTTTGCTCGGCGACAAACCAGTCAATGCCGAGGCGACCGCCACTTTGCTCGATGATCCGGTCACTCCCAATCACCGGCACTTTGTCCGCAACAACGGTCTCATTCCTGAACGTGCAATCTCCGGCAAGGTGGGCGATTGGTCGTTGACCATCGATGGAGTGGTGGAGAAGACGCTCACTCTCAGCCTTGAAGATTTGAAGAATGGTTTCAGTCAGCAAAGTGCCGCTTTGGTGATTGAGTGCGGAGGAAATGGAAGGGCTGGATACTATCCCAAAGTGGGCGGTAACCCCTGGACCCTTGGCGCTGTTGGCTGTGCCCGGTATCGGGGCGTGAGATTGCGGGATGTGCTGAATAAAGCCGGTGTGAATTCATCCGCCGTCTACATTGCATACTACGGTGAAGATCCTCATTTGAGTCGTGAACCCGGTAAGTATCCCATTTCACGAGGTGTGCCCATCGAAAAGGCCATGGATGAACATACTTTGTTGGTGTGGGAAATGAATGGCGAAGCTCTGCCTGCCGAACATGGTTTTCCCTTGAGATTGGTTTGTCCCGGCTGGCCCGGTTCGACCTCCGGCAAATGGATCAAAAGAATTCAGGTTCGCGATCAAATTCATGACGGACCCAAGATGACCGGTACATCTTATCGCGTTCCCAAGCACCCCGTTGCTCCGGGAGACAAGGTGCCGGAAGAGGATTTTGAAATCATAGAAACCATGCCGGTGAAATCCATTATCACGCATCCAGGTTCAGGTTCCGAGTCTCCTTTTGGACAATCCCTTGCTTTGCGCGGGCATGCCTGGTCGGGTAACGGAGATGTTGCGCGTATGGATATCAGTTATGATTTTGGGGCGACATGGCATCAGGCTGAGTTGGCTGCACCGGTCAACAAGTACGCCTGGCAGCACTGGAATATTTCCCTGGATCTGCCTGAAGCCGGTTACTACGAAATTTGGGCGCGTGCCACTGATGGAGAAGGTCGCGCTCAACCGATGGTTGTGCCGGGATGGAATCCCAAAGGGTATCTGAATAACGCGGCGCATCGGATCGCGGTTCGATTGGTATAAGAGCGTGAAGGAAGTTTGAGGATGAAACATATTACTTCGTTCAATAGGACAATATGGATCTGGGCAGTGGCGTTCTGCTTGATTGGGTTCGGGCGATTGAACACCACATCCCAACCATCAGGCGCCAAGACTGCGACCGGCCCCTGGGGTTTGAAAACAGATCCATCCGTCGGATTGGTGGTAGCCAATTGCGGGAATTGTCATTCGCCCTACTTGATCACCCACCATCATCGCGATCGTGAAAGCTGGGACAAAACGATCACCAAAATGGAGAGCAACGGATTGGTCCCTCCCGCTCCAGTGATCCGGAAGATGTTGTTGGACTACCTGGAAAAGCACCAGGGAGGTTTGGAAGAAGATCGACCCGACGCATCGCCCTGGGGGCATGCCGGCTTTGATGCCAATCCACTTTGGAATTAAGGTTTATTCGGGGTTGGGTGATTCAGCGGAGCCTTGTTGGTCAGGCAGGCCATCCCTCAGCACACCTCCAATTTTCCACTGATTATCTTCCAGAGCCATAATGTAGGAATACACGGCAGTGGGGATCCGGTTGCGGCTTAATCTCACACGGATCATTCCCTGCTTGCCATCATCAAGGGAATTGCTGATCTCAATGGCTTCGTAATCCAGCATGGGGCGGTAATGGGCTTGAACCATTCCTTCAAACTCCTGCAAAGATTGTTCCTCCTGAATGCCCTTGGACGCAAATTGGAAGGCCGCTTCAAACTGCCTGTTCCGGATTGCTTTCAGCTGGCCTCCAACGGTGGACATGATGGCTTGCAGTGTTTCCGGATTGCTTGGAAACACTTTGATCCATTGCCGTCGGTTGGCTTCGGGTTGAAATGGCATGGTCTTCGGCGCGGTGTAATCCGACACCACCACCGGAAGGTAAATGATCACTCCCAACAATAAGACTGCTCCCGCAGTCTCTCTGATGAACCATGGCATTTTCATTGGAGCGGTTGCGGTAGCGGATTATTCCCCGGATCCCTGCCACGGGATGGATCCGGCCGCCTGAATGTGATCCATCAGAGCCCGGGTCAGCATGCGGTGTATCGATGGGTTCCTTCGGGAAACATCGGTGGTCTCCATGGGATCCTGCTGCAGGTTGTAGAGTGAATACGGTTCGAACGGTGAATTCTGAACCAGTTTCCAATCCCCTCTGCGAAAAGCGTAATAGTCGCGTCCCTGATAGCGCATGTTTCCCTCGCGCCGCACCCAGATCATGTCGCGTGTGCGATGAGGGGTGCGATCTCCCTTCAAAAGGGGGAGGAATGATTCGCCTTCGATGGTCTGATTTCTTTGGATTCCGGCGATGTCACAGAGCGTCGGGAAGATATCCATGGTCATGTTCAATTGATCTGTTCGACGGCCCGCCTCAATGACCCCGGGCCAAACGGCGCATGCCGGAACAATGATGCCACCTTCAAACATATCCTGTTTGCCGCCGCGGTGTGGGCCGCATTGTGCTCCGACGTTGAGTTGCCCTCCGTTGTCGCTTGTAAAAATGATCAGTGTATCGTCGAGTTGCCCTGATTCTTTCAAGGCGTCGATCACCTCGCCGATACCCGCATCAAGATGTTCGATCAATGCCACTAGTTTTGCACGGCGATCGGTGATGCCGGGCTCCCGGGCTTTGACCCGTTGAAACCATGCATCGGGTGGCTGGATCGGTGTGTGTGGGGCGTTGTAGGCGAGGTATAGGAAAAAGGGCTGGTCGTGATCTTTGCGTTCGGTGATGTATTCGGAAGCCCATAGAGTGAAGAGATCCGTTGCATGCCCCTCGGGATGTATGGGCTCTTTGTTGCGTCGCATGTAGTGTTGTCCGTGTCGCCGGTGGTGGTAGTAATCGTCCATCATGTCACCAAGGAATCCGTGAAAGAAATCGAATCCACGTTCGGTGGGTGTGTTCGGAGATTCCAATCCCAAATGCCATTTGCCGACAATGGCGGTATGATATCCGGCTTTGCTCAACATTTGTGGAAGCAAGGTGGCTTTTGGGTCCAGGTAACCCCAATTGTCTTTGGCATGCGTACGAATCACTCCGGGCACGCCGACCAGATCCGGATAACGCCCGCTCAACAAAGCTGCACGAGTCGGAGAACACACGGGGCAATTGGCGTAAAACCTGTCCCAGCGCAAACCGGATTGAACGAGTGAGTCGATGTGAGGGGTTTCAAGGTCTTTTGCTCCATAGCTCGACAGATCACCGTAGCCGAGATCATCTACCAATATGACAAGCATGTTAGGAAGTGATCTTCCTGCAGCGTTCAGGTTTATCCCACAAGCGATCACCCACATCAACAAGGTGAGGCATCGGAAAAATTTCATGATGGCCATGGAGGCAACTTACACAAAATCGCGGACGGTTCGATCTTATTTTTTTAGAACGAATCTTTGTAGCCCGTTCCATGATGTTTATCCCTTGATGTTGCTAAGCTCGTAATTCTCGATGACGAAAACAACTTACGATATGATCGTTTACAATACCACCCGCCTGAAGGAATGCATACACAATGGTGCTGCCGACAAAGGAAAAACCATGCGATTTAAGCGCCTTGCTCACCTCATCGGAAAGGGGAGTGGATGCTGGAATGTCTCCCATCGTTTTCCAGTGGTTTTGAATCGTTTTACCGTTGGTGAACTGCCAGATGAAAGAGTCGAAGTCGCCGTGTGTTTCCTGTAGCTTTAGAAACGCGGATGCGTTCTTCACCGTCGCCTGGATCTTGAGTCGATTGCGAATGATGGCCGGATTGTTTCGGGCTTTTTCCTGGGAAACTTCCGACATGCGTGCCACTTTCTGCGGATCAAATCCTTTGAAAACCTTGCGGAATGCCTCCCTTTTATGGAGCACCGTGCGCCAGGAAAGTCCCGCTTGAAAGGCGTCCAGCACAATGAACTCAAACCATTTTAAGTCGTCATGAACCGGTACGCCCCACTCCTGATCGTGATAAGTCAGCATGAGATCATCCGATCCCGGCCAGGCACAGCGTTTGAGGTTGGAGTGGGTCATGGCTGTTGTTGGTTGCAGATGGATTGTATTTCAGGAATCGATGGTGAAAGGGTTTTCCATAGCCAGGACACATGCATCCAAAACGCTCTGATGACCTCTCCGCCTACCCATTTTGAGCGGACATCATCATCGAGCCATTCCAGGAATGCGGAATAGCTCAATCCAGCAGGAATTTGGAGTGCTGCGCCCGGTGTCGACATGTTCCTGAGTTTTAGCGCAATTGCCGCTTCCTGTCTACTTTGCGTTGGCCTGGTTTTTAGCTGCCTTGAACTTTGCCTGCTGTTCCTCCGTCAATACTTCCCGCACCATGCGTTCCTGACCTGCTTCAATGATGCGTTGTCTTTTGCTTTGGAGACGTAGTTGCTGTTCAATGTCTGCGAGCGCTTTGGTTTCGCGTTCGATGGTTTTTACTTGGGCATCTTCCAGATCCAGTTCGTCGTGAACTGCAGGGTCACGCAATGGTTGTGTCAGATTTCCGTTGGGTGAATAGGCGCCACTCGACGAACCTCCGCCCCTGAAACGACCGCCCGTGTTTTGAGATTGAGCGAAGGAGATGGAACAATAAAGCAGACTTGTGAGTAAGATCTTAATGAGGAGGTGATTTGATTTCATAACAGATGGGTTCCTTCAAGGTCCTCTCTGGCTTTGGTCCTCAGAAAATAACCGACCATCAGCTGCGAGCTTTTCTGTCCGTCATGAACTCTTCGAAGTCAAATGCCTCCGCTGATCCACTATCCAATCCTTCTTTGATTGCTTGGCGAAGTGCTTCCAGCTTTGTTTCCTGGTCTTGAAGCCGTCGGACTCCGGCCCTGATCACTTCGCTTGCAGATCCGTAACGGCCAGCAGTAACCTGGTTATCGATAAATCCTGCGATTTCATCGCCCAATTCGACACCAGTGTTTCGAGACATTTCTTCCTCCGTTTCTTCTGGGGCATACCAAATATTGGTACCAAGTCAACCTGGACCAGTTAGAACTCACGGGCCACAACCATAGCACTAAACGCGCCATGAGGTATACGACAACAGCTTCTCACAGCATCAGCCATGATTTCTTCTTCATTTTTTTCATCCAATTTGGCCCAATTTGATTTCTTTCGTCGCATGTATGTGTGTTGGGGCGCATTGTATATGGCGATGAACGATCAAAGCAAAAAAGTGAAGGAAATTTTTCTGGAGGCCGAAGGTATCTTGGATGCCGTTGAGCAGCAGAGGTTTCTTGAACGTGCTTGTGGTGGCGATCAGGATCTGTTGGGCCGGGTTCAGCGTCTTTTGGATGCCCATCAGGAGGGAACGGATTTTATTCCGATGGATCCTCAGGAGCAGACCAAAGTTGCCGACGAGCCGGCTCCCAGAGAAGGGGAAGGTTCGATCATCGGCCCTTACAAGTTACTCCAGAACATCGGTGAAGGTGGTTGTGGCGTCGTTTACATGGCGGAGCAGCAGAAGCCGGTGGTTCGGCGTGTGGCGTTGAAGATCATCAAGTTGGGTATGGACACCAAGCAGGTGATTGCGCGGTTTGAGGCGGAACGTCAGGCACTTGCGATGATGGAACATCCCAATATCGCCAAAGTGCTGGATGCCGGGGCAACCGAGAATGGGCGTCCCTATTTCGTCATGGAACTGGTTCGGGGGGTGCCGATTACCGAGTTTTGTGATCAGCAGAATCTGGACACCAATGAGCGTTTGGCGCTGTTCATGGATGTCTGCAGCGCGATTCAGCATGCGCATCAGAAGGGCGTGATTCATCGCGACATCAAACCTTCCAATATTTTGGTGACCATGCACGACCACAAGGCCGTGCCAAAGATCATTGATTTCGGTATCGCCAAGGCCACTCAGCAACGTCTGACGGATAAGACTCTTTTTACTCAATATCATCAATTCATGGGCACGCCTGCCTATATGAGTCCCGAACAGGCTCAGATGAGCGGATTGGATATCGATACACGCACGGATATTTATTCTCTTGGAGTGTTGCTTTACGAATTGTTGACAGGTCGCACCCCTCTCGATGCCAAGGAACTGACCAAGGCGGACTACGACGAAATGCGGCGTCGCATCCGGGATGAGGAGCCGATTTATCCTTCCACCCAGCTCACCTCGATGAATGCCGAGGAATTGACGAGCATTGCCAAGCATCGCAATACCGAAGCTTCCCGGTTGAATCGTGTGATGCGCGGCGAGCTGGATTGGATTGTGATGAAGGCCTTGGAGAAGGATCGCAATCGTCGGTACGAAACCGCCGCTGAAATGGCATTGGACGTGCAACGTTATTTGAATTTCGAGCCGGTCAAGGCGGCGGCTCCGAGTTCGATGTATCGGTTCAGAAAATTTGCGCGTCGTAATAAGGCGGCCATTTCCGTTGCCGCCATCATTCTTTTGTTGCTTTCGGTCGGTTCAGTGGTCAGCACGTGGCTGGCTGTCAAGGCGACCATTGCCCAGAGAAACGCGGATCAACATGCGCAGGAATCCAAGGATGCCAAGGAATTGGCGGAACTGAGGGAGCAGGATGCCAATGAACAGCGTAATTTTGCCCTTACCTCGGCTCGTGCCTTACGCCAAAATCTATATGCATCCGACATGTATCAAGCTCAGCAGTTTCTGGAGGCAGACAATATCGCGAAAAGTCGGGAATTACTTCTGAAATACACTCCCGAGAACGCAGACGCAGAAGATTTGAGAGGATTTGAGTGGCAGTATCTATGGGATAGATGTCGAGGCGATCAGCTTTACGTGTTTGAAGATCTGTTGCGACCTGTTGGTGCTGTGTCGTTCTCCAGAGATGGAGAAATGCTGGCTGGATTTGCTTCAGATGGAAAAGTTGGAGTATGGAATGTCAGCACCCGGATGCAGATTGCACAGTTGGATGCTGAGTTCGAATCCTGGCCGGCAAATTTGCGAGTTAAATTTTCCAGTGATAACCGGTTTTTGTATGCTGGTCGGATAAGCGGAAGATGGAATAGTATGAAACGTGCCAAATTGATTGTTTGGCGCACTGATACGTGGGAACAGGTGGCCTGTCTCAAGGAAGTTGGTTTTCCGTTAATTGAACAGGAGAAATCAGATAAATTCGCCGCATATAACGGTCAGGGATTTCATTTGTACGACATAGGGCACGAAGGAGATCACCCATTGGATGTTTCCTCACACCCTTTTGCTGAAAAGCATGTGAGAGGCTATGCCTTCTCAGAGGATGATCGTTTGTTGGCCCTGAAGGAGCGGAATGATGAGAGCATATCCATTTTTGATACGCTTTCGGGGATGAAGTTGGCGGATTGGCCCCTCCTTTCCTCTACACGCACTCATTTGATATCTGTGGCAAATGGTATGCAGTATGTCGCCTGGATGAGCGATCCTTTCAGCCGTAGTGCCATTGAACTGAAACTCCGATTGTTCAATCCGTTTGAAGAACGTGAAATCGAGTTGGAACAATCTCAGCCCGGCATGTTGTTTGCCGCAGAATTTTCGCCCGACGCACAGTGGCTGGTAGCAGGTGGATGGGATTATCTGCTTCATGTATGGGAAGCGTCTTCTGGTAAAAAAATCGGAGCTTTTAAAGGGCATTTGGATGAAATTTTTTCTTTGGCGATCTCCCCGAATTCTCAAACTTTTGCTTCAGGTGGCAAAGATGGAAGAGTTTATTTGTGGGATTTGCGAGCGATGAGCGCCAAGCCAAAAATGGAGCGTATCGAGTTTGTCCAAAAGGAAGGCCAGGCGAATAAAATTACCTCACTCCAGAGACTCGCAGAGATGATTCCATCCGCCTTGTTGTCTGAATTCGAAAAGGGCAACATCGATTATTTTCTGCCTGCCGGGCGTTCTTGGGGGCCAAATATCGTCTCTTCAGATGGTCAACACGGAGCATGTCGGGTGGGGAAGGATGAATTCGAATTATACGATATGATCGAAGGTAAATTCGAAGCCACCCTTCAGGTGGATGAGCGTCAGGGAGGGTTTTCCCGGACGGGCCCTGAATTCATCTCGAACCAGCGGTTGATATACCAACGTGATGATCGGTTTTCGATTTGGAATGTTAGGGACAACCGTAACGAACCTGCCAGCATTCCGGAAGAATATGAATCATTTTTAGGAGCGAGTCCGGATGGACGATATCTTGCTTTGTCCCGTCAGGGTGAGGGATCAGACATTGCTGTTTGGGATTTCGATGCGGGGCGCGAAGTGTCTCTTTTGACCGGAATGAATTATGCCGCTAGATCTGTGACTTTCTCTTCGGATGGGGCGCTTGTCATGGCTGCCGGCAGTTGGGATAAACGTGGCTTGGTGTGGAACACCCTCACTGGCCAGGTGGAGCATATATTGACCGGACATAAACAGGGAATCCATGCCGCTGCTTTTTCGCATGATGGAAGATCTGTCGGTACTTACAGCCCCGATGGAACCGTTCGAATCTGGCATATGGAGACAGGCCGCGAAATGCTGTCGTTTCAACCTGAAGGAGGTGCCAATGAACGACTCGATCGGCTTCAGTTCAGTAAGGACAATCAAAAACTTTTTATCATCGGCAATGACAACGCCTGGGTCATTAAAGTTCCCAGTCTGGAACTGATCGATGAAGAGATTTCAAAAAAACAAATAAAGGAAAAATCCTGATGACAACAACAAAACCCAAAACCAAGACGGCAACCAAACGAGTCAATCCCCGGGAAGTGGATGAATGGATCCAGGGCACCCTTGCGGGGGATGAAGATGCCTCTCGTTCCTTGCTTGAATTTCTATACCCGCAGGTCATGTCGATCGTGCGGGCACGTTTGCCGCGGCGTGGATGTGTGGAGGATCTTTCCCAGGATATTTTTATCAGGGTTTTTCAGAAACTGGGTCAGTATTCCGGCAAGGTGCCGTTGAAGCATTGGGTCAGCCGGGTGGCGGTGAACATGTGCACCAATGCCTACCACAAGGCGCGCGCCAATCAGGAATTGCGTCTTGCGGATCTGGGGGAAGATGAAGCACGTGTGATCGAATCCCTGACCACAAGCGATGAGGAGCTGGAACCATCCCAATCCTGGGCTGCGCGTGAACTGGTGGACAAGTTGTTGGAAACACTCAACCCAAATGATCGGCTGCTCGTGGATCTCATCTGTCTGCGTGGTTTCACCTACAATCAGGCTCTGGAGGAAACGGGGTGGAATATATCCGCGATGAAAGTGCGCATGTTCCGCATCCGCAAACGGCTTGAAAAAACGCTGCAACGCCTGAGTCGCGAAGACGCCCTGCCCGTCATCGAATTTCCATCAGCATGGGCAACGACCAGCGATTGCCAGGCAGTTGCTGTTTGTGGCGCCTGATACTTTTTTGTTCCATATCGTTTCCGCTTAAAATGCCCGATAACCTTTTGGTGTCGGGCATTTTTTGCTCTTTGATACTGATTGCAAAAAGTGTTTGTGTATAAGGGACCGCTGATGCTTCTTGTTCTCACGCCCGTTCCGATGAATCGGGATTAGCTGCAAGACACAGTGATGCAGAGTTTTTTTTGAAATTACTATTGGTAAACGTTATAGACCGCGCCCTGGTTATGTCAGAATTCGTTTTTTAGACATGAATTCAGAGTGGTCCGGATGGCAAAAAGCGCCCGAAGGATTCAGTCATCTTTTCGGGCGCTCGTAGTGGAAAAACTGTGTTTGACGTTTAGCGGTTTGATTTCTTCTTTTTGTAACCGCACATGTTGGCAAATTTTTTAGGAGTGATGCCGCAGTGACGTTTGAATTGTTGGGCGAAGTGGCTTTGGTCGTAAAAACCGATATCCACGGCAATTTCGGCCAGTGTTTTTTCACCTTGGATCAACAGTTGCTTGGCGCGCTCAATTCTTTGTCGGAGCACAAATTGGTAGGGTGAGTATCCCATGCTGATTTTGAATTGTCTCGCAAAGTGAAAGGGGCTCAAGCCTGCCGTGTCCGCCATGTTTTTCAGGGACACATCTTCAGAAAGATGGTCGTGCACGAATCCGATGGCGCGCTTCAATTGCGGTCCTGTCAGGCCACCTGTTCGTGGTGGGGTTTGGCTCTCGCCGCCTCCGTGCTGGCTGGCGAGGTGTACGGCCAGACTTGTTGCGAGCGACTCTGCATAGCGGCTTCCTGTTGGACTGCCTTTGACGGTTTCCTGCAGGAGTGTTCGACAGACGCTTTCGGCATAGGGATCACTGATGGCAGTTTTCATTTCCAAGTGGATGCTGTCCAGCTTGAAGAGATCACAGCACGCAAGCGACATGAATTCCGGTGTGAGCGAAATGCTTGCAAATTCTACCGGCTGCTTTGTGCGTGCGGCACTGACACTCATGGCTGGTCGTATGCAGATCTGTCCCGGGAGAAGTTTCATCGGTTCATAGTTCCCGTTGGATTTGAATTCAACTTCCGTGGGAGGGCCCAGGTGCAATGTGACAACGTGGTTGAACCACATGATGTCACTGGCATTGTATTCATCGAGCCGGTGGTGTTCCACCAGTATCCCCTGCCAGTTCAACGGGGCACTGGACGCAATGAGCCCATTGGCAAATGGGCGTGGTTTACCCGTTCCATGGTCCAGCACCATTTCTTGTCTTACCTGCTGTTCTTCTCGTTGTGATATTTCAGACATGTTGAAAATCCAGTCCGGCTGCTAGCATTTCCAATGCCATGTGGCAGCCTCATTTTGGGTCCTTGGTTGAGGTGGAATACACGCCAACTAAGGAGTGATGACTTGTCATTTCCATTGTTGGTTACTTGTTTTTTGGGATACTCCAACGAAACTTGAGATAAGGTGGATGTTTGGAAAATACTGCTGTCTGATCGGTTCCCAAGCCTGGTTTCGCAAGCATATGGGAATCCGGATTGCCTGGTGCATTTTGAAGAGAAACCTCAGGAGCTTGACTTGCGGGGTGGTTTAAGAGATCAAGGAAGTATGAATTCCGTATTAAAATGGTTTGTTTGTGCCTTCTGTCTGGCAGGAATGGCAAATTCCAGCTGGTCGGTCATGGCAGGAGATGCTCCGCAATCCTCGCATTCTTTCGAGGGAGTGGTCACCAAAAAGGTGGGTTATCGCTATCTCCAGTTTCTTCCCGCAAGTTATGACGATGATAAGGAGAAGGAATGGCCAATGATCTTGTTTCTGCATGGCGCGGGGGAGCGTGGGGATGATTTGAACAAGGTGAAGGTGCATGGACCACCCATGATTGTCGAATCGAAGCCTGATTTTCCGTTTGTCGTGATTTCTCCACAATGTCCAACCGGCACCGTCTGGGATGCGGATGCCTTGTTGGCGTTGTTGGATGAAGTGACAGATCGATTGAGGATTGATGAAAAGCGACTTTATGTGACCGGATTGAGTATGGGTGGATTCGGTACCTGGAACCTGATTGGTAAAGCTCCCGAACGGTTTGCCGCAGCGGTGCCTATTTGTGGAGGAGGTAATACACGTGATTTCCTGTTGCCCAAGTCCCGTGAAGCCCTTCAATCACTGCCGATCTGGGTATTCCATGGAGGCAAAGACGGTGTGGTGTTGCCGGAGGAGAGCGAGCGTTTGGTCGCCATGATCCGGGATCGGGTCAAAGGTAATATCCAACTGACCATTTACCCGGACGCCGGTCATAACTCATGGACTGAAACGTACGACAACCCCAAACTTTACGATTGGTTTCTGAGTCATTCCCGTTAATGGGGATTCAAGGATTGATTCAACAGCAAAGAGCGATTCATGTCTGAAACAAGCGGCGAACGGTATTTGACAGCCACCCGTCATATTTGGGATGTCGTGTCGGGGCAAATGGACACCATACGCAAGGTGGCCGATATGTTTGCGACCACCATATTATCCGGTCGGATGGTCCATCTTTTTGGATCCGGTCACAGTCGGATCATGGTCGAGGAGATGTGGCCTCGCTACGGATCCTTTCCAGGGTTTCATCCCATCGTCGAGCTTTCCCTGACGTATCATCATGATGTGGTGGGAGCCAACGGGCAGCGTCAGGCCATGTTTCTGGAAAATGTCTCGGGATTGGCGGATCGCATTTTGCGTAATTTTGATATCAACGAACAGGATACCGCTTTGGTGATCTCTTCTTCCGGTTGCAATGTCGTGCCGGTTGAAATGGCGGAAGGTTTTCGCCAGCGGGGGGTGAAAGTGGTGGGGATGGTCAGCCGGGAACATTCCGACGCCAGCACCAGCCGGCATCCCAGGGGAGTCAAGCTTTCCGATTTGTCCGACGTGGTGCTGGACACCGGTGCACCGGTTGGAGATGCCATGGTTTCTATCGATGGACTGGAAACGCCTGTTTCCCCCGGGAGCACGGTGGGAGGTTGCCTGCTCATCAATTGCATTAAAGCTGAAGTGGCTGATCGATTGACACAAGCCGGACATCCGCCCAAGGTCTTGACGGCCTCGGCGGTCGTTGGCAGTGAAAAAGCCACGGCCTTGTTTGAGGCCGCCTATGACGAACATGGCCGCCGCATCGCGCAACTTTATGCAGACCTGGGTCAATAAAAGAAGAGCATGAAAGATCAACCTTTAAGAACAACCGTTATTGGAAGCTATCCTTTTCCGTCCTGGCTGGATTTTGCCAGTCGTAACCTGGATGCATTCGGCTCTGCTGATAGAGAGGAGATGATTGATGACGCGGTCACCGTCGCGATTCAGGATCAACTCCGGGCCGGACTGGATGTGATCACCGACGGGGAACAAACCCGCCTGGATTTCAACCTGTCCTTTTATGGTTTTCTCGATGGCATTGAGTTGGAGGGGGAAAGTCCCCGGCGATTCGGTCCACCCGCCCATGATCAACGGGGAAAACATGCCATATCCGGTGATCTAACCGCGCCCAAAGGATTGGGAGCGGTTGAGGATTTTGAACGGTTTCAACGTCTGGCTCCAAAGAATGGACCGACCCTGAAGGCTAGTGTTCCCGGTCCCTTTACCCTAAGCGGTCGTTTGCTCCCCAATGATCAATATTCTGACCGGTATGCGATCACGGAAGCGCTGCTTCCGCTGGTGCGCAAGGAACTGGAAGATCTCGTGGCGGCCGGGTGTCGTGAATTGACGGTCGATGAACCGTCCATGAGTTGTTATGCCTACAAAGAGGACAAGAAACGTTTGGTGGACATCTTCAATCGCACCGTGGAAGGCGTGGTGGGTAAATGTCATTTATCGACGCATTTTTGTTTTGGGAACTTCAAGGGGCATGCGGTGGGGTGGCGACAGTATGCGCCCATGTTCCCGGAGTTTTTGGACATGAAAGTGGATGAGATTCACGTGGAAATGGCCAATCGGGAATTTGCCGAGCTTGAAATATTGGAAACCATCTCCAAACGCTGTGATGTTGCAGTCGGGGTGGTGGATGTGAAAAGTTATTACATCGAAACTGCGGAAAACGTGGCCGATCGGGTCAAAGCCTGTCTGAAGTATGCTCCGGCAGATCGCCTTTCATTTGCGCCCGATTGCGGACTGAGTCAGACAGCGCGTTGGGCGGCCAGGAAAAAACTTCGAAACATGGTCGACGGCGTCTTGAGCGTGCGTCAATCATTGTGAATCGGCCATACGAAGGGAACGAGTGATGAGTGGTTCATTGATCAAGCCGGTTCAGCAAGATGAGGATCTGATATCGGATGTTTCATCCGTTGAGCACGATCACGATCATTTCCATGTTTGGTGGTTGGGACAGAGTGGATTTCTCCTTTGCTGGCAGGGACGTCATTTGTTGTTTGATCCGTATCTTTCCGATTCGCTGACACGAAAGTATGCTCAAACCGATAAACCCCATATCCGCATGACCGAACGTGTGATCGCACCAGAGCGGTTGACCTTCATCGACGTCGTGACTTCGAGCCATAACCATACCGATCATCTGGACAAGGAAACCTTGGTGCCGTTGATGGAATTCTCGCCGGGCATCCAAATGGTGATCCCCGAAGCGAACAGGGCTTTTGTCGTGGATCGGCTGGAAGTATCTGCCGAATGGCCGCACGGACTCACTGCCGGATCGTTCCTGCGTATTCCTCCCTTCGAAATCCATGCCATACCCGCCGCGCACGAAAATCTGGATCGCGATGATTATGGGCGGCACAAATACCTGGGTTATGTTGTGAAATTCGGTCCATGGACGGTTTATCACAGTGGTGACACCGTGGTGTATGATGGCATGGAGATGCTCCTTCACCAGTGGTCGATTGACCTTGCCCTGTTGCCAATCAACGGAAGTCGTCCCGAGCGGCGCGTCTCCGGGAATATGTGGGGGAGGGAAGCGGCTCAATTGGCCAAAGACATCGGGGCTGGATGTGTGATTCCCTGCCACTATGAAATGTTCGATTTTAATACCGAATCACCCAAGGCATTCGTGGAGGCCTGTGAATCGATCGGGCAATCCTATCAGGTCTTGAAAGCCGGAGAGCGATGGACCAGTCCGTCGGCCGCCGAGTTGAGTGGACCCAATATTTAATGTCTACGACGGGAAGTGGGTTTGAAACGAAAGAAACCATCGAATCATCCGGAATTTGATTTCACCCAAAAAGCTGCGCCACGGGCTAAAGCGAAAAAGGCAAAGCGGAATCAAAAAGTTCTCGATTTGGGTGACAAGGATCTGGAAAAGCAGATTCTGGCGTTCAATGAATTTGGCAAGGACACACTCAGCGAAATTGCAAGGTATGAAAAAGCCGATGGTGGGGAGGGGGAGGTTCCTTTGTATCTCAACGAATTCTGGACCGCCGGACAAAGGCAGGCGCATTCTTTGCACGAAGTTTCATACCGGGCTTGTTTCAAACCTCAGTTACCTGCGTTTTTCATCGATCGGCTGACGGGTAAGGGAGATATCGTTTATGATCCCTTTATGGGGCGGGGAACCACTCCTTTGGAGGCTGCTTTGAAAGGGAGGATTCCATATGGGTGCGATATCAATCCTTTGAGTGAAAGGTTGCTCTTACCTCGGTTAACACCTCCCACTTTGAGTGAAATTCAGGAACGCCTGGAGTCGTTGAATTGGGATTACAAGGGTGAGATCCCTGAAGATTTGCTGGTTTTTTATCATCCCGATACACTTCGATCGATTTGTGCCTTGCGTGATTACCTGATCAAGCGAGAATCCAAGGGTAAGCTGGACCACATTGACGGCTGGATTCGTCTTGTGGCCATCAATCGATTGACGGGGCACTCTGTTGGGTTTTTCTCGGTATATTCCCTTCCCCCAAATCAGGCGGTATCCGTTCAATCCCAGAAACGGATCAATGAACGGAGGAATCAAACACCTCCTCCAAGGGATGTGCCGGCGATTATTCTGAAGAAATCAAAAGCGCTGCTTAAAGGTTTGACGGCTGACGAAATCAAATGCCTTCACGACGTGTCAGATCAATCCAAATCGATCATTGCGTTGGCCGACCAGACTGAGGCCATTGCTTCGTCGTCTGTTTCGCTGGTGGTCACCTCGCCACCGTTTCTGGATGTGGTGGATTATGCGACCGACAACTGGCTTCGGTGCTGGTTCATCGGACTGGACGCCAAGGCACTGAATATCAGCGTGTCCGGCAAATTGAGCAAGTGGGAAGAAACCATGACGAGCGTATTTGTCGAATTGGCCCGCGTGTTGAAACCGGGTGGACACATAGCCTTTGAGGTCGGTGAGGTCCGCAAAGGTAAGATCAAGCTGGAGGAATCCGTTTTACGATGCGGTGATCAGGCCGGTTTGGTCCCGTGGTTTGTCATGGTCAACGCCCAGAAGTTCACCAAAACCGCCAATTGCTGGGGAGTGGACAACAACAGCAAGGGCACCAATTCGAATCGAATTGTGCTGTTCAGGAAAAAATAGCCAAGGCGAACAGGCTACTCGCCAATCAAGGCTTTATAATCAGCCGCCGACAACAAATCATTAAGCGCCGCCGTGTCGGACATGCGAACCTTGAAGAACCATCCTTCGTTGTAAGGATCGGTGTTGACTGCTCCCGGTTCGTCGGCCAGTGATTCGTTGACTTCAATGACTTCCCCGGTGACTGGGGAATAAATATCACTGGCGGTTTTGACGGATTCCACGACCGCACAGGCTTCTCCCGCCTGAAGTTTTCGGCCCACGGCCGGAAGTTCCACGAATACCAGCTCGGTTAATTCCGCCTGCGCGTGATCCGTGATGCCCATGGTGGCGGTGTCTCCGTCCACTTTTACCCATTCATGCGTTTTGGCATATTTTAGTGTGTCTGGAATCTGGGAACTCATATATGTCTTTGTTTAACGTTTTGCGTAGCGAGTCTATTGAGATCAGGCCTTGCGGTAAATGGGTTTTTTGACAATTTCGGCAGGAAAGCTGCGCCCGCGGATTTCGATGGCAATCGATTGTCCGGGCTTGGCGAAGGGTTTGTTGACGTACGCCATTCCAATTCCATTGTTCAGGGAAGGGCTGGATGTGCCGCTGGTGACTGTTCCAATGGGTTCGCCTTCATCCGAGAGAACTGCATATTCCGGTCGGGGTGGGGCTGAACGGCCCGTCATTTGAAAGGCAACGCATCTCCGAGCGACACCTTGCTCTTTTTGAGCTGCCAAGGCGGATCTGCCCAGGAAATCGCCTTTTTCCAGATCTACAAAGAAGCCAAGTCCGGCCTCAATGGGGGAGGTCTCGGTCGTTAATTCGTGTCCATACAGAGGGTAGCACATCTCCGTCCTAAGTGTGTCCCTGGCGCCTAGCCCGGCCGGTTGAATGCATCCCACATGCCCTTTGGAGAGGAGTGTGTCCCATATGGCTGGTATGATTTCATTGGGCGCGACGATTTCAAATCCGTCCTCACCCGTATAGCCCGTACCGCCTACCCAAATCTGTTGGTTTTCAAACTGAAACGCCGCTATTTGATTCTTTTTCAACTGCGAGACGGATGCAATGGCTTGATCAGAAGTCACAGAAGAAAAGCAGGTGTCAATCCATGAACGCACTTTAGGGCCTTGCACGGCGATGGCACCGAGTTGGTCGGAGAGGTTTTCGCAGGTGACATCGCTTGGTTGAAATGTGCTTTTACTCAATGCATCCAGCATCCATTGCCAGTCGTCCTCCAGGCGGGAGGCATTGACGATCAACAGATAAACATCAGGCTCCTCCAGGCAATACAGGTAGAGATCATCCACCACGCCCCCGGATGCCTGGCACATCAAGGTGTATTGGCCGTCACCGGGTTGTAATTTTTCAACGTTATTGGTGAGCAGGTGGTTGAGGAATGCCTTCGCTGAAGAGCCGCTGACCTTGAATTCGCCCATGTGACAGATGTCAAACAGGCCGCCATGTTTGCGCACGGCAAGGTGTTCGTCCTTGATGCTGGAGTATTGAACCGGCATGTCCCAGCCTCCGAAAGGAACCATTTTTCCTCCGTGAGCTACGTGGCGGTCATACAGGGATGTTTTTTTAAGTGGTTGCTCCATATGGAATCAGCCCCATTTTTCCAGTTTGAGTTGGTCTTTGGGGCACTTCAGTTCGTTTAATACCAGTTGTTCTGCGTTTTCCACCAGTGCGGTCGGGCCGCAGGCATAAAAAACGGTGTTGTCGATGTCGGAGATTTGTTCTTTGACCCAGTCGGCATGGATGCGTCCACGCCTTCCCGGCCAGGGATCGTCTTCACTCAATCGAGTGCAAGTGACCATAAATTTGAAATGGGGATTCCTTTGCTCCAAATCCCGAAACTCGTGGTTGAAGATGATATCGTCGGTGGTTCGCACGCTATAGAGAATGGTTATTTTGGTCTCCAATTGACGCAGGCTGGCCTCTCTGGCAAAGCCTCGGAACGGCGTCACCCCAGACCCTCCTGCAATGCAGATCAAGTGCTTTTCAGGTTGAAACACGGGGAGAAATCTGCCCACTGGGGGAATCACAAAAAGTTTGTCCCCCTCTGCAGCCCAGTCGACGATACGCGTGCCCATTTTTCCGTCACGTTTGATGGTGACCTCGAAAAAACCTTCATCCAATGCACAGGAAGAGAGCGAGTAGGCTCTCTTATAGCGTGGGGAATCCGGCCAGTACAGTGTGATGAACTGGCCTGTCTTGAAGTCGACCTTGTATTCCTCCGGCCATCTAAGGCGCAATGTTTTGGTGTCCGGCAACTCCATGGTTACCTGATCGATTTCCATCTCTACGACATTTTTTGGCATAATGACACTCGGGTTAGCGCTTTTAAGCTTGTTGAAAGCGAGCGCACGGAGATTTTGCCTGGATTTTATTTAAAGTAAAGTGTGTTGGGAGACTTTGGATCATTCCTGCTGAAGTTGAATTGGGTCTTTACAATCTGGCCTTTAATCCTTACACCAACTTGATTCAATTATGGCAAATGTTTGTTTCCATGCAAGTGTGGAGGGTGCCCAACATGGGGCTAAGACCCTGGAACAGTTTTTAGATTACGCCAAGGCCGCCGGTGCCGATGGTGTGCAGCCTTCCAATTATATGCTGCAGGGCGACAATGGATTTCGCCCTGCCAGTGAGATTTTGGCTGCATTCGAATCCCGTGGTATGTCATTGGACGGCATCTCGTGTCATTGCCCGGCCTGGGTGCATACCAGCGCCTGGACAGGCACGCCCTCGATTCGCCCCTTCATTCCTGAAGACGTTGCCAAGAAATCTCCCGAAGAAATTGAGAAGTGGGCGGAAGATTACCTGCTGGGGCTGATGGATCTGGCAGTTGAATTGAATATCAAGATTTTGCCCATGTTCTGGGGGGTTGCCTTCGGTTGGGAGTTGGCATCCGGCTATCCCTGGGGATTCTGGGCCGGCGGAGATTTTGATCTGGTCAAAGAAGGCCAGGAACGTTTTGTAAATAAAACCGCAAAGATCAGGCAGCATGCCAATTCTTTGGGGATCAACTTGGCTCATGAAATCCACCCCGGAACGGCAGCTATGTGTGCCGATGATTTCAATATGCTGGTGAAAATTTGTGACGATGATCCTTGTTTGGGGGTTAATGCCGATCCATCTCATTGCTGGGAGGGGGAGGACTGGGAAACACGTTTCCTGAAAGTGGGCAGCCGCGTTTACGGATGCCACGTCAAAAATTTTGTCATCCGTAAAAACATTCCATTGCGCATGATGGAACCCAACTGGGGTGGCCGTGCCATGCAGTTTACCGACTTGCCTACCGGAGACCTGAACATGACCCGCTATGCAGAGCTGATGGTGCAGATCGGTTATCCGCAGCGTTATTGCAAGCACATGGGACGTGAAACGGCGCCACTCGTGGTTGAAGCTGAAAGCGCTTATCGTGATTTGGATGCAACAAGCGCCAATGGGATCAAGTATGTCAAAGAGAACCTGGTCTTTCCGGTAGCTGGTGGATCCTTTGAGGACGGCATGGGGGCATGAGGTGCTCTACATGAACAGATACAAGCTTTTAGTTAGACATTAATCCAAGTAGACCAGGAAAATTGGATCTAAAAAAATCATAAAAAAAACTTGCAATGAAAAGCTGACTGGTGGTAAACAGATCCAGCACTAGGAGAACCAACCCAAGATTTGCGGATAGCCAATATTATGTTGGCCGACGCTGCTAGGTAGCCTACCGACAGTTTTTTGTTGACAAATCGGTGCAAAAGTTTAGAAGTAACTCAGGTGAATGGGAATAGATTAGGAAAAGATATGTTAAGCAAGATGAAAACAAGCGTTGTCGTAGCAGCCCTACTGTTGGCGGTGTCCGCGTATGCGAAGGATACGAACGTAACCGCTCCCGCAAAAATCAACGTCGCAGCCATTCAGGCATCTCTCAGCGAACTTCCCGCTGTTGAAATTCCTGTCAAGGCTTCCGAAATGATGAAAGCCGCTTCCAAAGGAGCCAAGCTTGAAACTGCCAAAGCTATTTTGAAGAGCGTGCTCGAGCAACGCCCTCAGATGGCCATTCAATTGGTGGCTTCATTGGCCAAAGCTTCTCCAGAGAGCGCCTCACAAATTGCCACCTTGGCTTTGACCATTGTGCCTCAATACGGTGATGCGCTTATTCGAGTAGCTGCCGTGAGCGCTCCTCAATATGCTGCTGAAATCGCAGCTGCCGCAGTGGCCGCTTATCCTGCAAGCAAAGACGACATAGCCAAGTGGGTTGCCCTCGCCGTGCCTTCTGCTACTTCGGATGTGAATTCCGCCGTGGAAAGGCAGGTTACACAAGACCAGTTTGTGAGATTCGTCTCCAACGCGTTGTCGCAAGCAACCGGTGGTGGTAACATTAAGAGTGTGAAGGAAACCTTGAGTTCAATTATTTCCGGTAACACAGACCTTCAACAGAAGCTCGCTCAAGGTATTCAGGATCAGATCAACGAAGAAGCTAAAATCGCTGCTATCCAGGCCGCTCAGGACGGTAAGGCTGAAACTCCAGTTTATAAAGTCACCGTAACAGTTATTGGTGGCTTCGTGCAAATTAAGCGTGAGCAGACAGGGGTTCAGAAGTTGTCAGTCACCACGAATGAACAAGGTGCTCCTGTGGCCTTTAACGATGGAGAAGTTGACACTTCTCAATCCAAGCCTGCAGAAACAGTGGCTGAAGTCACTCCTGCTTCATTCCCAGAGCCAAGCGAAGTTCAAGCTCAAACTGGTGAAGCTGGAGCAGATAATACTGCTCGTGCAGAAGAGGCAGCGAAGCAGATTATTGATGCCTACAACAACTAATTCAGAAAACCTTCAAAATTTTTATTTAAAAAATCCAGCCCATTACGGGCTGGGTTTTTTTGTGTATACTTATTAATACAATATTGAAACACTAGGTTCGTAACCATTGTATATACTGGTTCTTCTTCTTAACCCAGTATCTACCACTCGTTCATAAGCTTGAGACCAACGAGGATGTGGGACATTGGGATCAACGTTGGATTCAAACGGATACTCTTCTGGTGACAAGGCTTCCCAAAAGGTTTTGGGTTGTTTGTCAGTGAATTCAATTTTTTCGATGGATTTGATGCTCTTGTAGCCGTATTTCCAGGGGACAATTAAACGAATAGGGGCACCATTTTGCTTGGGGAGCGGCTTTCCGTAAACGCCGGTCGAAAGTAATGTCAATGGATGTTGAGCTTCTTCCATGGTTAAACCCTCGACGTATGGCCAAGGATATCCATCAAATCGCATGCCGGGGGCTTGGTCGGGGCGGTTGAAGGTTGTGAATTTGACGAATTTGGCTTCTGGCTTGGGTTTGACCAGTTTGATGAGTTCGGATAGTTGAAATCCTGTCCAGGGGACGACCATGGACCAGGCCTCAACACATCGAAATCGGTAAATGCGCTCTTCCATGTTGAAAGCCTTGTAGATGTCTTCCATGTCCAAGGTCTTGGGATTCTCTATCAGTCCGGATATTTCCACTTTCCACGGATCGATGACGAATCGATCCACCATCTGTCGAACGCGTGATTTGGTGGTCGTGAATTCGTAGAAGTTATTGTAGGACTCAACAACTTCCTGGTTGGTCAATTTCCATTCGGGACTGAATTCTGGATTCCTTTTGTATGGAAAAGACGCCTTGTTGGTACTCGATTCTGCGCCTAAAACCTTGCCCACGGAGAGTCCGCCCAAGATTCCCATACCGGTAAATCCCATTTGCTTAAGAAAATGCCGACGATTGTTGTAGACATTTTCAGGGGTCACTTCTTTTTCTGAAATCCACCAGTCGGGTTTTATGGAGATGTGTGACATAGATGTCCAAAATGCCCTAAAGTGAGGAATTTTCCACTAAAAACCTATCGATGACTTTGTTTTTTCAGACAGTCACTGAAGTCGCGGAAGTGCGCAGTTCATTATTTCGGCAATTGAGGGGAGAGTTCCACCTCGCCCCAAACTTTCCCCTTGAAAACGTTTCTGAGCAAAAGAAATGGAACGCGGGGAGACGATCGTTCATCGAAAGACTGTGGTGTTTCCATTGCAACTTGAAAAGGGTTCCAAAGCACTAAGGTTTGAAGTGGGTGCAAAGCGGAATTTGCCTGGCGCCAGCCAAAGCCCGGAGAGACGGGAAGGTATGAAACCGAAAAGAAACAATGAAACGAAAAAAGGAAAAAATAACGGAAAGTCTCTATCGAGACCCTGCGGGTT
>Ga0255780_10000192_pt1 | contig 59262 bp, 34 predicted proteins | sample 071ome_32_FD_179978 | JGI IMG/M metagenome (GOLD analysis project Ga0255780, IMG submission 179978) | Coastal salt marsh microbial communities from the Groves Creek Marsh, Skidaway Island, Georgia - 071405AT metaG (version 2) | ecosystem: Environmental > Aquatic > Marine > Intertidal zone >... | reverse complement strand
CTCGTCGCAGCTTTTCGCGTTCGACACGACTAAAAAACGGGAATTGTCATACTTTCTCGTCTAAAACATCTAATAGATGTATACTTGTGACCCTCAATTGTGTACGACACGTGTGTTGATTTACTTTGAAATCACTACTTATTATGTTTAGATATACCATATTGTAGACATCAGAAAATCCAATACCCGTACTAGGGTTTGGCGGCGCGGCGCCGACGACCTCGCGGACGCGTCGTCGCATCGGCCTCATTGATTCGCGGCGCTTGCGCTTAAGAAGGCGAGTTAAACGACACCTAAACGAAACCAAACATGGCTCCGAAGCAAGGTTCCAAGAAGGCGCAAGAGGGTATCAACTCTCGCCTCACGATCGTCATGCGATCCGGTAAGGTGTCGCTCGGCTACAAGTCCACGCTCAAGACCCTTCGCAAGGGCCAGAGCAAGCTCGTGCTGATCGCGAACAACTGCCCGGCGCTTCGCAAGTCTGAGATTGAGTACTACGCGATGTTGGCCAAGACTGGTGTGCACCACTACGCCGGAAGTACGTGACTTTGATTTTTTCTCGCGCGACGCGACGCGGATTCGGACGGGGATCGGTGGATGACGGATGGTTGGATGCGACGCGCGTAAAAACCCTAAGAAAGATGGGATGAATGAATGACTAACCTGACGACGCGCGCGTTTTGATTCGAATCAACAGACAACGTCGACCTCGGTACGGCTTGCGGTCGCTACTACCGCGTGTCTTGCATGTCCATCACCGATCCGGGTGACTCCGACATTGTCAAGGCTGAAGAAGCGTAAGCGAGCGGCGTTTTCGCTCTCGCTCTCCGTCTTCGCGGTTGACGACGACTCTTATGGAACGGCGTCGATGGTGGATTACACCGTTGTAATACTCATTCGACGCGCTTTGTGAGACCAATACGGTCGTCATTCTATTTCGTCTCGCTCTCGCTCTCTCATTCTCGCGTTGCGTTGCCCAGGGTGTGTTTGGTTTCGTTCGTCGCGGGCGGTGATGAAACTTCAGTATTTGGTCTTCTTTCCACAGATAGGACGTCTCGGCGTCGCTGATTGAGAATATCCGCATACATACACCTTCTGAGCCCACGAGGACGAACGAGAACACACAGACTACTTTTTTTCTCGCCTTGTTCGATTTACGAGTGCGCGCTCGGCTTAAAATGTTTACAACTTGGGGAAGATAAATCTAAAAAATGCGACTACGCGTATTCGGCGATGAACTCGTTGACGAGTTTGTTGACGAGCTCGGGAGCTTCATCCTGGGGGCAGTGTCCGACACCCTCGAGCGGGATAAACTTGTCGGCGTACGAGGCGTAGAGTTTACGGCCTTGGTCGATGTTTTCCCACGGATCCTTGTCGCCCCAGAGCATGCGCACTGGCACCTTGCATTTGGGTAAGAGCTCCTCCGGAAGCGGCCCCCCAGAGTACGAAATGAAATCGAGGAAAACCTCCGCCGCGCCTTCGCGAAGACCCGGGGAAAGGATCGCTTCCACGAGCTCATCCGTGACCTGATTAGAGTCCCCGTACGCCTCCTTGAGGATGTTTTTCACCGTTCGCGCCTTGGCCACCGAACCAAAAAATTGCCTACCGATGGACGTCTCACGAAGCGTCCTCTGCAACGCGGCGACGAACGGACGAATGATGACGGGTTGCTTGGTGATGTGCAATCCACGAAGGGAGATATTCATGAGCACCACGCCTCGAATCTTCTCCGGCGCATCCACGGCGGATTGTAAACCCGCGACGCCGCCCACCGAGTTGCACGCGACGAAGGACGCCTCGCCCACGACTTCATCCACGAAATCAACAATCTGTCGCCCCCACGTCTCAAAGCAATAAATCTCATTCTGCGCGAGCTTTGGATCCATCGGATTCGGCTTATCGCTGTAGCCGTACCCGAGCAAATCAATCGCAAAGACCCGGTTCGTCTCACCCAACGCGTTGACGTTGCGTCTCCAGTGGTCCGCGTTACCGCCGAACCCGTGCACGAGCACCACCGCCGGTCCCGAATCCCCGGCGCAGGTGTACCGGATTTTGTGGCCCTCCCAGGTCCAGTACCGCTCTTTCACCCCGTATCGCGTCGACTCCGTCGCGTCCGCCGTCGCTTTCGTAGTCGTCGCTGCCGATGATGCCATCGTCATCGTTGAGGTTGACGACGACGCACCCGCCCGTCGCCCGTCCGACTGCACGCACCGACGTCGACGGTGCGCGATCGGTGACGCGCACACTGCGATTCCTACGTTCGAAGACATGACGCGAAACACTGAATGCGATGCGCGCGACGACGAGTGACGAACGAGAGCACCGAAACGAGAGCACGTCACAACTTGACTCCGTTCGTTCGTTTCGTTGACATGGCGCCGGGGAAGGGCGCGGCGTCGAAAGAACGCGCGCGTACCGCGCTCGAGAGCGCGTCAGCGAGCCCGGGTGCGGGATTTGCCGGGTACGTCCACGAAGAACGAAGAACAACGGCGTGGATTAATCAATCAATCAATCAATCAATCCTGAATCACTTTTTCACTTTAGACGCGCGCTGACGACGCGTACGACGACTGACGATCACACCGCGAACGATCATCGCGCGCGTACACCTACAGGTTTGGATTTGGTGGATACTCGGGCGGGGTATCGCTTCGCGATGCGTCGACGGGCGGGAGCGAGGACACCGGTAGCTCGTTGGACGAAGACGTCGCACGAGCGCTTCGACACGTTTCGCAAAAGTCGTCGCCGGCGACGAAAACGAAAGCGATGGCGGACCTGACGGAGATTTTATTTGACGAAATCGACGAGGGAAACGGCGGTGATGACGCCGACGCCGCCGACGTCGGGGTGTCGTGTAGGAAATCTACGGATTTTATGGCGGCCTTGAGTCGTCCGTGGGCGCGCGCGTTTGATAGGCTTTCGGGCGACGGAGATGCGCGGTGTCGGTTGGATGCCTCCGTGCTCAATGGACGCATCGCCGTGGCGTGTGGAAAGTCGCTCGGGAAGATATTAAAGACAACCTCGCTCGTCAGCGCGTGGTTGCGGGCAATGTGTGATCCGAATGTGGAAGTAGCGGCGGCGGCGAAGAGGGCATTCGACCGGACGTTTTCGACGGATGAAAGACGGGCGATGGCTGTCGCCGTCGCGCACGAGGTTTTGTTGGATGATTTGTGTGAAATTTTGAAGAGGAAAACACCGGACGATATGATATTCAAGGATGGGAGCGAGTCGGAGCAGTTTGCGCGCTTTGAGCTCAGTATATTATCGTCACTCAAGGCGTTGTCGTCCGTGTGCGAGCGGCTCTTCGCGACGCCCAGCGCCGATAGCGATTCGGCGGCGATTAAACTGAGCCAAGTGCTCGATGATTTGAATTGTTTGAAAGTCCAAATTAGTAGCGAGTACGCATCACTCAGACGCGCGGCGTACGCGACGCTAACGGCGTTGGTGGCTCGCGCTGCAGATGAAAATGCGACGCCGGCGTGGAAAAGCGCGCTCGGCGGGCAAGTGCCTAAAATTTCTAGAGTTAGTTTCGCGTTGATCTCTTCCGAGATGGAAGCGCAAGGGGTCAAGCAAATGTGGGAGTTGCTCCTCGGAATCATGACGGCGCATCCCAGCGCGTGGGATGCGATTGACGTCGAAAAGTCTTTCATGCCGGGAGTGCGCAAGCACTTCAAACACGGTTGTTTTGGCGGCGCCGCCACATCCGCATTGTCGCTCCTCCCGCTATTAGCGCACATGCCACCAAAAGTACTCATCGGACGCGGCTCCGATGGAACTCCCATGGTTGGTTTGCTCGGTATCCTCGACGCTGTGTTTACCGGTTGGATATTTCTTAGCTCGAGTGCGGTGAGAGCGAATGAGGCGCGAGCCATATTGCCCGCAATGCGCGAAGGCGTCTTGTATGGTATCTTGAAGCTCGCTCCACAGACTGATCACCCCGGCGAGTGTGCGTCGCATGTGTTGATGACGCGCGTCGCAGACGTGTGGATGCGAGAGTTTCTCAAGGTTGGTAACACGGACGCGCTCGATTTGATGTGCGGCGTGCTCGATACGCTCAGTTCCAAGCCGCACGCCAAAACCGCAACTCAGGAGGCGTGGGCGCGAATCGGCGAAATCACCGAAGAAGCGCTGGCGGACCCGGTGATGAGCGAACACGCGAACGCAATGTTTGCGCGCCTCTCTCGATCGGGTCGCGATTCGCCATCTTCACGGGCGAGTGAACCGTTCGCAAGAGCCGTCCTTGCGCGGGCAATTCAGACGCCGACAGAGAGTTCGGTTGAACGCTTGGCAGATTTAGTCGCTAGCCTAGGTCTCACGCCGTTTGACGGTGGTGCAGAGACATTGATGAAGTTTAGCTTAGAATCACCCGCGCCGCCGCGCGCGGGTTCTCTCGTCGCTGCAGTTTTGAAGCACGATCAGAGTTGGTGGGACGCCGTGTTGCGACGCACACTCGACGACGACGAACAAGCTCTCGAGCGGTCGTCAAGCCTCGTCACGCTCGCAGAAGCAATCCAGGCAATGCCTCCAGGTAATAGTTTGACGTGTGACGCATTAGATGCGATAGTCATGCGGTGTGCGGCGCACGCGTCCCTGGAATCATGTTCAAAGCTGCTCGTCGCGGTGGCGCACGCTGGGATCGCGTCGACTGTTTCGCCTTCGGCGGCGATGGAAGCGTACGAACATCTCACCGCTGGCGAGGGACGGGGCCACTCGAGACAAGCCATGCACGCTTGGATGTGGCCGCCTCCAGCGAACGAAGCAACGATGCTCGCCTGGTCGACAGCAGTCAGCGGTCTCTTTGTAGAGTATTTGCTTGAGAGCGCAGACGTCGTGGAGTGCGTCGTGCACGAAGCGGAGAGCGACGACGAAGACGGCGAAGCCGACGTAGAGTACATCGAATCAGAAATCGGCGACGTCACGCGCGAGTGGAGAGAGATTGAAAAGAAGATGCAACAACACGACACGTTGTCTGAGAAGACGAGAATGACTTTGGCGACGACGGTCGCGTCCGCAGCCGCTTCCACCGCCGCGACACAGCGGGAAGAGGATGCCACATTAGCGCTTCGGCTCTGGGCGACGACGACGGTTCACGTGTTGAGACTGCTAAGATTTGATGACGACCGAGTGTCCGAAATAATCGTCGCGAGCGATGATAGTTTCTACTGGCTGGACGCCGCGTCTCACACGCTCGGCTGGGAAACGTTGCTCCGCTCCATGCCCGCCGACGCGCAAGTCCAATGTACGATCGACGTGTCGACGCTTCCACGATCCGTCACGCGACGCTTCATGACTACGCTGTCTGCGTCGAAAGATGTCCGCCTGTCCGTCTTCAAATCGCTCGCGCAGTCGGCGTTGAGCGATGCAGAAGATTTATCCTTTGATGCCGCGCTCGTGCACTTTTTACGATGCGCTCACCAGACGGATGCGCGTTGGATGGAGGGCACAGAAGAAGTCAAGGTGACGGAAGAGATTCTTCGCGTCGTCGGAGAAAACTTGGATGCGTTCGCGCTGCGTGCGGCGTCGATCATTCCGTGGATACTCCCAGCCGACACGTCTGCCGAGGGATACACCAAGGAGTTCATCTCGCGCGTTGTTGAAGACACTTTGCGAGCAGTGGGTAACCGACGCGCGCCATTGGACGGTTCGAAATTGCAACTCGTCGCCGCGTGTTTCAGCCGAGGCGACGATGTTATCGAAAGCGACGTCGTCAAGACACTCGGCGACGATGCGTGTTCTCCGTTGATGGATGTCTTTCATGACATCTCGAAGAGAGAAGCGGCCGAAGCGGCGGCTGAAGCGGCAGCGGCGCGCTTCGGCTACGGCGACCAATCGGGCACGTCGCGACCAAAGAGCTCGTCGGAAGCAGAGGTCGGGATTGCTGCGGTCATTCAGGCTATCATCCGTCGTACACCCGCGTCGCTCGATACGCGAGATTGGGGATCGATCATCGGTCGTTTGGACGCCTGGACTGCGACGCGTGCGATGAAAGCTGAGGAATACGCCGGCGGTGAATTCGACGAAGATTCGCGACAAGATGCAGCGGTCACTACGTTACACGCCGCGAAAATATTAAGCCTCGTCGATGCGCTTCCCATGGAACTGCTCGAACCAGAAGGGTCAAGCGCTGGCGACGTGGTGCCTTATGCGTCGCACGGCGAGCGCGCCATGAAGATTGCAAAGGGTCTCGCACTCGCGACGTGGCCGCGCGAGCGCGCAGTCATCGTCGAACGTTTGTACCGTTGCGTCGTCTTTGCTGGTTGCGAACTCTACGACATTTTAGAGGAAGACGATGAGGCGCACGCGGATGAGTTTCGGGCGAGATGCCAGCGAGAGACATTCGTGTGGGAGCAGATTGCAAACCTCGCGTGTAGCTCGGTGCGAACAGCGCAGAGCGCCAGAGCGGCGGGGCTCTACGTCGATGATTTCGAGGATGCACCGTGTGAAGCTATCAGTGCGCTTTACACGCTTCTCACGTGCGAAAAAGGGCGTGTTTGCTCTGAAGAATGTAGCGCAGCATTCGCGGCGCTCCACCGCGCGGCGTACGGAATCCTCGCTGCACCGACTCTCTTGCAAGCAGCTGTCGTCGGCTTGGACGCCCGCATCGCTGATGTTCCCGCGGTCGAAAAGGCGCTTGATGCCGCACTCGCTGAAGCGGATGAGCGAGACGAAGACGCAGCGATCGATAGCATCGGTTCGCCCGCGACGAGCGCCGGTTTGAGAGAAGAGTTAGCGAGGCTCCTCGCGGCTCCTTCGACCGACGGGGACTTGGGATGGGCGCTCACTTTGCGTTACCTGCTCACCTTACCGATGAATTCATCGTGCCGCGAACGTCTCGTCAACTACACGAGAGAAACGAAGGCGGTACCGACGCTCATGAAGCGTCTCGCTGGCGCCATGCCGTTGCCGGAGAACACGACAACGGACGACTTCAAACTCCCCTCCCGCTGGAAGAATGTCGATTGGAACGACGCCACGGCCCCTTCGCAAATGTTCAACGCTAAGTTATCGCGCGAGGTGTTGATTTACGCCGCTCTTCTTCACGCTTTACCCGCGATCGTGCGGACATTTGTCAGCGACATGAAGCCGCAGCGCGACGCCAAGCGTCTCGAAGCAGCCACCGCCGCGGCTATATCACCGACGCTCGTCGAGGCAGAGTTCAAAGCCGTCTCAGCCATGACGTTCGCGGGTGAAGGTGCAGGTTCGATGAACGTCAAACCGAACGTGGAAAGCCGCGAGTTTTTGGCGTGTTACGAGATCGACGAATCCTCGCTCGAGCTCTCCGTCAAGCTTCCGGCGTCTTACCCGCTCGCTCCGGCGGAACTCTCCTGCACGAGACTCGTCGGTATCACCGAAGCTAGCCTTCGCCGATGGATGCTCGGTATTTCTGTCATCCTCAAGCACCAAAACGGCGCTGTCGCGCAGGGTTTACTCCAGTGGCACAGGAACATTGACGCCGAATTCGCCGGCATTGAGCCTTGTCCAATTTGCTACGCCGTCATTCAACCCGTCGATCAGCAAAAACCGCGCCTTAGGTGCAGACAGTGCTCAAACAAATTCCACGCCACGTGTCTATACACCTGGTTCCGAACTTCGAGCAAATCCACGTGTCCGCTCTGTCAAACCCCGTGGGGCACGAGTTACCGTTAAACCGTCAACGTCCGCGCGCGTTCGAGCGGTGCGCGCGTCTAGACTCGAGACGATTCTTACGAAACTGTCACTTATAAATACTACTACCGGTAGCGAGTTTCAAATACTTATTATTAGACTACGCATTCATTCCGCCGCGTACGATTTTCACTCATTCCGTCTCATCACCAATCGTGACGTACACAATGTTCGCGTTCGGTTGTCGGGTGCCTGGTTGTGGCGTGTTTTTTAACACGAGCACCTTCACACCTTTGGGAATGGTCACCTGCTCCCTCGTCTGTCCCGAGTACAGCACCTTGTTGGAATCGTTGTAAAACCCTCTGTCGTTCCAAACCGCCGTGACTTGATGGTAGTAAGACTTTGGTTGTCGCGTCAAGATTTCTTGCTCGAAGATTTGCATCCACGCGCGGTCTCGCTGGTCCAGGTCTGGGGGGTGCCCGAACTCCCCCAACGACGTCCGACGGGCGATCTCTTCCCGCGCGCGCGCCGCCGCCCTGTCGTTCGCGATTTGCGTCGGGGAAGGTTGCGAGTACGGCGTCGGCGGTGAAGATTGCGACATGGAGAAGAGCGATGCGCGTCGCGATGACGCGCCCAAGAGTGCCGACTTTTGCGAGCGCGTCCCGCAGAGATCGCCCGGTCCCATGCGTCGCCCGGTCCCGCTCTCCGAGATCACCGCCCCGTCCCCGACCGTCGCGTTGGTTCTCACCGCCGGCCCGCTCGCGTCCGCGTACTCGTCGCGCGCGAACGCGACGTACGTCAAGCGGACGGTGCGAATCGCGGACGATTCCGCGCCCAGGGCGACGCTGACGCTGTGGAACGCCTTGGCGTCGTCCGCGAGCGATCTGAAAACCGGCGACGTCGTTTTGATCTCGTCGTGCGCGCGGGAGCGACGACGAAACGGACAGCGCGGGCACCGCGCGCGGTCGTTCGTCGTCGCGTCGGACGGGGCGATGCGCAGGATCGCCGCGGCGGAGGACGCGCTGGGACCGCGCGGGACGAACGTCGCGGCGTGGTGTACAAAACTAGGCACCAGTGCCAGGTTCGCGTCGGCGTGGTTTGGGTTTCCGCTCGACGCGCGCGCGACGATCGATCGAGTCGTTCGCGTCGTCGCGCACGCCAAACGATGCCATCGACGATTGCTTCGCGACGCGGCGGACGTCGCGGACGCGGCGCGACGGGAGAGTTACGGTGCCGGGGCGACGTATTGCGAGATTGAGCGCGTCGGCGAGCGAGAGACGGCGCACGTCGTCGGTCGGGTCGTCAAGGCGTCGGCGGCGAAGAGTTCATGGAAACCGACCGTTGGGTACGAGGGTGAGCCGTTTAGTAGGTTGGTGGTGTGGCTGGTGCAAGTCGCGGGAGGGAGAGCGATTGAAGTGCACTTGCCTCCGTCGCGATCGGCGACTTTGGATGAAGAGGCGATCGTGGGCGAGTGCGTGGACGTCCGGAACGCGCGCGTGCGTCCAGTCGGTCCGTTGGGCGCGTACGATTTGGTGTGCGACGCGAGATTTTCGACGTGGCGAAAGTTGGACGGCGATGATCCGCGCGCGATCGATCTCGAGGTTCGAGCGCCACGCGGGTACGCGTTTGATTACCGGATGACGTTTCGCGAGCTCTCGTCGGCGATGCGCTCCTTCGGTTTCCGACGACGCGACGCGGCGCTCATCACGACGCAGGCGCGCGTCGCTTGGGTGTGGATATCGACACCCGTGCGTCGAACGAGACGAAAAGTTCCACCGATGCTTTGTCACGAGTCGGACATAGCGTCGACGGATGCGATGATTTTCTTTGGATGCCTGAGATGTCGTCGCGAACTCAAAGCGGATCACAACGAGGTGTACGCCGCGTGCGCGTGCTCGACGACGGAGATACCTCGATACGGATTCATGTGGCGAGACCTCGTGTTGGGATTAAAATCTACGGATGAAGACGATGACGTCGTTTTGGTGCGAGCGCGCGACGGCGTCGCCGAGCGACTTTTGCTCCACGTCTCGGCGGGACAAATCGTGCCAAACAATGGCGACGCGTCGTGCGATGACGACAACGACAGCGATGATACAAATTACACGTACGTGCACGATGCGTATAAAAGAGTCGTCATGTGCGCGCTCAACGCGTTGGCAGCCGGCGCGCGTAACGCCCCGATGACGTTTCAGCTCAGATTTCCAACGCTCGACGACAACGGTTTACCGCAGAGAAACGAGCTCGAGCTCGTAGACTTTAGATTTTAGAATTTAGGTGACAAACCGACTGCACCGCTCACGACGAGTTCCCGAATAACTTGCACGCGCTCTGCGATGAAATCGAGTTGGGCAAACGCGTCGTCTTCGGTTTCAACCGGCGCGCGGGAACAACATTGCCGCGAACACCGCCTAGTGAGATTCTTCACCGACATTCGCGCCTCGGCGAGCTCTCGAGTAAAGTTGACGGAATGCTGCGCCTTGTACGCCGCCATCTCTTTCAATCGTGCATTTTCCCGGCGTAAATCCTCGTCGCGTTGTCGCAACTCGGCGATCGACGCCGAGAGCATCAACCGCGCATCTTCGTGTTTGCGCGCGTCCTCCTCGCGAGACGCCGACGCGGCTTCCAACGACGCGTTCGCGTTCGACACCGATGACTCCAAATCATCCTGCGCCAACCGAAGCGTTTCGTGTCGTCCCAAGACATCCGTGATGTCCTCGAACGCGTTCCCACCCGCGACGTCGCGCACGACGGATGTCAAGTACTCCTCGAACCGACGCACTCGCGCCAAATCTCCATCCGCTCGGCTCGACATCGCCCTCCGTTCTCGCAACTCCACAATCATCTCCGCCAACCTCGCGTCCCTCTCGACGTTCGCCGCGCGCTCTTCTTCCGCTCGACGTGTCGCCGCTCGTCGCTTCACCTCATTCTCCCGCGCGAACGCCGCGAACCGTCCGACATCCGCGCGCGTCTGCGCCTGCGCGAGCGTCAGCGCCCGTTCCCGCGCGTCGCACGCCTCCATCCTCGCGTCGCGTTCCGCGCGTTTCGCCTCCACCGCCGCCACCGCGTCGCGCGTCGTTCGTGCTTCGAGCGCCAGGGACCGCCCGAGGTGGAACGTCCCCCTCGTCGTCGTCGTCGTCGTCGGGGTTCGGTCGACATCTGTACACTTGTCTCGCTGTGCTCGCGACGCCATCACGAGGTGACCCACCTCGTCGTCGTCATCGTCGTCGTCGTCGTCGTCATCCGTCCGGGAATCGATGAGCGTCAAGAACCCATCCGCGGTGAAGGCGTCTTCGAGTCCGTCGTCCGTCGTCGCCATCGTCGTCGTCGGTTTCGTCGTCGTCGTCGTCGCGCCAAAGTGAGTCAAAAAATGGCGTTTGACGTTGACCCGTTTCGCGGCGGTTCGTCTCCTTGCATATTATACTAACACAAACTCTATATGAGTACATACATTGGTTTGTTTTTAGACAGAAATGTGGCAGAGTATGTGACGCTCCACATCGGCAGTGCGCGACGCGCGACGACGCGCGACGACGCCGGAAGACGCGCGCCCACCGCTGAGGCGCTCAGTTTTTGACGGGCTCGGTGCGCGCGACGGCGACGCGGGAGGTTTTCTTTCGTGCGTGTGTGTTCTCGGCGACGGTGGAACGACGACGAGAGTGTTTGAAACGGTTAAACGATGACGGATGACGACGCACACCGCCGACGACGCGCGCGGTACCGATGGACGACGATGCACGCTGTGATGACGGTGTTGATGACGTGTGTGATCGGGACGGTGGTGGACCGAACGCTGTCGATGCGAGGGAGAGGCGGGGGTGGCGCAGGAAACGCGACGGCGAACGAGAGCGACGACGGAAAAACTTTCTTTGATGAAGCGCGGGCGCGGGCGATCGGACGCGCGCTCGAATCTGGTGGTGCCCGTCCGACGGGATCGCTCGCGGAGCGGTCGGCGTTTGGGTTTTTAGAGACGGCGTTGGATGATTTGCGCAGGGATTTCGTCGGGGAGGCGGTGCGAGACGGACGACGCGAAGAGACGACGCGCGTGGAAATCGTGGGGAGGACGCATTCGGGCGACGCCGGTGACGAGTGGACGACGACGTATGCGAATCTAACGTCATTGGGGCTACGGGTTCGAGATGTTCGCGGTCGGGAGAATGGCTACGCAGAGCGCGCGATCGTGTTGAGCGCGCACGTGGACACGGTGCATTCGAGCCCGGGCGGGTGCGACAACGGGGCGAACATCGCCATCGCGCTCGAGACGACGCGGGCGCTCTTGGCGCGGATTCGCGAGAATGATCAAACATTCACGCGCGATGGCATGCCCGCGCCTGGTTTGTGCGACGAAAACGCGCGGCGGTGCGCGGCGGTGATTGTCATTTTTAGTGCGGCTGAAGAGGAAGGACTGGTCGGCGCGTACGGATTGACGCGAACTCACGAGTGGTTCAACGACGTCAACGTGCCCGTGCAAGCGATTCTCAACCTCGAATCAATGGGAGCGGGTGGTCCACACAGGTTGTTTCAGGTGAAAACGGATACGTCGGTCGGGAGATCGGCGTTGAAGATGTGGGCGCGGGTGTCTCCGCGCGCGAGCGGAAACGTCCTCGCCGAGGATATTTTCAATTCTGGTCTCATCAACAGCGGCACCGACTACGCCGTGTTTCGAGACTACAGCGACGCACGCGTCATGTTTGATTTCGCCTTTGTCGAAAAGACGACCGTGTATCACACACCGCGTGATCGCATGAAGTTTGTTCGACCGGGATCGCTGCGCAGTTCGGGCGACAACCTGCTCGAATTCATGTCGGCGTTTTGCGCACTCGGCGGTTTCGGCGATGACGACGACGGGAGCGCTCATTCTCGTCGACCGACGTCTTGGTACACGATTCCGGGTTACGGCATGGTTGTTCACGACGCCCCAGATCCCGAAAACCATCTCGCATTCGTCGGCATTCCGCTCGCGTTTTGCGCCGCGGTGTTGCACCAAATTTGCGTCGGTCCGGTGTCGCTTCGAGCATCCGCAGAAGCCGCCAGAGATAGATCTGAAAACATGTTTAGACTCATGATTACAATCCTGGTGATCACCGTCGGATCTGTGATTCAGTGGTTCAGCGCCGTGACGGCGGCGGCAATGGCGCCCGTCGTCATGAGCTATGTTTTCGACGCGCCGGATCTCTACGTGGCGAGACCCGTGGCTCTATTGGCGTTGTCCGGATCGGCGGCGTTCATCGCGATGATGATTTTCGCGCGTGCGATGCGTAGAGCCGTCTTTAGCGTGCTTCCGATGCACGTGAAACTCACATCGGGCGTAGATGCAGAACGCACGGTGGAGTGGTCTCTTCTCTTCGGGCAAACTCTCGTTTGGGGCGGCGTCGCTTCGCGCGCCGTTCGCGCGAGCGTCGGTTCTTCGTACATTCCTCTAATCTGGATGATGCTTCCGATGACGGTCGCGATCGTACCACCGCTGCTGCCGATGTTTACGTCGAAACTCGAGCGCGTTCCAAAGCCGCCATCTCCGGCGCGTCTCGTCGCCACGCTCGTCTTTCCGCTTTGGATCACCTTTCCAAATGCGCTCGTGTTACTTCACGTGTTGCAAGGCGTCGGTGCGCGCTCTCCCGTCGGTAATGACATGATCTTCTTGTACGACGCGATATCGGGCGCCATCGTCGGGCTCATGACGATCGCTGTGGTTGGATTCTTCGCTCCGACAATCGCTGGTGGCGAATCGGCGCGATGGCGTTCAGCGATGAAAATTGGCGCCGGAACGCTCGCTTCGGCGGCGGCTTACACCTTTGTCTTTATGACGATCAATCGAGGCGTGAATTGGACAGTATTATCCCCGCAACCGGTCATTCTGACGCATTTAGCGCGTAGTAGTCGCGGTGACGGCGAAATCATCATCGCTCGAGCGGGCGTCGGGCGAATGCGACACGTCGTCAATGCCTTGAAATCTAACCCGGAAATCGACGGCGCATACGATTTCGATTGCGCTCGGAACAAGACGGTGGATTTCGTGAGCAGCAAGATTCAGGGCGCGTGCGTCGTCACGAGGAAGAATGACAAAGACGCGCTCGCCGAAGAAGTTCGAAACTCTGGCGCTTCCGCCCCTAGTTTCAGCCAGATTGAAGCCATCGGCGCAGACGCGTACGCAACTACGATGCACGTCGGCGAAAGCCTTCGGTGGGTTCTCGCCATCGACAAGCGATGCGTATCTCGAATCGCCGTTTCCGCCAAGCACGACGCTGACGCGTCGTCATTCGTCGAACCGAACCCGTTGAACTGGGTCAACATCGAGACGTACCGTCCCGGACACGGACAACGCGCGCACGTCAACGGCATCGGCGGCGTATCCGCGCCGATGGAGTACGTCGTCTGGTACACACTTCGAGACGAAGAGGAACGAATGAAATACTTTGGCTCGAGAGCTGACGTCGCGAGGCACGCGTGCGCGTCCGGTGTACGCGTGCGCGTTGATTACACGGTGAGAACGCCCTCACTCGCAGCCATTGACAAGGCGTTGCCGCGATGGACCGCGCCGTTTGGCAAGCACAAGTCTCCGCAGTGGCTCTCCTTCTTTGAACACCTAGACGTCGTACCGTCGTCCAAATAGATTACAACGCTAGCAGTATTGCACATTCATTAGCTAAACATCCTCTACTGGGTTTGCGGAGAAACAAAAATTAAGTCTTCATCCGTGCCCAACGTCCGTCGCGCCTTGTCCATCCTGTCGCTCGGCACGCGCAACTTGAAAGATTGCTCGCCCGATGGGTCGAGCACCGTGAACACTGGCGAGCGACCCGCGATAGAGTCGTCGACGCCAACGATCACGACGTAGTGTCCGATGAAACCTATCGCGGCGACGGCGTCTTCGTCTGAGAACATCGCGTACTTGTCCACGAGCGCCATCGCGAACCATCCCGCCTTGATCACCTCCACCAAAGCTTCGCTCGTCAGACTTTGCACGCGCAATTCGGGCACCGCCTCGCCACCGTCACCAACATCGGAACCGTCGCCTTCCACGCGTCGTTTACACCGACTGAACAACCCGTTGACGCGCCTCGCGTCGTCCAACAAATCCTCTCTATAAAACGCCTCCTCGCACAACCCCGCGTTCGTCCCCGCGCACGTCGTGCACATCACCACCCGTTCCACTCCACACTTTTTCAGCGCAAACGCCAAATCAATCGTCCACACGCTCTTCCGCCGTCCGACCGCTCTTCGCACGTCGTCCAAATTCGGCGCGTTTCGCTCTCCCAAGACCAAACGCGCGAGCGTCGTCGCGCACGCCGGTCCGCAGTCCCAATCCCCGCGCTGTCGCGTCACCTCCGCATCACCACATGCCGGTACCGACGGTCGTCGACGACCGAACGTCCCGCGCGCTTCATCCGCGTCCACGACGCGCACCATCGTCAAAGTCCAAAAAACCAATCCTTTCGAGGAGACGAACAGACGGGATTTTGCAACTTTTCAAACCAATCGTCGTCGTCGCCGTCGTCCGTCGTCGTAATCCGTCGTCCGTCGTCCGCGCACCCAGAGACTCCACGCGCCCGCGCTCTCGCGCGGCGTCGTCCGTCCGTCCGCGCGTCGCCCTGGCGCGACGTCGTCCGTCCGTCCGCGCGAAAAGACGCCAAAGGTCACGCCGATGAGAGGCGCGTTTTTCACTAAATCATACTGTTTGCCCATATGTTCTCGCATTGCGCAATCCACGTCAGATCCATCCGCGTTCGGCGCGACGCACCCAGAGCGCGACGCACCCACCGTCGGTTCGAACGATCCCCGAGCGCGCGAGCGAGCGAGCGAACATCTCTCCCGCCGAACTGTCACCGCCGAACGCACGAACCATGCGCGTCGTCGCGAGAGAAGAAAGAAAATCAACAATCGTCAACGCCCCGATCATGATCGGATCGCACGCGCGTCGTGGACCGGCGCTTCCTGAACTGTCGGCGGCGAAGAAAACGACGACGGAAACGAAGAAGAAGGTTGACTTCAACGAAGTGATGCGCAAGGCGTCGGCGCGGGCGTTCCGCGGGGGCGTCGCGGGTTTCGCCGCGGGCGTGATCCAAGTGGGTACGTTCATGTGGATGCGCACGGCGATGAATTACCAATACGCGAACGGTGGAACGATGCTTGGAAGCATCAAGGCGCTGTATAAGGACGGCGGTGTCCCGAGATTGTATAAGGGGATGTCGTTCGCGATCGTGCAGGCGCCGTTGAGCCGATTCGGGGATACGGCGGCGAACACGGGCGTGTTGGCGGTGCTCGACGCGTACTACCCGCAAATGCCGGTGGGCGTGGCTACGGGATTCGCGTCGGTCGGTGGTGCCACCTGGCGCATCTTTTTGACGCCGGTTGATACGTTTAAGACGACGCTGCAAGTGCAAGGTAACGCTGCGTTCGCGTTGTTGAAGGACAAGGTGAAGGTGGGCGGCGTCGGTGTCTTGTACAATGGCGCGGCGGCGAATTTCGCGGCCAACTGGGTGGGTAACTACCCGTGGTTTGCCACCTTTAACTACTTGCAAAAGACGATCCCGAAGCAAGACACCAAGTTGAAGAACAACGCGCGCAACGCGCTCATCGGTATGGCTGCTTCCATCGTCTCGGATTGCATCTCCAACTCTCTCCGCGTTGTCAAGACGGTCAAGCAAACCTCTGGCGACGCCAACCTCGGTTACATGGGCGCCATCAAGGGTGTCGTCGAGAAGGACGGTCTCAAGGGTCTCTTTGGCCGCGGTTTGCAAACGCGCATCGCGACCAACGTCTTGCAAGCAATGGTCTTCTCCGTCGCCTGGAAGGCTATCGAAGAGGAGCTCAACAAGCGCGCCGAGGCGAAGAACGCGGCGCCGGCAAAGAAGGGCAAGAAGGCGTCTCTCGTCGCCGCTCAAGTATCCTCCGCGCTCCCGCCGCTCACCGTGGCTTAAGCGTGTACGTAAATTATTAAGATTAATAAGTACCAAACATGTCCGGATATATCTTTCATCACACATTATTCTTGCCTCTCGCTACTAAACGCTAACTGTAAAATTTTGACGACGAACCTCTCGCATTATATTACGCCGTCGCCGGGGTGAGCTCGTGATCGGTAAACACCCACTCGTCGCCCTTCTTAACGACGGCGATGCACTTGCTGCCGACGCGCCAGGTGGCGGTGGCGATCGGGGTTGGATCGTAGAGGTAGAGATCCGGGTACGCCGACGCCAACGCCTCCGTCGCCTTTTTGGCGTGGTAGTGCGGAATGGTGTGGTTCACGTGATGCGCGACGTGCGTGCTTCCGATGCGGTGGTGCAAGAAATCAAACACCGGCCCATACGGGCGATCGATGGTCATGAACGCCCCCTTGACCAAGTTCCATTCGTCGCCTTCAAAGTGCGGAACATCCACGTCGGTGTGTTGCAACCACGTGTACAAGACGAGCCAAAAGTTGGTAATCATGTACGGGCCGACGTAAAGCGCCATGACAGTGGCGATGCCGCTGTGTGCAGCCCAAGCCGCGAGAGCACCGAGCACGGCTACGACGCCAATGTCGGACTGCCACACCTTTTTGGCCCACTTACCCGGGAAGAGGGCGTTCTTGCCTTGCTCACCCATGAAGGGCAAAAAGTGGTTCGTCGTACCCCGCACCGGTCCGCCGCTCGCACCGGTGAGAAGATAGACGGGCCAGCCAAAAGCAAAGACACCGAGAAGATTCAAAGCGGTGAACGGCCCTTCGCCGAGGAGGCTGCGAAGCTTAAAGACGACGTTGGCGTCCTCCGTACCGAGTCGCGCCGGGACGTGCGTCTCGCCTTCGAGCACGTGGTTGGTACGAGAGTGATGCACCGCGTGCGATCTCTGCCAGGAAAAGTACGGCACCAACAACAAAGAGTGAAGAATGTACCCGACCGTGTCTTGAAGCGTCTTGTTATCGCTGAACGCGCCGTGACCACACTCGTGCGCCACGACCCAGCACCCCGTGGCGACGGTACCGGTGACAAACGCGTACGCCACCCAAAGCGGCCAGTACGCCGCCTGCAACGGAAGAAACGCGTACGCCAACGCCCCGCATCCGAGCGTCAACGCCGTCGACACCACAGCGTACGCCATAGACTTACCCGTGTCTCTCACGAAGCACTCTTGCGGGATATTCTTGAGCACCTCTTGCATGCTCGGAAACGTCCGCGTCTTCGCGTTCAACGCCTTACCCTCCAACCCAGATCGAAGCGGTTCGTGCGCCGACGCATCGTACGCCGGCGACGACATCGCATCCGCCGTCGATCGCGGAACCACCGCCGCGCCGACGCGACGAGCCGTCTTCGTTCCACGCGTCGTCAACGTCACGCGTCGAACGTTCACTGTTGACGACGCCGAGGTCGCCGTCATCTTCTTCGTCGTCGTCGCAAACGCGCCGCGAATCATCGAGCGCGTCGCCGTGTTTCCCGTCGTCGCCGTCGTCGTCGTCGTGTGCGCGCGTTCCGTCGCGCGTTCCGTCGGCCGTGCGTGCGATGCGCGCGCGTCAAACTGACGGCGCCCGTCGACGTTCGAACTTTGGATAAGGAACTTTTGAGTCCCTCATCAAAACTTGAGTCATGAATCGACAGTGATTACTTTGGGTCGTTTTATTGACAGATTGTGAAATGAAACAAACTAGGACGCGGAGACGCTGGCGATGCGAGTGAGACGCATCGAACGAAGAATTTTGTCCACGAGCTGGGAGAGGACGGTTTGTGACCGAGCCTCGACGCCGGAATCGCCGGTGAAGAGAGATTTGAGCCTGCCGACGACGTCGTGCCGAATGATGAGCTCCTTTGGACGCTGCGCGTGTTCGTGGACGACGCCGAGCATTTTGAGGAGGGTGAGACGAATCGTCGGGAGGGTATCGGGATCGGTGATGGCATCCATGAGCGGTGGGACGAAACCATCGGCGGCGAGCGCCTGACAGAGACGCGGGGAGTTGGAGATGAGGTTGTACAAGGCTTCGAGATTGTGCGCTTCGGAATTTTCGAGCACTTCGAGGACGACGTCAATGGCGTCGGGTTCGAGAAGCCTCGCTTCGACTTTCCAAGGTTCAATCTCGAGCCAAGAAGTGATGGCGTTCAATGCGGAGAGCGTCCATCCTGAGTTGATGGATGCAAGCTGCATGTACGTGTCCAGGGCACCGTTGTTCTCCAAAAGTTCTCGCGTCTTGCGGCTCGTCGACGCCATGGCACACAAGAGCGGTACGGCGAGCTTCATCGCCGATTTGGTTGACGAGTTCTCCTGCTGTCCATCGTTGATGATTTGGACGAGAGAAGGAATGAGTCCGACCGCGGCTGCGAGCTCTTGGCGCTCCTTGCTCATGGCGCAAAGGTTGTGCAAAGACTTGAGCGCGATTTCCCATCCTTGCCGATGCTCAGATTTGTGATTCGTTTCGAGGCACTTGACGAGCTTAGGAATCGCTCCAGAGTCGCGAAGCGTGTCGAATGCGACGGTTTGCATGGAGAGCAAGTGAATCATACCCAGGAGCTTGGTTGCCGTCGAATGTGGCACGACACTCAGCTGCGCGAGACATCCGTGAACAATTCTGACGTCGAGCAACGCTTTCGACACGTCTCGGCAACCCTCGCCGCGCTTGGCGACTCTGTACAGCATCTCCGCGACGAGTTCGCGATAGTATTTTCCATTGCTCGCTTGCGCCGCTCGCGGTCGCGAGATTGAGCTCGCGCCACCGATCGATCCAGAGATTGACGAAGCAGCCTCGCTTCGCGCGTCGTCCTCTCCCGCGCCCGCGGCGGCGTCCTCGAGCGCCGCGGTGTGCGTCGCTCCAAGTAGCGTTACGAGTTTTGGAAACAATCCAGCGTTTGCGAGCGATACCGATAACGTTTGGCTAATATTCCTCGGCAACTGATCCCCGCGTTCAATCTCTGCGGCGACGTACAGAGCACCAAGCGCGTACTTTGTCAACTCGCGTCCGTTGCCGCTAAATCCATGGTCGAGCATCTCCACCAAGACTGGGAGCGCTCCACACGCGACGAGGCATCGCGTGAGCACAGGACTCGCCTTGGCCGTCGTGCGACACAGTCGCAGCGCCGCGCGCTTGGCTCTCAGCGTCGAGTCGCTGTCCCGCAACATGTCGAGAGCTCTCGGAAGCACGCCCAGCGTGACGAAGCAAGTCAAGATGTCCCGGCTCGACGTGCTCACCTCGGTGATGCACTCCAAGGCGACGACTCGAAGCTGCACCGCCACTGAAGCTTCCTTCAACACACCGTACAAAATCCCGCACGCGTTGGACGTCGAAACAATCTCAGTCGTCGCGAGAACGCTCGTCATGCCCTCAATCATTCGCACAAAGTCCTCGCGCGCTGACTCTGCTTGAGCGACATCCTTCTTGCTAAAAGCCTCCTCAAGGCGATCCATGATTTCACCGAAAGACTTGCGGTACTCGACGTGCGCTTTCGCCGATCCACTCTCGTTCTTCATCCAATTCACCAAGTCTTGCTGCGAATCCGACCGGTCGGCTCTCGTCATGGACGATCCAAACGAACCGCCGTCGACGCCGCTGTTTGCCATTTGGTCAATCACCTTGGCGATGACGGCGTCTTCCGGATCGGCGGCGTCCGCGCTTCGACCGCCAACGCCCGGCACGTCTCGTTTCGGCCACGTCTCGTTCAACGCGCGCTGTTCATCCATCAACCACGTGTGATTCATGAGTTCCTCCGCCGTCGGTCGATCCTTTGGATTTCTCCTAAAGCACTGCAACAAAAAATCCTTCAAAGCTTCAGAAATCCCCGGAGGCAGCGGCGGGTGGTCGTCTCGCACAATCCTAAACAACGCCGGCATGGGATCCAAATCGAAATACGGCGGAGCGCTCGTCAACAACTCTATAATGGTACACCCGACGCTCCAAATATCCGCCGCCGCCGTGACGCTCCTCAACTCAATCACCTCTGGCGCCATCCAATACGGCGTCCCCAGCGCCTCGTTTTCCTCATCCATCGCCTTTCCATCCCCGTCTCCATCGCCATCATCCTCACCCGACGCCGACGTCGCCGACTCACCCTTCCCCCGTTCCTCATCCCCCCCGAACACCGCCCCGCCGCGTCTCGCTCCCTTTGTCGCCACGCCGAAATCCGCCAACTTCACCGTCCCTTCCTTTGTCGTCAATATATTCGCCCCTTTAATATCCCGGTGCACCACCCCTTGCGAATGCAAATACGCCAATCCCCTCAACACTTGCGCCGCGTACACCGCCGCCAGCGACTCTGGAAACGCCCCGAACCGGCTCGGATGCACCACCCGAGCCAACGACCCGTTTTCCGCGTACTCCAACAAAATGTATAACCGTTTCCCAACCTTGATCGCCCCTTCGTACTTTGTGATGTTCGCGTGCTCCAACCGCGACAGCAGTTCCACCTCGGACGTGATCCTTTCGAGCTGCGCCGGCGACACGTGGTCGAGCGGGATCTCCTTGACGGCGCGAATCGCACCGGTGTGCTGATTGATCGCCTTGTACACGAGCGAGGTGCCACCGGTGCCGATTTGTTCACCGAGTAAATACCCGCCGATGACGCGGGTCGACGGCGACGACGACGACGGGGACGACGGGTGGTTCGCGTCCCCGCCGTCGTTCGTCGGCGCCGACGATCGCGCGCGCATGTCGGGTCAATCGGACGGCGCGCGTCGATGTTTGAGGATTGGATTGAACTGGATTGGATTGGGAAAAGTCTCTCGCCGAGCGCGCGCTTGGTTCGGGTTGAGCTCGAGTGAGTGGTAAATTACACGCGCGCGCCCACCGGTGGGCGCGCGGTGCGCGCTGAGCGCGCGAAATCTTACGATGATAATTATCCCCCGCGTCGTCGCTCCCGTCGTCGATCGGGTTTCGATGCGATGCCAATCTCATCGGCGTATTTAAACCTCGGCGCTCGTGGCCACGGCGAGGACTCGGCCCCGGATGAGACGCTCGGCGACTCTATCTTGCGCTTCGACGACGTAGCGGTAAAAGGATTTCGTCGCGGTGGCGATGGCGAACAACGCGGATGCCGTGCCTGGTAGGGTTCGCAAAGATGAGGCTCCTGTGGAGAGGTTGACGAAGATGGCGCGGGTGTGGAAAATTGCGGGGATGGCTTGGAAGACGTAAAATGCCGTCGCGGCGACGAATCGAGCGGCGACGTACGCCCAGGTTTCGTAGTGCGGAAATCCGCTGGCGGTTCGCGTGAACGCGCGCAGGTGCGCGGCGCCGTCGCGAATTTCAGTCATGAGGACGTAAGCGCCGGCGACGACGAGGATGTCGGTGTGAAGGGAAGCCAAGACGGCGACGAGCTTGAACATTTGGATCGCCGCTTCGCCTCGATCGAGCGAGACGCACGCCGTCGTGGCGCGCGCGACGGTGACGACGGCGTACGCCGTCATGAGCTTGGTCGCCTCGCCGAGACCGCGGGTAGCGTTCGGAAGCGCCCAGGAGACGGTGTCAACCGTCGTGGCTTTCGCCGCGCGGCGAAGCTTGGACGCGGCCTTGGCTTGCTTTTTGACGAGCGTCGTCAAATTTTGCGTCTTCAACACAAAGAGGCACGCGGCGACGCCGAGCGCAAACGATACGAGGGACTTCATCATCGGCACGGTAAGCGCCAACGAGCGCTCCATGATTGTTCCAGTGGCGGTGGATGCCTCTTCCAGCTTGACTTTGCTCACCTTGCGACCGAATCGCGGGAGAGAGACGTGCATAGCAACGATTGACAAGAGCGTCAATAGGGAGAAAGCGCACGCGCACAACATGCCAAAGGGCACCGCCATGGACATCATGTCGATCGCCAAGACTGGGTTGTACTGGGCAAAGATTGCGCAAATGGCGCCGATCGACGCGAGAGTGCGAACGTCCGGCGCGGATGACCGAGCGAACGAAACACTTCTCGTCGCGTCGTCGCCCACCTTGGTCCACGTCATTTGCAAATCGTAAATCAACTTGTTGGCGAACGCAGCCTCGCAGTAAGCAAAGTAAAACTCAAACATGCGCAAAAATTTGCGGGAGTAGCCCATGGAGAGAATCTTTTCGCTGTGGTGCATCATGCGTTCGCGCCACAACCGAAGCGTCACGGCGTAATGCAAACCAATGTCGTCGTACGAAGTCAACTCCAAGCCGTTTGGTGCGGCATCCTTCATCGCGCCGACGGACGGCAAGTGCCCGCCGGGGAAAATGTAAGCACGGATAAAGTCGCTCTCGCTGTTGCAGTACGATTCGTATCGACCGTCGGGCATGGTGATGACCTGGATCGAGGCGCGGCCTCCGGGCTTGAGCACTCGGTGAACCGTGGAGAAGTACGTCGGCAAGTGTTCGTGCCCAACGGCTTCGAGCATCTCGATCGACACTACCTTATCAAAGCTACCCTGGACGTCGCGGTAGTCACAGATGACGATATCAATCAGATGCGAGAGTCCAGCAGCCTTGACTCGAGCCGTCGCTTCGGCGTGCTGCTCGTGAGAGAGCGTCAAACCAGTCACGTGACACTTCTTCTCGCTCGCCATTCTGATGGCGCAGGTGCCCCAACCGCAGCCGATCTCGAGGACACGATCGCCCGGTTTGATGTCAGCACGGGCGATGATTGCGTCAATCTTGGCGTACTGCGACTTTTCGAGATGCGCCTCCTGTTCCTCGTACGTCTTGAATTGCTTCAACACGTCGACAGACATGGCAGGATCGTCAATGTCCCCGTGAATGGCGCTCGAGTATAGCATCGTCTCGTCGAGGAAGAGCTTGTAAAAGTCGTTACCGGCATCATAGTGGTATTCGATGTTCTTACGCGAACCTTCCTTGGTGTTGCTCAGCGCCTTGTGCGCAGCCATTTCCATTTGTGCGCCGACCCAGTTGACAGCTTCGGTGAGAATGCCAATGGGATCGAAGCGCATCTTCGGCTTGCACGTCTCGCTGTCCACCCCAGCGGCACCCGGGTGGCCTTTGCAAATCATATCCATGAACGCAATCAAATCCACGTCGAAATCGCCGTTCATGTAGCACTCACCGAGGCCAATGTCCGCTCGGAGAATGGTTTGCAAAAAGAGACGCTGGTTAAACACAGTCATGGTGATGGTCGCCGATGAGTCGGTCGCACCCTTACCGCACATCAATCGTTCGCTTCCATCCGGTAAAATCATACGCAGACGTGTGTCATCCGGAAGCCAGCCGACGCACGCGCGTTGGAACAATGGCAACACTATTTTCGTCGAAGAAGAAAGTTTTGGATCGCACGACCGCGGCATCCACGGCACGGATGATCTGCCAAGCATCTTGTCCACACAATCGACGGCAGACTTGATACCATCCTCGTGGAAACCGTAGCCGCACCACGCACCAGCAAACCAAACGCGGTCGCGGCCTTGAAGTTCGCGAATCTCGTCTTGCGCGGCGATCGCCGCCTTGTTGAAGAGCGGGTGCGCCAAATTTACCTTGTACTCCACAGTTCCTTCCTTTGGCGGACGCGGCGGATTGAGCGTCACGAAAACATCCTTCGTCCCAGGCTCGAGGTTTTGAAGCAAGTTCACCCAGTACGTGACGCACACGCTTCTCTTGGCAAGTTCGCCGTCCGACAACCCGAGCCGGTCGCCGCGAATGCAGTTCCACGACGCCCATGCGTCTCTGTTGCGCGGCATGAGCGTCTCATCCGTGTGCAAATAGACCTCGTTCTCTTGGTATTTGACCGCATCGAGCGCCTTGTACTCTTCTTTGCTTGCGGCTCCACCTAAAATCTTGAGCGCTTGATCGCTGTGGCACGCGAAGACGACTTCATGGAAAATCTCTGATTCGACGCGCATTCTTCCCTTGGCGTCCACCTTTTTGTACGTCACGCGCACATGCTCACCGCTCGGTAATCGCTCCACTTTTTCGACGTATGCCCCGGTGCGAACGTCACTGAGCTCGCGTTCGATCGCTTCGACGTACTTTTCTGATCTACCGCGAACGACGCGCCACACCGGTCTCTCCACGACGTTGAGTAAGTGATGGTTCACCCAAAATCGCACCAGCGTGCGCACCGGAAACGCCAAAGCGTCGTCATCGCTACAGCTCCAAATCGCGGCGCACATTGGAACGACATAAGACTCTTGAAAAAACTGCGAATACCGCCTTTTCGTGAGATATTCACCCAAAGAGACGTCTTCAAACTCCTTTGCCCGCGACGGCTCGAGAACCTCGGGCGCTTCCCTCCCAAATCTCAAAATCTCCCGAATCATCTTCAAAAACTTCCCACTCCTCGCGTTCGAGCGCTGCGCGAAAACCCCTTTAAGCCCGATCGATCCCCACTCGACGTCCCCGGTGGATAACGAAAACGACATGTCGCTCGGTTCGCTCTCCACTCCGAGCTCGCCAAAGAGCCCGACCAAGTGCGGATACGTCGTCATGTTAAACACCTGAAACCCGAGGTCGACTTTCCCACCCGCCGTCGCCGAGTGCGTCGTCAACGCGTGTCCACCGAGGGTTTCTTCGCTTTCAAACACCGTCACCGTCGTCGGTCGTCGCGACGTCTTCGCTGAACCCTTTACGAACGATGCGGCATCTTTTTCAATCACTTTTTGCCGTTCCGCCGTCGTCGTCTCTTCACCGTCGTCGTGCGCGCCGGTGTTCGCCGCGCGCTGCAAGAGATACGCCGCGGAGAGCCCGGAGACACCGCCTCCTATGACGGCAATCTTGCGCTCGCGCGCCCGCGCCGTGGGTTCCTTCGGCATGGGTGCGTCAGATGCGATTTCGGGTGCGAGTGTGACGTCGGCCATGGAGTAGAGTGCACTTTTTGGCTACTTTTTTGACATTTGCGTCGTCTACTAGTACTTTATAGCTAATGAAACGGCCGTCGCTCACGTCCAGACGATGTGACGATCTGATGTGATTTCGTACCGACGCTGAGCGACGAGCCTTCGCTTGACGTGGTCGCACCGAAGCTCTGGATGGGGGAAATCGACGGCGTCCGGGGAGCCGTCGTGATCGAAATCCGTCGAAGTTGAGAGGTGGCCGAGGATGGATGATCCGCCCGTGTCCGTCGGTGGACCGATACCGAGGGAGGCTTCGGCGCGGTGTTTCGTCTCGAGGACGTGTTGGAGGAATTTTTCCTTGTCGGTGGTGTCGCCGCAGTAAGAGGCGCTAACGAGGAGCGTTCCTGGGAAGATGCCTTGTTCGCCGGCTTCGGCGGTGATGAAATTGCTCGCCTCGGCTGCGTTCATCGCGTGGATGTGAAACTTACCCGCCGTCGTAGGTACGAGGACGTAGTTGAAGTAACTTTGCTCGGGGTACTCGCCGAAATTCACCTTTGATACCAGTCGGCTCTCGCCTTCGAGCCAACGGTCGACGAGCTCGACGCTGCGCTCGTTGGCGGGAAGAATGACAAGCTTGGTGTTCATGTTCCCCTGCGCCTCGAACGCGTTCCCGACGTCCGAGCTCACGACAACGTCGTATTTACCTAGTAAATCCGTCCACGTGTCCGTGGGGTCGGACAAGAAGACGGTGTCTGAATCTAAAATGACGACGGGCACGCGCGCGCGCAAGAGCTCGAGCGCCGCGTGCACCTTGCGCCAAGACATGGCGTCTCTCGCCTTGATATCGCTCGTATCCTCCCCGTATTTACGCACGAAATTCGCGTCATAAAAACAATCCACCCCTCGGTGCGCGTCGCATGACGCTTGCGTCTGCTTATCGTACGTCAAAACCGTCACGTGCGGCAGCAGCGCCGGCGCCCATCGCTTGACGCTCGCAATTTGTAAATACGTCATTCCCCACTCGAACGGTTTCGTCAAAACTAATATCCGCGCGTCATCGCTCGAACGCTGTGCTCTGAGCACGTGCGCGCTGAGCCCAGGAACACCGCGCGCGCGCGCCTTGGTGACCGTGGCGGGTCCCCCTCTTCGCGCCTGGCTCGTCGGTTTCGCGCTCAACTCGGGCACGCGCGTCCGCAAAGAAATCCTGTTCCTCCCGCTCGATTTGCTCGGCGCCTCGGCGCGCTCGCGTTCCGTCAACACTTGACCGAAAAAATTTCGCGGTAACCGCCCGGCGTCATCATCGACGTCGACGCCCGCATCCCCCAACGCCGCGAAACCGCGCGTCGGTTCGACGCTCGCGCCCCGTTCGCCCGTTCGCGCCCCGGCGTACCCCACCGCGAGCGCGAACACCGCGAGCGCGAACACCCCCAGCGCCCTCCCGACCACTCGTTGTCCTCGTCGTCGGCCGCCTCGTCGTTCTAATCGTCCGTCGTCGTCGTCGACGACGTCCTCGTTCGATGCTACTACTTTCAACACGAAATCATTTTGATCTCTCCCACCCACCGCCGCGTCGCCGCCTCTGCGCGTCGTCGATGATATCCCGTACGACGTCGACGCCGCCGATGATCGATCGCGCGTCAACAGACGCGCCCGCGCCGACGCGTCGTCGGTTCGCATGTCGGGCGACCGCGTGTGACGACGTCGCGCGCGGTGTCACGCGAGTGCAGTCTTCTCAACACCCTTTTTTGGGAGTGCTCGGACGTCACTCATCCGCGCGCGCCGCGACGACGACGGTGAAGGAGCGACGAGGTATGGGAGACGACGAACGGGCGCCGCTGGTGCTCGATGGTGAGGACGGGGCGGCGTCGACGTCGATGCGGTCGAGGCGCGACGACGACGTCGAACGCGCTGGGGAGCTGGGTGATCGGTACGGAGAAGGAGACGCTCGATCGCGTCGGTGTTTAACCGGTTTCGGTGCGACGGAGACGGAGCGGGACGTCGACGATTGCGAAGCGACGATGGGTGCGTCGCGTCGTTCGCGTCGACGTGCGGGTTGGTTGGATGCGCGGACGCGAGACGCGTTGGGAGCTCTGGGGGCGTTGGCGTGCGTGGTTGGCGCCGCGGTTTCGTTGTCGCACACGTCGACGAGAGGCCGAGGCGGCGTTCCGGAGCGTTCGGCGCTCGGCCAAGCGAAGAAGAAGCTTGCCACGTCGAGTTTAGCCCACGGTGCCGCGGCGGTTCCGCATACGGTGCCGTACTCGCCGCGGTTCGCGTCCATCGGTCCGTGGCCGCAGCGACTGTGGGTGCCGCTCGATCCAAAGCTTCGCAAGGAGCACTACGCAAAGCTCACGGCTGAGAAACCGGATCAGGAGGGTATTAATTCGTTCATGGATAGATGGAGTTCGACCATCGGTGCCAGTGGTCCGTATACGCTTCCGGCGCACGGGGTGAACAAGTCGATGGCGATGCGCAACTCTTCGCCTCTATTTTACAACTTTGTCCACGTTCCAAAAGCTGGAGGGACGTTTTTCAGCGGATTTCTCATGGAGGCGATGGAACAAGTGGGCGAAGATCACGGGTACGCGTACCCGCTCAACAAGGCGCCGTTTGATTCGTGGATCACGCTACCGTTGGTGGATTTGACGCAAACCAACGCGTTGGAGCTGAGACAGGCGTTTCAAACGCAAGAGCCCGCGGCATTCTTCTCGACGGAGCATCTCAAGAAGCAGTACGAGCAAGGGAAGCGGTACTTTGGTAAAGGTCAGTACGGCATGGGTCTCTGCGAGGCGATGGACGCGCCGTGCGTCTATCTGACGACGCTTCGAGAACCCGTGTCGCGGTACTTGAGCCACTACGTCTACTCGTGTCTCCTCGGCGGCGAAGGACGAGCGCAGTGGACGGCGGAATGGAAGGAGAAAGGCGAGTGTAAAGCGGACCCGAGCGAATTCATGGATCATCTCGGAGTAAATCTCGACTGGCTCGTCGAGCTCGCGCCAGGAAAAGGTTCCGAGCAAGCGCGCGTCGCCGCCGCCAAGGCGAATTTGGCCAGCGCGTGCACCCGTTACATTCTCGCCGAAAAGTACGACGACGGCATCGAGCGACTTCGTCAAACCTTTCCGGATTTCGCCCGTCTCGATTACTCCTCTTCACTCAACATGAACAAGGCGGAGCCGTTATCTGAACACCTCAAGGAGCGCTACGACGCCTACCTCAAGGATGACAAAATCATGCGCGACATCAAGGCGCGACACGCGGCGTTGACTGAAGTGTACAACTTTGCCGTGAAAAACTACGACGCATCGTGGTCGTCGCCCGTGAAATCGTGTTAAACGATTCACCGTTTGACGATTTAGGCAGTCATTTTAGGGGTTCACGCATCGATAACGATCGATGTTGTAATAAAAGCAAGCGACGATAGACTTCTCTCACCCAACACCCTTTAAGAACAAAACCGAAATCCCTTACTCGGCAGAACGCGACGCGCGCGACGCCGGAAACAACCGACAAACATGTCCGCGGAACGCGCGCCACTCATACAACACTCGTCGACGACGTCTCGCGTCGCGTCGGACGACGATCCGTCGTCGCGCGACGTTGAGCGCGGTGACGATGCGAAGGGTGTTACGATCACGACGAGGATCTCTAGCGCCCGCGCGATCGCACTCTCCGCGTGCGTCGGCGCCATCTTTGTCGCCGCGGCGACGGTGCACCACTCCGGGATGGCGCCGGCGACGATCACCGCCATGCCGGAGCTCGGACGATCGTTCAGCAAGCACCGAAGGGAGTACTTGGAGACGGGGAAGTGGACGCCGCGCGTCGTCGCGGGCAAGGCGTGTGACGTGTACGACGCGACGAACGCGTCGGAAGATCGCGAAAAGTACTGGGTCGCCCGGGCAATTCACGATAATCAAGTCTTGTCCAATCATTTACAGCAACACGGGACGTTCCCGCCGAGAGGGGTGGACGCGCACAAGTTGCACCACGAGTACGAAGCGGGTGCGGGGGACGTCAACGCTGAGTCGCCGTATAGGCTCCCGTTGAACGGGTACGACAAGGGTGTGACGCAGCAGGAGAACAGCACGATGATTTACAACTTTATTCACGTTCCGAAAGCGGGTGGAACGTTCATGATGTACGTGCTGGCGTGGTTGCAAAATCGAAACGTCGTCGCCGTTGGGTCATCCGTTCCAGCCGGGTTGTACGCCGGCGGGTCTATGGTACCGAAGGGCATGTTAGACACCACGTTGAGGAATGTCTTCGCCACCGCGTACGCGTTGCGCACCGGCAAAGGGATTTTCGCCAACGATAAGGTTGGTGAAGCGTACGCCAGTGGTAGGAGACTCTTTGCCAAGGGGTCGTACGGCATGGGTTTGTGTTCGCAGACAAATGCGCCGTGCTCGTACATCGCAGTGCTTCGTGACCCGTTTGATCGCTTCATGAGTCATTACAAGTACTCCTGCCTCGAAGGTGCAGAAGGCCGCGCGCTCTGGGCGCCCGATTGGAAGTATTGTCCGCTTAGTCCGCTGCAGTGGTACGAGTATTTAGATGGTGACGAGTGGACGTACTTGCTCGCGCCGGGCGCGCCGGCGTCCAACTCGCGGTGTCACGTGGACGCCGTCAAGAACAACTTGGAGAGTGCGTGCATGCGGTACATTTTGACGGAAAAGATGGATGACGGTTTGATGAAGTTGAAGAAGCATCTGCCAGACTTTTCGACCATGGATATGAGCGTCATGAAGAAGCAGTTTCACAATGGTAGCGCGGGAGCCATGACGGCGACGCTCAAACACCGATTGGCAAACTACACCAGCGACACGGAGAGCATGGCGGAACTTCGAAGGCGACTTGCGCATCAAACGGAAATTTACGATTTCGCCGTCGCAAACTATGAGAAATCGTGGAATTCGCCGCTCAAGGGGTGCTAGTGTACAATCGTATTAAGTGTAGTGAATAGTCCGTGGATGATGCAATTGACAAAACTAGTTTAAGCTACCGTGCGTACACGCCTCGCGTTTCGCGACTAAACCGCCGAAGATCCGACGCCTCCCATCGTCGCGCTTCGCAATCCTTCGCGATAGGCTTCCGCGCGCGCTTGTTCAATGGTGTGCCCTCCTCCTCGGAAGGATTTGTACACCCATCTCATGCACACGACGGATAAGAGGGCATCCAACATGAACAAGCTCATGACGACGGCGTGCATGACGCCGAGAATCTTGTCCTTTTCGAGCGCTTGCTTGAGGTTGAGGACGCCGCAGAATGACCAGCGTTCTGCGCCGAACCAGCTCGGTGCGAGCGAAGCAAAGGAGACGAATCCGGTGTGAACCATGAACATTGCGAAAAACCAGAGAAATCCAAACGCGCGATCCGATTTGCACGCATTGTACAGGCGTCGATACCACAGGCTCCAGGCGCCCGGAATGCCGCAGGATAGATAGATGAAGGACATTAAGAATGCCGAAAAGTTCCCCTCGACAAAGAGTCTAAAGGTGCACACCAAAAAGTTTGCGATGAGCGCAAAAACAAAAATGCAATACACCGCGTAGCACATCTTGACGCATGTTCTGTGTTGCGGCATGACCTCCTCGGCGATGTTGTGGTAAAGAATCGCATAACGCTTAAACGGCCAGTTGAGCACCTGACCTTGGCTATTCACTCGCGACCCACCGCCTGCGCCTCTGAGTTCGCGCTCGCGAACCTCCAAATCTCTTTCGCGACGGGTGACATCCGCCTCGCGCCGCTCGAGATCGCGCTGTTGCGCCGCCAATGAGCTCTGACTGACGCCGCCCGCGGTGGCTGACGAACCACCGCCAAAGGCGCTCTTAAACATCGCCGTCGCGCTCGAACGGAAAGAACTCGTCGTAGCCGCCGGTTGCGGCGCCGAATTCACCCCAGGATGTCCTTGCGCCCCTGATGCGACGTCGTACGCGCCAAAGGTTGAGTTAACATCCGCCGGCGGTTCGTACGCAACCGCCCTCTCATCCGGAACAGCCGCCGCGTTCCTTCCCGGCATCCCCGCCCCCGGCATAGGTACCGTCGGCAGCGGTACGTCCGGTAAATCTTCACCGCCGTACCCACCACCACCACCACCACCGCCGCCGCGTGGCTCTCCATCGCCGTATCCGCCGACGCCCGGTTCGTCGTCGTACCCTCCGCCAGACGCCCGCTCGAACGGATTACTAAACTCCTCGTGGCTCGACGCCGCGCTCACCGTTCGATCGTGTCCGGGCGCCCCACCGCGACCGTGATCATCGAACGGGTTCTCCCGCGCCAACCTACGCGGCGCGTTCGCCCCACCGATGCTTTCAAACGGGTTGCTCATGCGCGTTCAAACGAGTTGAAAATTTCAGATCTGATTTCGATCGCTCGACCGGTTCTTCCAAAACAGCCGAACGCGCTCTTTCGTCGCTCTTTCGTCGTCGCGAACCGAACCGAACCGTTCGGTGCGTTTCCACCGCTCTCGTTCTCCTTCGTCCACCGCCTCGCGTCGTCGCGCGAGTCGGCGAGTGAGTCCAATGCGCGCGGCATTTCACTGGCGCGTGCCGATGCTGAACCCGCCGGTGTACACTGTTTACGCATATACGCATGACGAACGACACGCAAACCCAGCGTGCGACGAATGCGTCCCGCGCGCGCGCGGCGTCACTGCGCCGCTCGGGAGTCGCCGATCGCGGGGTTTCGAATCGCTCGACGGATCGCTCGACGATCGGGGGAACGCGCGACGGACGGAGTTTCGCGGGGCGGGGCGGGGCGCGTCGCGTCGAGTCGAGTCGAGTCGAGTCGAGTGAGGGGACTCTACTGCGTGTCGTTGGCGTCGTTTGGATTAATTTTTGAGGTTTTCGTCGGGACTAAGGCGCGATGTCGGCGACGCTGCAGCGGTTGTTGAGCGAAAAACCGCTGACGACGGACGCGTGGGTGCAGTGCGATGGGTGCAAGGTGTGGCGACGGGTTCCCGCGGTGGTGGCGGAACGTTTGGGGGATAACTCGGCGTGGTTTTGTCATCAAAACTATGACCAAAACTTTAGCACGTGCGACGACCCGCAAGAGCTCGAAGACCACGAGATCGACGTGTTGATGCAAGCGCAAGAGGACGCGGCGAGACGAAACGCGAAATCGAGCTCGCCGGGTAAGTTGAAGCCAGAGGTACCGACGAATGAATGGTTTAAGATTACGAGGAACATTTTTACGCACCGCGAGCCGAAAAAGGTGACAGAGGACGACGTGATGATTTGCTCGTGCGTCGTGGAGGATGGCGTCGGGTGCGGACCGGATTGTTTGAATAGACTCGTTTTGTCAGAGTGCGACCCGGCGTATTGTCCGTGCGAGGGTGCGTGCGCGAACCAGAGACTTTCGAGAAAGCAGTACAAGTCGACAGACGTGCGCAGGACGGGTAAAAAGGGACACGGTTTGTTCGCCACGGAGAACGTCAAGACGGGTGATTTCATCTTGGAATACCTCGGGGAGGTGTTACACGAAGATGAGTACCACGCGCGCAAGCAGAAGTACCAGGATGAGGGACGGTCACACTATTACTTTATGACTCTTTCTTCGAGCGAAACCATCGACGCCACCATCAGAGGCAACTCTGGGCGCTTCCTCAACCACTCTTGCGCTCCAAACTGCGAGACGCAAAAGTGGATGGTGCGCGGTGAGTTATGCATCGGTATTTTCGCCACTCGAGACATCGCGGCGGGCGAGGAGTTGACGATTGATTACAAGTTTGAACGCTTTGGCGAAAAGCCGTCTCGCTGCTTTTGCATGGCTGGCGCGTGCTGCGGATGGATTGGTGGTGCCAAGGCGGCCGAGGCGGCGAAATCGTACAGCATCGATAGCGACGACGAGGAAGGTCATGAAAATGATTTGGAACCGGTGATGCACGAGCTCGATGACGCACAAATTGCGGCTGAGGAGGCAAAGGGACGAGAGCTCATGGCAGACAGGTTTACACCAAAGAAGACCACCATCAAGGCTGAAAGCAAGGCTTGGCGTCCGCCAGAAGAGGTCCGCGAGATCGAGCGACAGCGCAAGGAACGGGAGAGGGAAGAAAGCCGAGCCGCGCGCGCGTCCAGGCCGGGTGGTTCGAACGTGCGACGCGTTCGCGCTCCCGCAGGATCTTACGCACAAAAATGGAGCGCCATGTCCGCCAGCGCGAAGAAGCGCACCGAGGTCGATCTTCGCATGGAGGAGTACCAATCGACGAGCGGTGGCTTACGCTCGAGAGAAGTCATCTCTCACTTCATGGGTCTGTTCAACTTGTGCTTCCCGGTCGATGCTGATGGTAGAACCGAAGTTTCCACGCGAGATCTCGGCTTAATTCTCGAAGCCATTGCGCTCACAAAAAATCCAAACCTGCAAGCCGCACTGGTTGAGAATGGTATCCTCTCGCAGTTCCAAAAGTGCATTCACGTGCTCGGTGGGCCAGAGGCAAGCGCCGCACAGGCTCCTCTCTTGAGAAAGATTTTGAAAATTCTCGCGGATTTCATGCTTCACGGTAAGGACGTCCTCGTGCCTCGCTTGAGCGAGACGAAGACAGCGAGGGGCACTCTCATGAAGGCGATCGGTGACTTGCGCGTGGCGAATGACACGCCTCTGATGAAGGTTGCGAGAGACTTTGAGCTCAAGTACATCCCGAGCGGGACCATGGGCCCGATGCCAGAGCGACCGCGGCCGCATGCGCAGCAGATGCGTCGCACGGACTCCGGGTCTGGATCGATGGGATGGGGCTCGCGTGCACCCCAAAGCGGTAGTTTGAACAGATACGGCTCCTCTGGCGCTCTGTTCAACTCAAGCGCGCCACCGGGTAGTGCTCTCTCCGGTCGCTCGGGTGGGTTCAACGGAAGTGCACCGAGAGGGAGCGCCATGACTGGCGGCAGAGGCGGAGGAGGTTGGGGTCCGCGTGGTGGCGGCGGTCCGCAGCGAGGCGGGTACTCAAGCCATCAAGGCTCTGCGCCGCCGACGTCGAGCTTGGCTCAAGCGATGCGACCGCAAGCGCCGGGATACCCGCCGAGGCCAGGCGAGTGGAACGCCCCAGGTGGAAACGCGCCTGGATACGCCCAGCAACCGTACGACGACGGCAGAGGCGTCAAACGCGAACGCGAAGAATCGCGCCCACCGCCGCCGCAGCAGCAGCGCGCGAACAAGCCAATCTTGACCGCTCCGCTTCCACCACAATTTGACGATCCCCTCGGTGAGCTCTTCTCCGACGCCGTCACCGCTTTCGTCACCATGGAAGTGGAGGAACTCCGCGTTCCGAGCAATCCGCTGCATCAGCCGGGCGCCAACTACGACAGACTCACTCAGCGCTGGGCTCTCGCCGCGCTCACAAAGGAGCAAGACAACTGGGACGAGTCCAAGGGACCCCTTAACGTCGGTGAAGTCCGTCAGCGCGTCGCGGCGTACGTAAAAAACGTGGCGAGGCAGTCTTAGATGGGTCGTCAACGCTAGCACGTGTAAACACAACTGATTTGATTCGACGTTGATTTCTCCTTATCCACACTTTACCCCTCGCCATGCCTTCCACCGTCGTCCTATCGACCGCCGGTCTCGCGCGCGCGCGCACCGGAGTCCTCGCCTCGCGCGCGCGTCCGTGCCGAGGCTCCAGAGCGCTCGCGCGACGCGTCGTCAACGCCGAGCAAAAGTGTGTTCGAGAGACGGGCACGGCTGAACCGACCGACGCCGCGAACGTTGTCCGTCGCACCATCGCGATCGACCTCGGCGGCGCCACCCCGGCGTCGGTCGGATTGCCCTTCGCTTCAACGGGCGAGGCGGTGTGCGTCGAGCTCGAGCGACCGCTGGGGATCGTCTTCGAGCAACGACTCAAGGGTGTCACCACGGAAATCTTCGTCGACGAAGTCGTCGAGGGCGGGAACGCCGCGCGCGCCGGCGTGCGACCGGGTGACGTCTTGCGATTGACCACGGCAGTGTTTCTCGTCAGCGCCGCGATCGACGTGACGACGTGGCTTAATCCGCCGAGCAAGCGGAACGTGAAGGCGTACTTGGAGTGCGACGGGAAGAGTTTTGATAAAGTCATGGATGCGATTGCGAGTCATTCGGTGCAAATTGACACGCCAGAGGGCAAACAGGACGTGAATACGGTTGGTTTGGTGCTCGAGCGCGCGTCCGCGTGAGACGCGGGAGACGATGTCGATCGGTAGCTAAATTATTTTAGAAGACGTTGTTATTCAATCAAACGCAGCTGTGTAGTCTTACCGCCCTCATACCTCGACTCCGTCGTTCCGTCGCAGTCTTCGCCTTTGTTCGGAGGGGCATGGTGAGCGTCACCGAATTAGACGACGATCCTCGCGGGGCAAACACGGCGCAGGCGCGATCGTCGCGGGGCGCTGGGACGTCTTCTAGATTTGGTTCCTCGCCAACTGATGCTTATGATGATTACGACGACGCGATCGAAGAGGAAGAGCGACCAGACCTGTACGCGGTTCTCGGCGTCGAGGCGAACGCTACGGAGCGCGATATCGTGCGAGCGTACCGGATGAAAGCCATGGAGGCGCACCCGGACCGTCGAAGAGGAGCTGGGAAAAAAGATGAAGACGAGGAAAACTCCTCGCCGGAAGCATCCGAGGAGACCGAGTTTAGCGCAATCAGCGCAGCTTATGGAATCTTGAGTGATAAACACAAACGCGCGTTCTACGACGCTGGAGGGTCGATGCAAGAGATGGACGTCGAGGTGGACGAATACTTGTCAGCGTTTTGGGAACTTTTTGAAGAGCGTTTCGGCGGCGAAGACGGCATCGCGAGCATCGCAGAGGTTTGCGCGCATATGTCGCCGGCAGAGCTGGCGACGATGCCGCCTTTTCCGTTTCCTAAGCACTTTTTCCCCGAGGGCACGTTCCCGGAAGGTTTGAGATTCGATGAAGAGACTTTTGTCGCGCCTCCGAAAGTGAGAGCTTTCATCGAGGAACACGGCGAGGCAGCTCTCGCCGAACTCGCGACTGAGCTCGCGGGAGCCAAGGAATCGAAAAGGCCGAGTCATAATAGTCGCGGCGCTCAGGTTGCGGATGAGGAGGAGGAATTGCGCGCGTTTATCATGGATGCGATGAAGGATGAGTTGGACGACTTGATGCCGAATGAATTACCAGAGGGATTGGACATGGACGCAGCCATGGCAGAGCTACTACGATCGATGCAAAATATGACTGGCGATTTGAATGGGATTAGTCAGTATGATGCTAGTGACTCGAGCTCGGACGACTCGAGGTACGTGGCGAGCTACGAAAGCACGCCGCGCTCTTCAGAGACGTTCATCACGAGCCCGCATCACTGGATCCAAGCCGCGAAAGCGGGCGAGTTAGATGCGCTGCAGACAATGTTGGGGCGCAACCCCGAGTTGGTTTACGAGCAGTTCGGTGGCATCGGTAACACCGGAGCGCACTGGTTGGCTGCTAGAGGACATTTGGAAGCGCTCAAGTGGTTTGTTGAAGAATGTGAGTTTGATCTCGATTACAGGAACGGCTGCGGTAGCACCGTCCTCCACTCTGCCGCCTCGAACGGGCACGAAGACTGTGTCATGTATTTACTATCTCGTGGTGCTAAGCGTGACGCGCGCGATGAGTTCGGCGACACGCCGGGCGATGTCGCGAACATGATGGACCGTAGCGTTGAAATCATCGAAGCGCTCGGTAGCAAACCGTTGGTGTACTGCGGAGCTTGTGAGCCCGAGTCAACGCTCACCCCGATTGAAGAGCAGAGCGAATCGTCCATTGAAGAGGTAAGAGAAGAAGTACCCGAAGACGAACCCACGGTGATCACGCTCGAGAAAGATGAGCAGAGAAAATGGTTGGATTTCGCCAAGGCGGGAGACTTGTCGTCGATGAAGGACATGTTTGAGAAGAATCCGGATCTCCTCTACGCCGATGGTACGGGCACTAGCTATGGGTTCTCTGGCAATACCGCCATGCACTGGGCCGCGTCCAAGGGACACGAACAATGCATCACGTGGTTGTGTGAACGCGGAATGGATCCGAATGTGACGAACAAAGCTGACAGCACGCCGCTCCATTCAGCCGCCGGCGCTGGACAGATTACGACTCTTCGAACGCTCATACATGCGTGCGGCGCTTCTCCAACGATTCCAAACGATCTTGGCGAGACTCCAATGGACGTTGCCATCGCTCGAGAGCATCACGGTGTCGCCCTGTGTTTGAAGACGTGCGCAGTCTTGGACGCATTGCGCGACGAGTTCTCAAAAGTTGGTTCATTCTCCTTGAAGAACGCCAAAGATCTCATCAACTCTTATGCTGTGGATGATCCATCTTACCTTGGGTTGACTGAAAAGCCCGAAATTATAGCCAAGGTTCGCGATATCGTATTGACATTGCCGGATAAACTCGCGTTGGGCGAGCCCGTGCAGAGACCAAAACTTCAGGGCGCTCTGACGGTGACAAAACCGGATGAAACGCTCGCAGATAAATCTCGAAAAGCCAAGGAACGAGGGAATGAATTATTTGCCGCCGGAAATTATGACATGGCGATCAAATCTTATTCGATGGCTATTCGTCTCGACAGAGGCAACCACGTTCTCCATAGCAACCGTTCGGCCGCCTACGCCGGCGCAGGACGCTTCGAAGACGCGCTCTCCGACGCCGAAACGTGCGTAAAACTCGCGCCTGATTTCGCAAAGGGCTATTTGAGACACGCCGTGGCGCTCAGTGGCCTGGGACAGCACGCAGAATCCGCCAAAGTGTGCGCCAAAGGATTGAAGAAGGATCCCGAGTCCGAGGCACTATCGGCGCAACTGAAAATCGCCAAGGATGCGATTCTCGACGGTGAGCGACGATATAAGGAAATGTGGGGCGATGATGCGCCTAGCGCGCGCGTCCTGTGATAATAGATTTGATTTTTGATTGTAGTGAGACGTTCAACGCTCTTAGACGAATGAAATTCTTTGCGCGCGTGCAGCATACTGAACCTCAGTGCACGTCTCGCGGTGGCAAAGGTGACAAGCACTCGAAGCCCCGACAGAACGACATGGATCAGCAGTCTTCAAAGATGGAAAGAGGTACACCGGTGATGTCGAGCGCGCCGCAGCGATCACCGGGCGCGCGTATCGCCGCGTGCGTCGTCGGTGTCGTGGGATCGTTGATCTTGTACGGAGTGCTCCAAGAGCGGATCATGACACGTCCGTACGACGGCGAATTCTTCAAGTACAGTGTCTTCCTAGTTTTAAGCAATAGAGTGTTGAGTGCTTCGCTCGCGGCAGCCATCTTGGCGTACACGCGAGGGATGGTGCACCCGGTGGCGCCGATCTGGAAGTACGCCGGAGTGAGCGCGAGCAACGTGCTGGCGACGACGTGTCAGTACGAAGCGCTGAGATATGTCTCATTCCCGGTACAAACTTTGGGTAAGTGCGCAAAGATGATCCCGGTGATGATTTGGGGATATTTTATCAATCAGAGACGATACAAGGCGAGCGATTACCTCATAGCGCTGTGCGTTACGCTTGGGTGTACCGTTTTCGCTTTGTACGGAGAGGTGACGCACAAGCATAGCGCTGGAAGCTCGGGCACGAGCGCGAAGGGCATGTTCCTCATGCTTGGCTACCTTGGATTTGACGGTTTCACCTCGACTTTCCAGGACAAGCTCTTCAAGGGTTATCAGATGGAGACGTACAACCAAATGCTCTACGTCAACGGCGTCTCCGCCACCCTCTCTCTCTTCTGGCTCTTCTCCGACGGTGCCTTTGCCCAAGCCCTCGACTTCATCGGTCGCCACCCCGCCGTATTCAAGGACATCCTCGTCTTGTCTTTGTCCTCTATGTGCGGTCAGCTCTGCATTTTGTACACCATCAAAGAGTTTGGAGCGCTCCTCTTCGCCACCATCATGACGACGCGTCAGCTCCTCTCCATCCTCCTCTCTTGTCTCCTCTTCCTCCATCCTCTCACCTGGCAACAATGGGGCGGCACCGTCATGGTGTTCTCTGCCCTCTACGTCCAGGCTTTCCTCAAAAACCAATCCAAATGATTGACGACGCGACGCCCCGCGCCGTTTGGATGTCGACGCGACGCGCCGCGACCCATAGCGAGCGACATTCGTTGTAAACACACACCACCCAAAACAACGAAACGAAACGAAACGAAACGAGCGTCTCACACGCGACTCCGAACCGACGAGACCGACGAGACCCGAACCGGGACGCCGCGCGTTAAAGATCCAGACGCGTCTGGCTGGACCGCTTGAGCCATCCAAACCACGTTCCATCAATCACATATGCGCAAACAGTCTTATCTGACGTGGATGATGTCATCCAGATGCAAAACAAACACAGTCAAAACCAATATTCATACTAATGATACATACTTCATTACGCACCACGTGTCCGATAATTATTTTAGGTATATTTATTCAGATGACGTTTCCGGATACGGCTGCGACGAACGGCCGCGACGGCGGCAGACGACGACGACGACGACGACGACGCGGTCCCCGGGGACGCACGCGAGCGCGAGACGACGATGATGACCATTAGAGCGCGCGTCACCGCGCCGGCGACGACGACGAGAGGTGCGTGATGCGAAACGCGACGCGACGTTCTCGGTCGCGTCATGTGGATTCAAAGCGCGAGGCGCGTGGGCGACGTGGACAGAGCTGGCGAGATGCCGACGAGAAGACGACGTTTTCGCGGCGTCGACGGAACGGAAAACGACGGTTCGGGGATCGTGGACGCGCGATGTGAAGGGTAGTAAAGTTTCCGCGCGTCAGAGGGGAAGACGCGGGGAGACGCGATGGTTTTGCGGGCGACGACGTCGAGGGTCGCGCGCGCGAGGGCTGAAGGGAAATCGCGGTCTCGAGCGAGAGAGAGGGGATAAAGGAGGGCGACGTTTACGCGTGTGATGGGTTTTGGGCGTCAAGGAGGGTGTGTGCGCGTGGAGTGTGTGACTGACGATGGTGTTGCTTTGTGGTTTTTGACTCGAACGCAGTGGGCGCGAACGAGCGACGCGTGAGGATTCAACGACGCGGATCGACTTTGACGCGCAAGGCGATCACCGCTCCGGGCGTCATTGAACTCGGCGACGAGAACGATGATTCGGTGGTTTGGAAGAGACTCGGCGCCGAGGGTGCGGATAAGGCGCGCCAGGTGTGGGGTTCGGTGAACAGTGAGGCGGCGGCGGCGGCAAAGGGCGCGTGGGCCGGGGTCAAGCCGGCGCACAAGGTGGCGTTTTCGGACATCTTGGCGAGCCCGAAGAGAAACGCCTTCTTGCGTAAGTGGATTCCGACTGATATCACGTACGTGAGTTTCATCGGTGCGCTTCACGTTGGGGCGTTGCTTGCGCCGTTTTACTTCACCTGGGGTGCGTTCAAGTGCTTCCTGGCCATGTACTTCATCACAGGATGCCTCGGTATCACCCTCAGCTACCACAGACAAATTTCGCACAAGTCGTTCCAGACGCCCAAGTGGCTCGAGTACGTCTTGGCGTACTGCGGTGCCTTGGCTGTCCAGGGAGACCCGCTCGAGTGGGCTTCCTCTCACCGCCACCACCACCAGCACTGCGACACGCCCAAGGACCCGCACACGCCGTATGAAGGCTTTTGGTGGTCGCACATGGGTTGGTTGTTGGATAACGAGGCGACGATTGAGCGCGTTGGGGACCGTTCGAACGCGCAAGAACTCGCCGCTCAGCCGTTCTACCGATTCATGGAGAAGACTTATATGTGGCACATCGCTGCATCTGCCATCGCCTTGTACGCGATCGGCGGCATGCCGTGGTTCATTTGGGGTTTCTGCTTCCGCACGGTGTGGGTGTACCACATCACGTGGGCTGTGAACTCGGTGTCCCACTGCTGGGGCTCCCAAGAGTTCAACACCGGCGACTTGTCTCGTAACAACTGGCCGATAGGCATTTTGGCGTTCGGTGAAGGTTGGCATAACAACCATCACGCCTTCGAGTTTAGCGCCCGACACGGTTTGCGTTGGTGGCAAATTGACATGACGTGGATGGTCATCTCTGTGTTGAAATTTTTCGGGTTGGCGAGCAAGGTGAAGCTCCCCAAGGAATCCCAAATGGAACGCATGAGATTCGAGCCGAAGACGGCATAGATGATATAACAGCGTTCGCTCATTAGAATACACGAGACCCGAAGACTATCGGGCGTGCACCAATTTCCATTTCTCTTTCGCTCGTCTTTTTAATGAAGACGTGAGTACCAATACTTGCACACACACGCGTACGCCTGAATTGATCCCGTCCCATTTTCACGACGCGTCGCGTCGCGGGTTCCCTCGCTTCTTTCGCATTTTACTTGATGCGTGTACGCGCGCGGTTTATCTTAGTACTAAGTAGTTAACATTTACAACAAACACTCTTTGGCGGCGAAGCTACCGACGCCGACCTCTCCCGCCGGGGCGTCCGCCGCGACCTCTCCCAGAGGAAACCCTCGCCTTGGACGAAAACTGTCCCGCGAGATCATCTACAGACATGAAATCCGCGTCTCCTTCGGTCGGATCCTCGATCAAGGCGTCGGGATCCGGCACGAATCTCCACAAATCTACCGCAATCTCCACGCTCTTTTCCCTGTGGTGCGCGTACGTCGCCGGCAAGTCGTACTTTAACTGCGCCAAAACATCGGCTTGTTTCGCGTGAAACCTCGTCCGCGCCACCTTTTCTATGTGTTCCCTCGTGGACGACTTGTGCAAGGAATAAATCGCCCCGGTGGCGATTCGAAACCCGGCGCGTAAAAACGCCACGTCGGCGCCTTTACGCCGCGTCCCAAACGGCGGGTTCATCAACACCGTGTCTGCCCTCAACCTTCGTAGCGCCCAAGACGATCCAGACGATCCAGACGACGAAGAAGAACCACCAATCACGTCCGCGAGCACCAAATCCATCTCCAACGCCGGTTCAAACCCTTCCAAGTTTTCCCGGCACGTCTCCAACGCGTCCGCGTCCACGTCCACCCCAATCACGTGACTCGCCTCGCACAACACCGCCGCGATGGACAACATCCCGCACCCGACCCCTAAATCCACCACCGTTTTCCCTTCCCCGACATCCCCGGCGTTCGTCGCGTGGTGCAACACTCCCGCCGCGAGCTCGGCGTTCGTCGGGTACTGCTCCAGGTTTTGTTTCGGCGTCGCGAACGGCGCGATGTCGCTCAGCAGCGACTCTAACCGTCGCACCCGCATGCGCGCGACTCGATCGACTCGACTCGGCGAGACGTTACGGAGAGTGACGACTCGACCGCGCGCGTAGAGCACCAGTTTTGAGCCGCTCAAAACGACGATGAATTCTCAAAAAGTCACAAGCAGCCGGACGGGACCACTCCTTCGCCGAGCTCGGCGACCCCTGCGTCGAACTCCGCGCGGACTCTCACAGTTACACGACGCGCTCGGCGACGATCGCGACGCTCCACCGCGTCTCTCGAGCGCGCATGTCTCCCAAGTCGGACGAGCGGCGTCGACGCGCCCGCCCTTCGGCGATTGCCGGGTCGCGACCGGGACGACGACCGCGGGACGACGACGATCGCGGCAAAAACTTACCCAGTGCCCACTGATTTTTTAAAAACCAGTACAACCACGCGATGAAGCGGTAGAAGCGTTTCGAATGAAGCATCCAGAAGCTTCGATGGGCACCCCGCGCGCGCACTGCTTACACATACGATTCTAACTGTCCGAATGTCCGAATATCCGAACAGTCGTCGTAACAAGACAATCGAAGCTTCTTCCGCGACCGTCGAAACGGAGGCGGCGGCGGGGGGGGTGGTGGACGAATTGACGGTTCGTGACTCGTCGAAATCGTCGAAAGAGTCCTTCCGAGGACGACGTCTGTTGCGGCGCGCGCGCGGGACGGGACGACAGATTGCGACGCACATACTTGTGACGACACACACACACAGACAGACATGAGTAAGGCTGACGGACCCGCCGTTGGCATTGATTTGGGCACGACGTACTCTTGCGTCGGTGTCTGGCAGCACGACAGGTACGGCGACGACGACGATGCGACGACGCGATGACGACGCGCTTCTGGTTTCATCTTTTCGCGGGAAGGATGGATGAAGAAGCCGCGCTCGACGGATGGACCCGCGTCGACGGCGCGCGCGGCGATGACGACGAAGCGTCGCGATTGAATGTATTTTTACCCGTTCAAATCCGCGCGTTTCACCGCGCGCCGCGCCTCGTCGACGCTCGGGCGTCGCGGAGGATCCAGATTTCCTTCGGGTCTTCCGCGCGGCGCCAGCCGTCCCGTCGACCCGCGGCGTTTTCGAAACGAAGAAGGCGTTTTCGACGCGCGCGACCGCGAGAGGGCGCGAAGAGAGACGAAATCGCGCGAACGAGGCGACTGACGCGTGAGTGCGTTGTGAATCACCGCGAAACGCTCCCGTCTCGGCGGCGACGACGACGGATGGACGGATGGACGGACGGATGGAAGGATGGATGGATGGTTTGCCGAACGCTTTCGAGCGTTCTTCTTTCCATCCTTCCAAGCCTCATTTTTCGACGGTTCCCGAACCGTCAGTACTGTGTCCATCGTCCGTTTGTCCGTTTGTCCGAATCAGCCGAGACGGTGGGTTGTTTATCGCGTGTGATTTCAACTTTCTTTCCCGTATTAGAGTTGAAATTATCGCGAATGACCAAGGTAACCGTACGACGCCGTCGTACGTTGCCTTCACGGATTCCGAGCGTCTCATTGGCGACTCTGCGAAGAACCAGACTGCGATGAACCCGAAGAACACGGTTTTCGACGCCAAGCGTTTGATTGGCCGCAAGTTTTCCGAACCGCAAGTGCAAGCGGATGTGAAGGATTGGTCCTTCTCCGTCGAGGCGGGCGAGGCGGATAAGCCGATCATCGTCGTGGAATTTCACGGTGAAACGAAGAAGTTTTCCGCCGAGGAAATTTCCTCCATGGTTCTCGTCAAGATGAAGGAAATCGCCGAAGCGTACCTCGGTAAGGAAATTAAGAACGCCGTCGTTACTGTCCCGGCGTATTTCAACGATTCCCAGCGTCAAGCGACCAAGGATGCCGCCGTTATCGCCGGCTTGAACTGCTTGCGCATCATCAACGAGCCGACCGCGGCTGCCATTGCGTACGGTTTGGACAAGAAGAACTCCTCTGATGGCTCTGAAAAGAACGTTCTCATCTTCGATCTTGGTGGCGGTACCTTTGATGTGTCTTTGTTGACCATTGAAGAAGGTATCTTCGAAGTCAAGGCGACGGCTGGTGACACGCACTTGGGTGGTGAAGATTTCGACGCCCGCTTGTTGCAACACTTTGTCCAAGAATTCAAGCGCAAGAACAAGAAGGACATCACTGGCAACGCCCGTGCTCTCCGCCGTCTTCGCACCGCGTGCGAACGCGCCAAGCGCACCCTCTCTTCCACGGCGCAAACCTCCATTGAAATTGACTCTTTGTTCGAAGGCGTCGACTTCTACACCTCCATCACCCGCGCTCGCTTTGAAGAGCTCAACATGGATTTGTTCCGCAAGTGCATGGATCCGGTCGAAAAGACCCTCCGTGACGCCAAGATGGACAAGTCCTCCGTCCACGAGGTTGTCCTTGTCGGTGGTTCCACCCGTATTCCGAAGGTGCAACAGCTTCTTTCCGACTTCTTCAACGGCAAGGAGCTTTGCAAGTCCATCAACCCGGATGAAGCCGTCGCTTACGGTGCCGCCGTCCAAGCCGCCATTTTGTCTGGCGAAGGCAACGAAAAGGTGCAAGACTTGCTCTTGCTCGACGTTTCCCCGCTCTCCATGGGTCTCGAAACCGTTGGTGGCGTGATGACTGTGCTCATCCCGCGCAACACCACCATTCCGACGAAGAAGGAACAAGTCTTCTCCACCTACGCCGACAACCAGCCGGGTGTGTTGATCCAAGTCTTCGAAGGTGAGCGCTCCCGCACCCGCGACAACCACTTGTTGGGTAAGTTCGAACTCTCTGGTATCCCGCCGGCCCCGCGTGGTGTTCCGCAAATTAACGTTTGCTTTGACATCGACGCCAACGGTATTCTCAACGTCTCCGCCGAAGACAAGGGCTCTGGCCAAAAGAACAAGATTACCATTACCAACGACAAGGGTCGCTTGAGCAAGGAAGACATTGAACGCATGGTTCAAGACGCAGAGAAGTACAAGGCTGAAGATGAAGAACACAAGAAGAAGATTGAAGCCAAGAACGCCGTCGAAAACTACGCTTACAACATGCGCAACACCATGAACGACGCCAACGTTGGCGGCAAGTTGGATGCGGATGACAAGAAGACGATTGAGGACGCCGTTGAAGCCGCTATCACTTGGTTGGACGGTAACCAAACGGCTGAGGTTGACGAGTTTGAGGACAAGCTCAAGGAGTTGGAAGGTGTGTGCAACCCGATCATCAGCAAGATGTACCAAAACGCCGGCGGCGCTGCGCCGGACATGGGTGCGGGTGCTGAAGACGCTGGCGGCGCCTCCTCTGGCCCGAAGATTGAAGAAGTCGATTAATCGTCGAATTCACCAATCATCGTGATCCATAATATCTCTTCTCTGAAACGTTGATCCGTGCCCGTGAGGGGCTTTAGCCGGTTTTGCTTAGCAAGGATGCAATACAGTACTTAAACAATCATTTTTGATACCTCGACTCTAGCTACTACTCCGCTTTGACTTGATGATTACAATCAGCGCGCGCTATTCACTTTTTGTTTCGAAGCATCATGGATAACTGTTCGCGCGAGATAGACGTCCCCGCTTGTTGCGTGACCGGAATAGGGGTCGCCCGGAATCTAGGTTGCGAAAGCGATTCGCGTTGCTCCTCTTCTTCGAGCATTCGGCGAAATTTCCGCTCGTGGTAGGCGCCGCGCTGTTCAGTGTTGAGATTGAAAGGCGTAATCTCCGTGAGAACCGAGCCCGTGATGGAGATGCGTTTTCTCTTGCGCACGTCCGTCATCGGTGTACTCTCAATCCTATCGATCGGAGCTGAAGTGCGACGAGATCTCTCGACTTTCAACGCGCTCGCGACGTCGTCCATCGACGGCGCCGGCACCGGGTTTGTCCTCGTGTTTCGAACCGATTTGTACACCCTAGAGTTTACCCTGGTGAACGGATTTTCGTACGAGCTATTTCGGCGCCTTTCTCTCTCCTTGGCGATGGACTCCTTCGCCTTTTCAATCTCTAAAAGTTCGCGCTCCTCTGTGGTGAGAATCTTTTGCTTGCGTCGAGTAATGTTAAACTTTGGACTCACCGCCTTTGTCGTCGTCGTTCGCGCAGGAATTCGCGTCAAGTCTTCGTAATCGGTCGTTCTGCCGCCGGTTTCAAATGCTCTCAGCTTTTCCTTGCGCGAACGGTACGGCTTGACGTCCGTTTTTGGCGCAGTCTGACGGTATCTGGACGACACCCCCGTCGGAGCCATAGCCGCCCGCTTTTTCCTCGCCGCCTCCTCGCGCGCCTCGCGGTCTTTCCTCGCCGCCTCTTGCTTGTGTTTCGCCACCACGGCGACGCGAGGAATCATCGGATTCGGCGTCTTTAAGATTCGCTTCGCCGGAGTCTGCGAAGCGAACCGCGTCCTACGCGCCTTGGAAGCCGTAGTCGTCGATTTCTCCGCCGACACCGATTCTTCGAGCTTCTTCTTCTCGCTCGACTGCGCCAAGAGCGCCAGTCTCGGCGAACGACGCACCGGCGTCTTCTCAGTCGATTTTGGCGTCTTACCACCCGTCGCTGTCGTCGTCGCGCACTCCATTGTCGACGCCAACGCCCGTCTCGGCGCTCCCAACCGTCTCGGCGTCCTCCCCGGCGTCTTACCGCCCACCGCGCCACCATCAACCACCACCACCCGCGGCGACACGCGATCCACATCCCCATTCTCCCCTCGATTATCTGGATCTTCCATGAACGCGCACGTCGGATCCGTGATTCTCACCGCCGCCCCGGACGCCCCGGACGCCCCGGACGCCCCGGACGCGCCGCCCCGTTTCCTTCTCGGCGTCGACAACTGTCTCGGCGCCGTTCCGTCGAAATACGCCTCCATCGCCGCGTCGTCGTCCTCGGCGTTGAAATCAAAGTATTTCGGCGCCGTGAATTCCCACCTGCGGCGTCGTTAAAGTCATCAAACAGAAAGAGTCGGCGTCAGTCAGTCCGTCTGTCTCTGAGTCGTTTGAATGCGAGTTTCGATTTCAACTCCACGCACGCGCGTCGCGCTGCGTGTGCGCACCTATTCGAAGTCGTCGGTGTCGGGGTTTCGGTGGGCATGGTTCTTTCAAGGGAATCCCGCGCGCGCGCGTCTTATATCGTCGCGCGCGTCGATGAGTGTGGACGAGCGCGCACGCAGAGGGAGGAAACGGCTCTTTATTTTGTTTTATTGGTGGTTTTTTGTTTTGACGCCGTTCGTTCGTTCGTACGTTCGTTCGTTCGTTCGTTGGACTAGGATGGAGAATATAGTACTACAGAAGAGAATGCGTTCGTTTCGTTCGTGTCCATCATCGCGCGTCGTCGTCGTCGTCGTCATCGAGACGTCGGCGAAGAGCGAGCGAATGGAAATGTGTCGTCGCGTCGGCGGGCGTTAGTTGAGTTCCATCTCAGCCTGAAGCGCCCTGAGCTCAGCCTCTTCGTCGGCATCGATCGAAGTGGTCGATGATACGGCTGGAACAGATGGAAGCGGAACGCTCGGCATGGCGGGCTCGCCCAACTCGGCGGCGAGCTCGGCGTCGAGGAGGTTGTCCTCGACTTCGAGCGCGTCGAGCTCGGCGAGTTCCTCCTCCAACTCGTCCTCGTCGAATTCCGCCGCCATCCCAGTGGGTTGACCCAAAGCCTCTTGGACTTGGCGCATCTTGTCCGTGTGGTCGTTAATCTCATCCATGACGGCGTCGACGTCGTCGATACTCGTTTCTTTCGACAACGCCTTCATCGCGTTGGCGCCCGTACGCAAGGCGCCAAAGGTCTCCGCCGTCGCCCTCGAACCCTCTAACATGATCACCTGCTCCTGAAGCTTGAGCTGCCGAGTCGCCAACGCCTCCAACTCTTGTTCATACAGCTTTTTCGTCTTTAAATGCGCGAGCGCGCCCCTCTTGTTTCCGCCTCTGTTTGCCTCGCGCGCCTTCGCGAGCGCCTCGGCGATCTTCTTATTCAACAACGCCTCTCTCTTTTGGTTTAGCTCGAGCGCCTGTTCGCGACACAAACGAATCAAACGGTCAGTCACAGGGTACCCTTTGTTTTTCGCCATCCATCCTCTGTGAGGAACGACGGATCGCCCGGTTCATTATAAAAAACCAATCATCAATCGACGTAAATCGAAAATCGCTCTCAACCGCTCGCCCCGCCCCGCCCCGCCCCGCGGAACCTCCACATCGCTCGCGCGCGTCGAAGCCCTCCATCGCGCGCATCCTTCATCGCCATCACCGATCGAACGAACGAACGAGCGAGGACGCGGTGCGCGAGGCTAAGAAGAACAAATACAAGAATGAGAGAGATCGAGTCAATGCGCACGCACCGCTTTGAGCTTGTCCACCGCATCGAGCGTCGCCTGCGTTCCGTTCGATCGTCCGTTGGTGCCTCCACCGTTCGAGCTCGAGGACGCGCCGCCGTACGTCGCCGCGCGCGCGCTTCCGAAGAGCTTACGGAACATATCGGCGACGTGACCGCGCGTCGGGGTGTGCGGTTTCGCCGTTTCAAAGTGCCACCTGGGCACCTTTTTGAAGGTTCAAAAGGTCGCGTAATGACGAGTCATGACTCGTCAGAAAGCAAAGGGGTGAGTCGATGTGTGTGTGTCGTCTTGTCGCGTGAATGAGTGCGTATTAAAAGAAAGTCGACGACGCCCGCGATGGGTGTCGTGTGCGTGATGCGTTTACTCGGCGTCGGTGAGGGCGTCAAAGGCGTTTCTCGCGGTGACGGGCGCGGACGCTTCGGCTTGGACGACGCGCGGCTTGTTGGATTTCTCGGCGTCGGCGTCGCGCGACTTGTTGTTGAAATCCTTAGCCTCGCCAGAGGTTTCGCCGGATTTTTTGGAGGCGCCTTCTGGCTTGTTCTTGGCGAAGCGGAACTTGTCGTCGAGTTCGAGGGAAAGCTTGGTGAGTTCCTTCTCGAGGTCAGCGACGTCTTCGCCGGCGGCGCGCTTTTCGGCAATCTTCTCCTTGAGTTCCTTCTCCTCCTTGAATTCCTTGCGCTTGACAGAACCGACGGATCGCTTCAAGTCTTCGGCTTGCCAGTCGCGGCCGGCTTCCTTAAGCGCCTCTTCACGCGGGCGAGCACCGCCGAAGAGAGAGCTTTGGGCGGAACCAGAGGACGCCACCGGCGCGTCGGTGGAGCGCTTTTGAAGGTTGAGCTTTGGACGAGCGGCGCGCTCCTCGGGCGTCGCTTCGCGGAGCTCTTCTTCCTTGCGCGGGGCGAAAGACGGCTTGCGTCCCCAGCGATCACCGTCGGAATCTTTCGGTGCGTCGTATTGCTTGCGCTCGGTGCGTTCCTCGCGAGCCGGAATGGCTTCGCGCGGCTTGTCCTCGACGTACTTGACATCCACCGGCTTGGCGCCGCCAAAGAGCGAGCTCTGCGAGTTGGCGCCCGCGGCGTCAGCCGATTCAGAGCGCGGCTTGAGATTGAGCTTCGGGCGCTCGCCTCTTGAGCCAAAGTCATCCGACGGAGCCGCGGCGCTCGTTCTGCTACGAAGAGAGCCCCAATCGCGTTCCTCGCGAGGCGGACGATCGTCGTAGCGCGAGTCGCGCTCTGGAAGTTGCTTTCTATCTCTGGACCAGCTGTCGCTCTCGTCGGCGCGGGAAGGTCCGAGTTCCTCGCGCGGGGGACGATCGGCGTAGTCGCCAAAGCCACCGCGGCGCTCTTCGCGGTCGCCAAAGCCACCGCGGCGCTCTTCGCGGTCGCCGTAGCCACCTCGGCTGGCGTAGCGATCGTCTTGCGGCGGAGCGCGACGATCCGAGCCCCAGTTGGAGCTCATATCCGCGCGAGACGGTCCGAGATCTTCGCGTTCCGGACGCTCCTCGCCATCGCGATCGCGATCGAATCGACCGCCGCCTCTGTCGCCGAATCCACCTCTGTCGCCGTAGCGATCGCCGCCTCTGTCGCCGAATCCGCCTCTGTCGCCGTAGCGATCGCCGCCTCTGTCGCCGTAGCGATCGCCGCCTCTGTCGCCGTAGCGATCGCCACCGCCGCGATCACCACCGTATTCTTTGAACCCACCTCCTAAGCGTCCGCCACCACCGCCACCAAACTCATCATCACCGCGATCGAGTCGCGGACCAGACGGAAGCACGATGTTATCCGCCGCGCGTCCAAACCCGCCGCCGCCGCCCGAGCGACCCGGCGGCGCGTACGAGCTTCCACCGCCCGTCGTTTCAGCAAACTCGGCGAAAGACAATTTAACACCCTTTGACTTCTTCTTCGGTTCCTTCACCTTGGCGGCGGCACCGAGCGACGGAAAGGACGCGTTTTCCGCTTGCGCGGGCGTCGGCTCGTCGCCGAGCGACGGAAACGCCGCCGCCGGCGGTCCGAGGGAATCCAATCCATCGTCGTTTTCTTCAGTCTGCGCGCGTCATCATCTTCGTCAGTCGTCTCGTTTCGCCCGCATCCACCGTCCATCGCCTCCGCGTCCGTTCGCGTTCGTCTTCCCGAGAGTGTCTTCGGGCTCCAAGACCCACCCAAAACGCGCAGTCAGAGAAACCTGATGAATCCATTCACCCGTCCCGCGCCGACGCCCGCGCTTCCGTCTCTCCCCCGCGCCCCAGTGAACGACCGCGATAAAATTACCCTCGACGCGTCGCCCCTCCGTCCGCCGTCGTTCGCGCGTCGCCCGGCGCCGCGTCGAACGAACCCTGAAGACGCAGATCCATCGGAACGGCGGCGCGACGATTCGCGATTCGAAGCTTCTTCCGCGCCTCTTCCGCGCGGGGACCGGCGAACGGTTCGTAACGGGTGGTTTCGAAAAGAAAAAAGAATCGCGTCGCGTCGTTCGTTCGTTCGATCGCGCGTACCTGCGCGCTCCAAGCGCTCGCGGCGTTGCCCCAAGCCATCGTATCGCGTGCGTGCGTGTTCGGGTCGTATTGTGGCGTGGTTTTCACGAGGTGTCCCCACTCGTGGAACCTTCGTCGTCGTCATGGATGAAATCACCATCTCTCGCGTACAAAGCGCGCCGGATGTCCCTCTCGCTCGCGGATTCAGCGGCGGCGATGATGTCCGTCGGCGCGATCGAATCGTCGTTCTCGGCGTCCTCGGAATAGATGAGGGAGGCGTAGGAACTGGACTTGGAAACGCGGCGACGGGAACCGGCGGCGAGCGGATCCGACGCGGCGCCGCTGTCGGAAGCGGTGGCGATGGACGCGTTGCGCTGCATCTCGGCGTAAGACGCGCGAGAGGCGAAATTAACCATGTTCCAACTCGGAACTCGACCGCGAGAACCCATGCGGCCGTGGTGGCGGAGGTGTTTGCGAAGAGAGGCGACGCACTCGTCGAGGACGAGTTCGATGCCGCACGCGTGTTCGATCGTCGATAGCTGCGGCCAGATTTCCTTTTCAGCCATCGTCGCGGTTTCGAAGAGAAACTCTCTCGTTGGGTTGCTCGCGATGTGTGAAAACTGTTTCCAGTTGTACCACATCACCGCCGTGGCGTCGCCCTCCCACTGTTGGCCGAAGAGTTTGAAAATGTCAAAGACGTCCAGTCGCGGGGCAATGTCTAAAATTTGTCGGCATCGGTGCTTCCACTCGCTCTCGATAAAGTACGCCCAGAGGGTGAAGAGCCGCCCTCGAGACGTGAACCATCGCTTGATTCGAAGCAACGGGACGATGTGCGGGTTGGTTTGCGAGACGATGAAGTAATTGCAGTTGAAGAGCTCGCGCAAATTATCCATGGGCAAATCCGCCTCGAGCGAACCGTCTCTCCATCGCCTCGGACCATCCTTGCCGTCGGGCAACCACGGGACAAAAGCGCCGTTTCTCGATTTCGCCAAGAGTGGCTGCGGCGGGAAAAGCGAAGGAAACGCGCAGGACGCCGCGACGGCTGACCACAACACCACGTGCGGTGACGTGAGGTAGTTGAGCAATCGCGGTTTTTCACCCGGCGTCGTCGCGCACACGCACACGCTCAAAATCCTACCGCCGCTTCGATCGTACGCCTCTTGAAAGGTTAAATCCCCGAGCAACGCGCGCAGACACCGCTGAAAGAAATCGATGTCGTGCAGAGCCCCGGTTCGTAGGTAATGCTTCACGACGCTCATCGGATCGTTGCCGCTAAAAAACGTCAAATCTGGAAGCAAGTCGTAAAAGTGCTCCTCGCTGAAAAACTCATCCAACTCTTCTTGCGTCCGACTCCCGATGATTGCGGCGATGATCGAGCCAACGGAAGACCCAGCGAGAACTCGCGGCAAGAGGCGTTTCCGGTTCAGCGCTCTCGCGACTCCGACGTGGAACGTACCCAAAGTCCCCCCGCCGCTCATCATGAGCGCCGTGCGTCCGAAACAGTGTCGCGTCTCTTGTAAAAAAACCAACTTTTCTTGCAACGTCACCGTTTCATCCTGCGCGATGCTCCACAGTTGACTCTTCAGTTCCGCGATGTACCGACGAACGGCGCGAGGGACGCGACCGTGGGTAGCCTCCCCCGAACCCAGTCGCGCGCGGTAATCCCCACCGCTCAGCGAACCCAAATTTCTCAAAATATCCGCGCGCAGTAAAAACATCATCTCTTCGACGTTGCCCATCGCCCGCTGCGCTTGCAACTGTCTCAACTGTTCCTCGATGAGATCGACGTCGTATTTCCTCGACCCCAACGGCGGCGGCGCGGAAGACGACGTCGGTTTCGTCTTCACGCGCCACCCTCTTTGCGGCGATTTACCACCACCGCCACCGCTTTCGACACCGTTTCCTCGCGCCGCTTCCTCCTCCTCCTCCTCCAACTTGTCCAACGCCAACGCCGCGTCTTCAAAACTTTCATACGTCTCCGCCTCCCGCATCCTCTGCATCGCCGCCTGCCGCGCTTTCCGTCTCTCCCGTCGTCGTTTCCCTTCCTCCGTCCCGTTTTCCATCGCGAACGCGCACGCGCGGTACGTCAAGACGCACGCGACGACCCACGCGGCGCTTCGCGCCAGTCCCGCGCGCGTCCTCCTCCTCGTCGTCCTCGCGCCCCCACCGCCCGCGGCGCCCCAACCCCCGATCCCGCCTCCGCGGTAAAACTTCCCCGGGACGTTTGAAAAGTACCCCAACGGTCGTCCCACCGTCGCCATCGCCGAAGCGTCGCCCATCGGTCGCGCCGACGCGGAAAATGTCTTTTCGCGGGAAAACGCCACCAACCGTCGCAATCCCGCGACGAAGCCGTCGTCCACGCCGCCGCCGGTTCCGCCGCCCATCGCTCGCGCCGCGGGATCGCGACGCGAGTCGTTCATCGTTCGTTCGATCGCTCACAAGGGGCGATTCCGCGCGTCGCCGTGCGTCGTCCGCGTCGCCCGATCGCGCTGGATTCGTCGTCCGAGTCACGCGTGTCCCAACCGTTTCGTGGGGTTTTTTATCACCGCATATTGTATGACATTTGAACATCATGTACTACTTGATGAGTGAATTAGTACATAACAGTATGGGTACTCATAGTATCATCCGCGTGTCCGAACTTACATCCGTCCCGAGGGCACGGGCTCTGACTCGGATTGCGTCGGCGTCTTCACACCGAGACGACGGAACGCCGAGCGGGACGACGACGACGAGACTTGGATCGCGCGCGACGACCTAAACGACGGACGACGGACGACTTGGGACGCCGGGATTGAAAAACCCACCCAGAGCGACGCGTTGAAACCAGAGCGACGCGTTGAGAGCAGCCACCGACCAACTGTTTTTGTGGGTCGAGAATCCACTCTGGATTTTGTTTTGATTGTCGACGGCGCGGGATGGAGAACGACGACGGACGGACGCGAGAAGCGGCGGGGAGACGCGTGGCGACGGTTCGGGGACAGTTGGTGCCGGCGCCGGCGTCGGTGGAGACGGCGGCGGGACGTCGAAGGGAGGCGCCGGGCGGAGGCGCCGGAACGCTGACGTGCGAGGACGGACGGACGGGACGAAAATACGAGATACCGATCTCGGAGGACGGGACCGTGGACGCGGGGGCGTTTAAAAAGATAACCGCGGGCGGGGATGGACGCGGGTTGGTGGTGTACGACCCGGGGTACGTGAACACGGCGCCGTGTAAATCGAAGATTAGCTTCATCGACGGGGACAAGGGGATTCTTCGGTATCGGGGGTTCGCGATTGAGGAATTGGCGGAAAAGTCGACGTACTTGGAAACGGCGTTCGCTTTGCTGTATGGGGATTTACCGAACGCGTCGCAGTTGGTGGATTGGGAGCGGGCGATCGCGAGACACAGCGCGCTGCCGGTGCAGGTGGTGCACGCGGTGGAGGCGTTGCCGCACGACGCGCACCCGATGGCGGTGATGCTGGCGGGATTAAACTCGCTGAGCGCGATGCATCCGGAGCAGAACCCAGCCATCGCGGGCGGGGGGATTTACGACTCGCACGTCGTGCAAGACAAGCAAATCGTGAGAATCATCGGGAAGATGACGACGCTCGCCGCGCACGCCTATCATCGAAATACGGGACGGTTGCCGGCGGCGCCGAATACTCGTTTGTCGTACGCCGAAAATTTCTTGTACATGCTCGACGCGGGTCTCGATGCCCGACATCGTCCGCATCCAAAGCTCGCCAAGGCGTTGGATGTCATGTTTTTGCTTCACGCCGAGCACGAGATGAATTGCAGCACGGCGGCGTGCAGACATCTCGCCTCGAGCGGGGTGGACGTTTTTTGCGCCGTCGCCGGCGCCGTCGGAGCGCTCTACGGTCCGCTGCACGGTGGCGCAAACGAAGCCGTGCTCAAGATGCTCGAGCGCATCGGTAAAGTGGAAAACATTCCAAACTTTTTGGCGGGCGTCAAGGAGAAGCGTTACGTCATGTTTGGTTTCGGTCACCGAGTGTACAAAAACTTTGATCCGAGAGCCAAGATTATTCGTAAAATCGCCAACGACGTCTTTGAACTCGTCGGAAGAGACCCGCTGATTGACATTGCCATTGAGCTCGAAAAGCAAGCTCGAGCGGATGAGTACTTTGTAAAGCGTAAGCTTTACCCGAACGTCGACTTTTACAGCGGTCTCGTGTATCGAGCCATGGGCTTCCCTCCGGAATTTTTCACCGTGCTCTTTGCCATTCCGCGCGCCGCCGGATACCTCGCGCACTGGAGAGAGAGCTTGTCCGATCCGGATAAGAAAATCATGCGTCCGCAGCAAGTGTACCAAGGCGAGTGGCTTCGAGGGTACGAACCGATCAGCGCTCGATCGAGATCGCTCACCGACGCCATGGAAGACATTCAACCCTCTAACGCGGCGAGAAGACGAATGGCGGGCGACCCGCCACCCATCGGTCCGGGTTGGACCGCGAAAGGGATCGAGATGAGCACTCCCGCGTGGCAATCCGGCGCGGTCGTCGGCGACGCGACGAGCGGCGTCGAAAATTTTGTAGGCAAACGCGCCGCTTGAGACGATGTCTTGAGCATCGCCTTGCTCTTTTCTCTGCTGTAAAATTTCTTTAGAAGGCGCGTCGGCTATCCTTGTAAAAACTTTGCATCATTACAATATCAGCGGCGAGTCGCTTGGAGCGAGGACGGACGCTTCTCATCCTCTCTGACCGCTATCGATGCACTCTCGAACACCGAATACATTCGTTCGCCATCGAAGACACGGAGAAACGCCGCCATTGAGCGCGATGGTGCGCGACAAGTACATGCGCTCTCTCGCGCGCCTCGGATCGCAAACGCCCGCCTGCATTTCAAACTCAGTGCAAAACTCGTACACTTCGCCGAGGTCCGGCTGACAGTACGGCCAATTAATCGGTGCGTTCATTCGCGAAATTCTTTCCCTGTACCACGTACCGCGCGGTTCCCACGTGCACTTTCGAAGGAGCTCTTCGAGGGTACACGGCCGCACCAGCGTCGAGCATCGCATGTAATCGTCCAGCGCCGTCGGATTACCCGGAAAGATTGTCGTCACCCACGTGAGCTGTTGCATGAGACGCCCGACTTCACCTTGCGGCTCGAATAACACGCGCTCACCGTCGTCGTCGTAGATGACGTACGCCTCGTGGGCGTACGTCTGAAAATTCGCCGGCGGCGTCGTCGATCCTCTGTACGTCATGTCCAACGCTCTCGCCCGGGCTACGCGATCCAAATCCTCCTGTATGTCGTGCGCGATATCGCTCAACGTCTCCCTCACCGCCTCCGCCTCCACCGGGTCGAGACTCGACTCGATCCTCGCCACTTCGTTCTCCACGTACTCGTCGTACGACGCGTACGGAATCGGAATCGGACCTCGCGTCGGCGTTCGCCCGACGCCTCGCGCGAAATCCTCCCACCACGTCGCCTCCCGCCATCCATCCGGTACGTCCTCGTACTCGTACGCGTGCTCGTGCGCGCGCTCGCGCCGCTCCCCCGCGTTCGCGCGCACCCCACCGCTCCGCGTTCCATCGTCGTCGTCGTCCGCGTCGGCCGCAGCTTCTTCATCCACCCTCGGCGCGAAGACGCGAAGCTCTGCGCTTCTCTTGCCGACCCCGTCGATCGAATCCCCGACCGCGGCGTCGCACGTCGTCATCGCGCGCGCGCACGCGACGACGACGAGGAGGACGAAGACGCGAGAGAGAACGCCCGCCCGTCGCGCGTCCCGCATCGCGTCGGCGCGCGGCGCACACTCGCGTCGGCGTCTCTGCATCTCTCGGCGAATCGAACCGGCGTGCCCGCGTCCATGTTGTGACTATCCATGTTCCCGACGGTTCATGACTCAAAAAAGTACCCAGGGGTGCCCTTTTCGATGTGAACATGACGAGTCATGACTCAGGAAATGGGGGTGTTCCCACGCCCAGGGTTTCGACGCATCGCGCGCAAGGGGCCATCGTCCGCGGATAACATCGTCGCGCCGCACACGACGTCGCGCGAGACCGACCGCGAACGAGAACGAAAACGAACGAACGATCGATGATTTCCGTGACCACGCGCGCGTGCGCCCCGGCGGTGACCCGTCGCGTCGCGGTGACGCGACGAACGGCGACGACCAGAGCGGGCGGCGTGAGCAAACGCCAGGAAGACCTCGGAGGCTTGGGCGGGGACATCGGCGCCCGCGATCCGACGGTCGGGGAGATCGAGAGCGGTTTCACGTCGAAATCTCTCGGACACGCGGACACGGATCACATCCTCCAAGTCCCGCAAGGGATGGCGGAGATGATCATGTTGGTGAATAAAAAGGTGGACGGAGCGTCCGAGGAGTACACGGCCAAGCTGGATTTCGCGAAACAAGAGGTTTACCGGAAGCAGGTTTGGGATTGGAAGATTCGCCCGGGACGAGGGAACTTTGAGTGTCTTCGTCGGGAGTTTTCCACCGCGGACGGGGACGCGGATAAGCTCGTGGGACTCGTGCGAGGGGTGTGCGAGGCCAACGGGTGGACGCCGGCGACGTGCGAGGCGACGAGCGGATCCAAGGTTTTGGTCGAGCTCGGTAACGATGGAATCAAGGGCATGTGTGTGAATGATTTCATCATCGCCGCGAAGATTGATGCGTGCGATGAAGCCAAGGCTTTGATCGTTAAAGAGGCTCCCAAGGCGAGAAACTGGTTTTAAAAACCTCGCGCGCCCGCGTTTATTTGTTAGCATCATAGCGAAGGGTGTAATGACTGATTTCTTTTCATCTTTATTCTACAACACGACGACACTACACCGTATTAATCAATCGTCCCCGAGACCTTGGTCGTCCATCGCGGCTTCGTGCGCGAGAGTCTCGTCTCCGTCGAAGAGCGAACGCACCGCGGGTAATAGTTTTGGAAGCGCGGGCAAATTCGCAAAGTCGACGCTCATCAAATCAAACGCGACGGACGTTCGCTCAGTGTACGACCCGTCGAAGACTGGAATTTTTGGGTATCGCTGGGAAAAGTGCGTGAGAATAGTTCTGTACACGCGGGCGTCGATACCCGTTCGCACCGCCTCTGACGTCGTCGAGTGACGCTTCTTTATCGCTTCGTCCTCCATGCCATTCTCAAACGTCGCCTCGTGGACGAGAAGCGTGGCATCCTTAGCGGCGGCGACGAGACTGGGACAGGGTCTGGTATCCCCAGAGTACACCATCGACCAACCCCTTCGTCCTACAATCTTTGCGCCGTACGCGTGGGCGCAGTGATGCACCGGCACAGCGACGATTTCCGCCACGTCTGAACCGACGAGCGCCGCTCGCAATCGCGCGAGCTCTGGACTCATGGTTTCGTCCGACCACTTGCTCTGCGTGGTTTCGCTCAAGTCGACGAAATCGCAGTAGAGGGTTTCCAAATCGTTGTACGCGTCTAAAAACCGACGCAACGGTCTCGGTCCAACGACCGGAATCACCGGCGGGTCGACGCCGTCTCTTCGGAAGAGCTCCGCTCGAGCGGTTAAAATGTGAGGCAAACCCACGTGATGATCGGCGTGGATGTGCGAAATCCATATCACTTTTGTCTCTCGAAGCTTCTTCTCCACCTCACTCGCGCCAAAGCGACGAATCATTTGCGCGAGCGATCCTTCACCGGTGTCGAGCATGATGTTCCCAGAGTACTCATTGCCGAATTGCATAAAGAAACCGGATACGTTTCTGTACTTGGCTGGCATCGCCGAGCCCGTTCCGAGAAACACGAGCTCGACGTCACCCGGTTTCATCGCGGCTAAATACTCTGGCATCGGGATCTCCGCCCCGGGACGTGGCTTGGACGGCGACGGCGGTGGACTAGGTTCCCTCGCCTTGGCGGCTAAATCGAGCGTCGTCTTTTTGATGTCTCTCCTGTGCGCGAAACCTGGCATGTACGTCGGCACGGCGCTCAAATCCGGGCCAGCATTTTTCAGCGGAATCAGGTTAAACTTGAACATATTCTTCCCCGCCAAAGCGTTCGAAATTCCATGTGGAACTTTTTCTCGATAGTTGGAATTTTTCGCTCGCGATGGAGACGGAGGCGGCGACGGTGGCGGATTTCCCTCTGGAAATACGTCGGCGTGTAGCGCGTGCAGACGCGCTTGAATGCGCGCCGACG
>Ga0255780_10000191_pt1 | contig 59297 bp, 47 predicted proteins | sample 071ome_32_FD_179978 | JGI IMG/M metagenome (GOLD analysis project Ga0255780, IMG submission 179978) | Coastal salt marsh microbial communities from the Groves Creek Marsh, Skidaway Island, Georgia - 071405AT metaG (version 2) | ecosystem: Environmental > Aquatic > Marine > Intertidal zone >... | reverse complement strand
CGGGTGGTGAAGTCGTAGAACTCTTTCGCCCATCAGAGGATGGCCGAATCGATACCGTTCGAGTCTGGATCGTGGATGCAGAGGATGGAGCGATGATCGAACATGGTGCGCCAGACGATGCGTGGATGAAGCAACTCACCGTCAAGCCGACCTTAAGGCTTCGACGGCAAGATCAGGTAACGACTTACAACGCACGCGTTGCTCCCAAACGGCACATGGAATACCACAGGCTCCGCCGCGAGAAATATGGTTTCTCGGATCGCTTAATCGATTGGCTTAGCTTTAAGAATGCGGCGTCTTGTTCAGGCGTACCCATCTACCTGAGCCCCAAAAGTTAGATCGTTCTTTCAGAGCACTCGAGCGGCGTATCAACATGCCCACCGCAAACCGACTTGCGGTCTCTTCGCGGGATGATCCGGCAGTGCTGCCGTCGGGACATTCGCGCTTCGAATCGATTCATCAAAAAGGCCAACGACTTGACCCTCGACCGACTCGGCCTATCCTCAGTTCGTAACAAGGCCGAGCTTTTCAAGCAAACGGTCGCCCCCTCTTAAACGCCCGCCCAAGCCACGAATCCCAAAGCCGCCGTCGTGATTCAAGATGCTGCCAGTCGATGGCAAATGATCCTCACGCGACGCAAAAAATACGAATGCACCCGCGTACTCTTCGACCTCGTTGAGCCTGGCAAGCGGAATGCTCTCAGGTGCGCTTTCACGGAGTCGATCTCCCGGGAACTCTCTCGACCCTAAGCCCAAGGTCTCCGCGCCTGATAAATTGGTCGGAATTGCACCGGGCGCCACGCCATTGACTCGAATATGTGGCGCGAGTTCATAAGCCATCTGCCGAATAAAACCCACCACAGCATGTTTCGTCGCCGTATACAGAACGCCGCCCCCATTGGGGTAAAAGCCCGCATTGGACACCGTAAAAATCATCGACCCTTTTGATGCGGCTAAGGGCTTTAGCGCTGCCTTAGCCAAGTTCATGTAGCCCAAAACATTAGTTTCAAATAATTCCGTAAATCCCGGCGCCAATTGATCATCGTCAGTGTCAACGAGCGGCAAACTGTAGTCCCAGATGCCCGCATTACCGATCACACAATCGAGTCGACCGTAGTGCTCAAGCGCATGCTCGACCGCTGCCTGATTGGCATTTAAGTCGCGCACGTCACCCAAGCAGTAAGAGACTTCAGCTGGCGCATCTCGTTGTAACTCGTCGATCCGATTCTGATTCCGGTCAAGCACGACGACGCGAGCGCCATCGCGAACGAACCGATTGACTATGGCTTTACCCAACCCAGAACCACCACCCGTGACGATGACAACCTGATCTTCTAGACGCTTATTCAAAATAGGCTACTCATGTTTTGTGAAAGGATGACCGTTTGCTCCAAAAAGATATGACGCTTCGAAAGGCGAAAGCCATCGTCCTCGCGCCTCAGTACGTCCTCTCGACGACCAATCCACTGATCTTCCTCGCTGTTTAGGCGCGTCCTGTAGAGCTGGAAATTAAGACCTACGGTCACTTCAGCCCCGTCATAAGCGAGGAGCCGAATATTCGAAAGTAATCGACGTGTCCTTGAAGGCGGGTCCTCAGCCCAGGCTCGCCCGAGGCTCAAACGCCTCACCCGCATTTCGAGCGCTGCGAAATCATCATCGAAAAAGGCCATCGCCCCAGGCTCGGTAAATTCTCGATGTACTTCTCTCGCCGTGGTGGTTCTTCGTACGGGCATCCAGTAGTGAATGTCCGCGGTCAGAACACGAAGCCAGTCATCATGGCGCCGCGAATCTAAAAGATCTGCTTCAAAGAAGAGGAACGACTCCACCTCATACTGCAGTAGCATGCGCGCCTGCATCGACATCTCGGACAACGCCGTCATTAAATCTGACCTTCAGGAGGCTGAGTATGGTTAGCTTTCAATGCCGCCCAAGAGTCCGCCATCATCCAATCCTGCCAGGCTTGATAGGTCCAACGCTGTCCATGTTCGTTGACGACAGTTTCAATTCGAGTCTGCCCAGAGGGATCCACTAAGACCTCATCCCTTCCAAGACCCATCTGAAAGTTCAGTGGCAGGGTTTTTGAGACGACACCCCGCGCGCCTCGGGTCGAATGACTCCAGTTCTCTCCATCGTCTTGTTCGAGCAGTCCTGCTGGGCCGAACACTTTGACTGTTCGATCACGCACCGCTTTTCGGTGTGCAACTGACGCGTCAAGAACCTCGTAGGTGAACCACCAAAGTTCAGTCTCGAAGGGGCCGCGGGGTATTCGCAAACACACCTGTTGCGTGTTGGTGATCCATAAGTTGGGAAAGATGTTGGGATGTCCCATCGAGCGCTTACCCACAGGGCCCAACTGCTTAAGCGATTCATCCGTCATGCGCTCCGAGAGACGCGCGTCATACCAAGGACCAGTGTCATCCCCTCGCGATAACCGATCAACCGATGCTTCAAAGTCGCTCTCGCTGATACCAGGACCACCAATCCCATGGCCATATTCCCCAAGGATGACCATCTGCTCGAGCGGCGACATCGACTCCTCGCTGAATAATCCGAGCTTCATCGAAGCCCCATGAGATACCTTCACGTGGTACCAGTCATACAGATTGTCGACAGCGATCTTCCAATTACAGCGAACTCGATTCTTTAGAACGCCATCCAAAAATCGGATTTCGCCCTTGCTCAGCATGAAATCGAGTCCCAATCGACCGACCCAGCCCAGATACTCGTCTAGCGCAGGTGCATCCGCGTCAAGTGTCGCAAAGACAAAGCCACGATAGCTCTCAACCTTCGCTGCGCGGGTAAGCCCCCAAGCCGCTTTGTCGACCCCATCTTTGTAAAAGGCTTCCTCACCAGGCATCCCGATTAGTCGACCATCAAGATCGAAGTTCCAACCGTGATAGGAGCAGAAAAAACTCCGCGTATTGCCCAATTCGGCTCGACAAACCGTGTTGCCTCGATGAGGGCAACTGTTAATCAAGACATGAAGTTGCTGATCCCGGCCACGGACGATGATGACCTCATCCTCGCCAATCCAATTCATAAAGAAATCACCGGAATCCGGGACTTGAGATTCGTGGCACATAAAATTCCAGCCACGAGCAAATATGCGCTCAAGCTCCTGCTGGTAGATCTCGGGGTCCGTGAAGATATGACGCTGGAGTACGCCCCTGGCTGGATCAAAACAAGCCGACACATCCACGCACCGGTCACTCGCGATCATGCGGTCTACCATCGGACTCCCCCAATCAGTATCGATACAGGACCAGGGTGACTAGGATGCTTCAGTCACCTCAGCATTCAATACTTCATACACTCGCTTTTTAAAGTACCAACGACCGTCCAGCTTGACGTACTCATCTTGATAGCGCCCAGTCACGCTGCGCTTGACGCCATCCTTTTGATGCAAAAACTCTTGCTGATACCAGGTGCCTTCGGCCGAATCACCCTTCACCACAATAGGACCTGCGGATGCAAAAAACCCAACAAAGCTGAACGCACTCATGGCCCCTTGCCAAACTGTCACAATGGCATCACGACCCGCCACATCACCCGCGCCGGGCAGATGCCAGATGCCATCTTCAGCCCAATTACTGGCCCAGGCCTCAGCATCAAAACGCATGACCGCATCGTTGTAAGAATCAATCAACTCCCGAATTTCCAGCCGGTCTTCGATAGGACCCTGACTTAACATATCGCTCTCCTTCTCGCCTCAGAAAATGAATCTTTAAAACCTGTGCCTCTGAGCCCGTGGGTGTGCATCTGCCCGATACTAGTGACTCAAGCCGGCAGCAATCATCACCTAGCGCTGAGTGTGGGGTGCGGCGCTCTCTCACCGTGAACGGGCTTTTCCCCCTTCAGTCTTCCTACTCATGCGTTTTCAGGTCTCGCGCCTGATAGGTCTCGAACTACAGCCTCTCTTTCGCTGCTGGTTTCAGATCAAAACCGATTTGGTTCAAGCGACTCGGCAAACACTCGGATTCCAATTACCAGCCGTGCACCTCGCCATTCCACTTCCAAAACCCTCCGGTGTTCTCCATGGACAATCCATCCGTTACCGCTGCGCAGCCGGCCGCACTCTCTTCCGGCGTAATGTCTGCGTGAGGGCCTCCCATGTCGGTTTTCACCCAACCCGGATGCACTAACCCAACCGCAATCCCCTCTTTTTTGAGATCCAGTGCAGCAAGGCGCATAAATTTATTCACAGCTGCTTTGGTTGCGCAGTAAGCGTGAGCGGCTGCCATATCAAGCGACAAGGCACCCATTTGACTCGTCACGGTCATGACCTTGGCCGCCCCGGACAACCTGAGATTTGGCATCAAGGCTTGCATCATGCGCACCGGTGCCATGGTGTTAATGTTGAAGGCATCAGCCCAACCTTCAAAATCCATTGCAAAGGTGGTCTGTTGATCTCGGGCCGGCCCTGACGTCCCTGCGTTGTTGATCAACACATCAATGGCTCGTCCTTCCAACGACGAAGCAAGCGCCGCGACGCTCTCGTTGTCCCCCACTGTTACCCCGACCACTTCGACGGACCCCGCCACTTGGTTCAATGCCTCAGCCGCATTCGGATCGCGGCATGCGGCGAGCACCGTATCACCGCGCGCAGCATAGATCTTGGTGAGTTCTAAACCCACACCCTTGTTGGTTCCGGTAATCAGTACGGTTGCCATGATGTTGTCCTCTTCTACATGCTCATTTGATCAAAATAGGTCGCGTTGAGACCTCGGCCAACGCTTTAGACCGTCTTTTTGTCAGCGCGCTGACTACCTGGCTGCCCCGCTTCAACTCATGGTGAATCAAGATCACCGGAGTGGGCAATCATAGGTTTGACCTTAGGCTAGATGGCCATCGCCTGACTCAGTTTTCACCGGCAGGCATCACCTTGGTCAGGCCACCCCGATCGCCGATTGTTTGACCAGGAAACCTGGTGACCCCCGAGCAAATTGAATCTGCCAGGAGAACACCCACGCCGCGCCTCGCCTTCATCATGCCTGATGCAGCTACAGGAACAAAGGGGTTGCCGTACTGGGTATCGACCTTTCAGCGCTGCAATGCGGCAGATCAACCTGCACCCAAAAGCGTCAGCGCTTGCCCAGCGCCAGACCGCTCTCTGCGCCAATACAAACGCTCACTGCTTTCGGCTCAACGCTTTGAGCCTTGATCGGACCCCTTATCCGTTCACTCATCCATTCGCTCACGGGCAGCGCGGCGCCACTCGCAAGGGCAACCCACGAGCCTCGTGACGGCGCGCCGCAAGTTCCTGCAATCGCGAGCGATTGAATCAGCCACTTAGGTCGATTGAATCGAGACGACTGGCCGGAGGAGGCACAAAGACCTGTTGAGCCATTGCGCCGCCATTTGATCGACGCACCTCCTCCAGGGCGTGGTAACCTGCCTTCATGTAAAAACCATAATGACGCCAGTCGGGGACTCGGGACGAGACCTGCCCAATCAAACACACCACAGGCATGAGGTGACCGAATGAAACATAGACGACTAGGGAACAGTGGATTGCAGGTACCACCGCTCTGCTTGGGAACGATGACCTTTGGCTTGCAGGTCGATGAGGCGACTTCCTTTGAGATTCTTGACGAAGCCTTTGCGAACCGGTTGACATTTTTGGACACTGCGGATGTTTACCCTCTAGGTGGCGACCTAAACACCATCGGCGAGACCGAACGCATTTTGGGGCGATGGATGAAATCGCGCGGTGTTAGAGATCAAATTCAATTGGCAAGCAAGTGCTTTGCGCCCATGGCCAAAGGTCCTAACAAGAGCGGATTGTCACGCGTGCATATCAAGCGGGCCATTGAAGGTTCACTGTCCCGATTACAGACCGACCATCTTGATCTGTACCAATCTCATGGGTTTGACCCCAAAACACCCATTGAGGAATCCCTGAGGGCGTTCGAGGACCTGACGCGTGAGGGCAAGATTCGGTACGTGGGATGCTCTAACTACCCCGCTTGGCGCCTGGGTGAGGCGCTCTCCGCCGCGTCCTCTATGGGTATCGAAGGTTACGTTTCGGTACAGCCCCGCTATAACTTGCTGTATCGAGAGATTGAAACTGAATTACTGCCGCTGTGCGAATCCGCCGGATTGGGCGTGATCGTTTACAACCCGCTGGCGGGCGGCTTCCTATCGGGGAAGTACGCGCCGGGCCAGTCGCCTGAAGAAGGCACCCGATTCACTCTGGGGACAGCCGCAGAGCGGTACCAATATCGCTATTGGCAAGATGCGCAATTTGCAGAGGTTGAAAAGCTGAAGCTTGCCGCCGACGCTCGTAACTTGTCCCTGGTCACGGTCAGCGTGGCTTGGGTGCTGAGACAAGCCGGCATCACCAGCGCCATTATTGGCGCGTCCAAGGCAACTCAGCTCGCAGCAAATCTCGATGCAGTCAACTTTGAGTGGGACGATGAGTTACTTGCGCTGTGTGACGCTGCCTGGTGGGCGTTGCCTAGACGCCCTGTACAGGAAGGTTACCGATAGCAGTGCCGCAATCGCGGCCCCAAGCGCCTCAAATCAAGCGCTTTGAGCATTCCTACCCTTACGGCTGGCCGTGAGCGAAAACGGTGCGATTCGGTCACTTTGGGCGGGACCTCAGCATCCATCGGCTATCCGCTTCATTCAAACCGTGCAACAGAAAAGAGCGGTAGGGGTTTCTGTTCCGGCTCACAGGCCAGTTCACTCAGCAATTCGCCCACAACACACGCAAATTTAAATCCGTGGCCTGAAAACCCTGCGCCAAAGGCAAGACGTTGATCCGCAGGGTCCCGATCGATGATGAAATGCCCATCGGGACTGTTCGTGAACATGCAGGTCTGCATGCGCTGAAGTGGGCCATTCGCGCCCGGGAAATAGGTGCTGATGGCTTGTCTCAGCACCGCCTCGTCCCCCTCTCCGGGTTCGAGCATCGGCGCGCTGAGATCCACTTGCTCCTCGAGGTGATGATATCGACCGATCTTGAATCCACGGCCCCTAGAATCAATTGGGAAGCCATAATATTCGCCCAGGTGAGAATCGAGAATAAACACCGGAAAACGATCAACAACGAACGCATTTGGCTCGGCTGGGTCAAACCAACCCACCACTTGTCGCTCTGGGATCGCGAGCGCTTTGAGCCGAGGGAGCAGCCGACTGCTCCAAGCGCCCGCAGTCACGACCAAGCCATCGCTCGTGTATCGATCTCGGTCTGTCACCACCTCACAGCCTTGGTCATGCATCGAAAGCGAGAGAATTTTTTCACCCTCTTTGAGGATTGCACCGTGACGCACTGCGCTCTGCGCCATCGCGGTGATACATGCCTCTGGATCTAAATAGCCAGCCTCCTGATGAAAAACTGCAGCGTAATGAGATGGCACCCGGATCCCGACAAACCGTCGACAGACATCGCCTGCCTCTAACCACTCGTGATCCAAAGCGTGGGTTTTGCACGCTGCAAGCGCACCTTGCACAACACGCCCTGCTGCAGGACCGACATCAAGCCCTCCCGTTTGAAAGAACAGCCTTTCCCCGTACTCATCTTGAATTTCGGCCCAGAGGCCGAACGCACGCCTTAAAAGCGGCACATAATCAGGATGCTCGTTGTACGCCAGACGAATGATTCTCGAATGCCCGTGACTGGATCCTTGATCGTGCGCGATCTTGAACTGTTCGATTCCGAGAACTCGCTGACCTCGAAGGGCAAGCGCTCGGAGCGCAGCCGACCCCATGCCCCCGATGCCGATAACAATATGGTCAAAATGCAAAGACGTCTCCTTGCAGCGTCATGGCTCGCACCTACTGATTCACCGCCGGCGCGACCAAAGATGAACCCGGAAACACTGTTTCGCGTCCAGCTTCAGGGTGTCTTGGAATCCACTGAGACGCGGCAAGCGAAAGAAACGCAAAGGCAGCCCCGGTGTAGAAAACAAGCGATGGTGACACCACCCATACCAGGCCTAGGGCGGCTGGAATAATGACGGCTGCAATGTGATTGATCGTAAATGAGACGCCTGCGCTGCTCGCCAGATCTTTTGGATCAGCAATTTTTTGAAAGTAGGTGCTAATCGCGATCGCCAACGCAAAAAACATGTGATCAATCACATAAAGGGCAGCAGCCCAAACCGGGTCCGTGACCAAGCCATACGCCACAAAGACAACAATCAGACCAAGGTACTCAGCGCTCAGCGCCGCGCGCTCGCCAATCGACCCTATCACTCGTCCTATACGTTCTGCGAAGACCCAATTGAAGACGTAGTTCACCAAGAACAAAGTGGTCACTTCTGAAGCCGAGTAACCAAATTTTTCGACCATCAAGAAAGCCGCAAACACCACAAAAATCTGACGCCGCGCACCTGAGAGAAATGTCAGTAAGTAATAGAGCCAATAGCGTTTTCTGAGCACAAGCTGTTTGTTTTGAGGATGTTCCGATTCGAAACGCGGGAACATGAGCCACATGATCAATGCCAGAAATAAACAAACGCCCCCGGCCAGCACAAAATTGGTCTGGTATTGCCAGCCGAAAACTTCCAGCGCCACCCAAAGTGCACCGTACGCCACGAGAGAGGTCACCGACCCCACCGCCAGGAGCTTACCGAGCCGCTCAGGGGCTTCCTCTTTGGTGAACCACTGCAAACTGAGCGATTGTTTGATGGTTTCAAAATAATGAAAGCCTAGACTCATCAACACGGTGGTGAAGTAAAGACCGTATTCGCTGGGAAAAAACCCTGTCGCAGCGACGCCCAGACCAAGCAGAACCAGAGAGATCAACGCAAACGTCTGCTCCTTTAGGACCAAAAGAACAAATACCGCCGTAAAGGCTAAAAACCCCGGCACTTCACGCAAGCTCTGGAGAATGCCGATTTCAATCCCTGTGAAATTAGCCTGCTCAACAACAAAATTATTTAAGAGCGCCGACCAAACATTGAAGGCCACCGGCATGGCAATGCTCATCAATACCAGTAAAGCCATGGGACTGCGTTGAATATCGCGCAAGCGGGTCATCATGCTGTGGGTCCTTGAGGGGCGGCTCGCGAGACGCCTTACGCTCCTTAATGAGATCGTTGATGTGGCCCGTCACTAGGCCCTCTGCTGAGGCTTTCGAACGGCCAAAGCTCCCGCCTAAATTTTAGTCGATTCGGGCACGAGAGATGCAGCTCTTGGAGTCACCGATCGGTCTCGTCCTAACATGATGCGAAGGCGCATGCGCGCTCGTCTCCATGGCCCGACTAGGCGTGCTTCACGGCATTCGCAGCCTCGAGCCCCAACTCAGCCACGGCAACCTCGCGCATCTCGACCTTGCGGATCTTACCCGTGACTGTCATGGGGAACTCATCAACCAATTTGACGTATCGGGGCACCTTAAAGTGCGCAATTTTACCGTCGCAGTAAGTTTTTATTTGGCTATGCAATATCAACGGATCCGAAGGTAGACTCGAACCCGCCTTGGGCTTAATCCAAGCCATCAGTTCCTCGCCGAATCGCTCATCAGGTACACCGATCACTTGCACATCCTCGATCTCGTCGTGGGTGTAGAGAAACTCTTCAATCTCGCGAGGATAAATGTTCTCGCCTCCGCGGATGATCATGTCTTTGATGCGGCCAACAATATTTACGTAACCGTCATTGGCCATGACCGCTAGATCCCCCGTGTGCATCCACCCATCCGAATCGATGGCTTCTTTCGTCTTTGCTTCATCGTTCCAATAACCCGACATCACCGAGTAACCGCGGGTACAGAACTCGCCAGTCTCACCGCGCAACAAAGTGGCGCCGGTCTCTGGGTCGGCAATCCGAATTTCGACATGCGGGTGCGCCCGTCCAACGGTCTCGGTCCGATGGCTGAGCGAATCATTGGGCAAGGTCTGCGTTGAGACCGGCGACGTTTCGGTCATGCCGTAACAAATCGTCACGTCGTCCATGTGCATCTTGTCAATGCATTGCTTCATGACCTCGACTGGGCAAGGCGAACCCGCCATGACGCCAGTTCTCAAACTGGACAGGTCATAGGCATCGAAATCTGCGAGCGCCAATTCGGCAATGAACATGGTTGGAACACCATAAAGGGACTGGCATTTTTCTTCGGCCACTGCCCGCAACACCGTATCCGCCTTGAAAGCATCATTGGGAATGACCATGGTCAGCCCATGGCTGGTGCAACCCAGATTACCCATCACCATGCCAAAACAGTGATAAAAGGGTACGGGGATGCACATTCGATCGCCTGCCTTCAACCCTTGTTGCGCGGCGACAAAATAGCCGTTGTTTAGAATATTCCGGTGGCTTAGGGTCGCGCCTTTGGGGAAGCCCGTTGTGCCCGACGTGTACTGAATATTGATAGGATCATGCGGCGAAAGACTCGCACGGATTGCTTCGAGTTCCGCCTGATAATCTGCATTGCCAGCCGCCAACTGGTCCCAAGCCTCGCTCCAGAAAAAGACCGCAAACTCGAGCGAGGGCACCTCAGCCCTCACCGCCTCGGTCATGGCGCGATAATCTGATGTCGCGAAAGACGGCGCTGCGATCAGAGCTCGGCACCCACTTTGATTCAGCGCGTAGGCCAGCTCATGGGTCCGGTATGCGGGATTGATGTTCACCAATACGACGCCAATTTCCGCTGTGGCATATTGCGTGATCACCCACTCTGCGTAATTTGGACTCCACAAGCCCACACGATCACCCCGCTGTAGGCCCAGCGCAAGTAAACCCGTCGCACAACGCTGCACCGCTTCGTAGAAGCTCGCGTAGGTGTATCTCACGCCTTGGTGGCAGGAGACCAAGGCCTCAACATTGGGGTGGGCTTCGACCGTGGCCGCAAGATTCTCTGGAATGGTTTGCTCTAGTAACGGCTGATCAATGCTGCCACTTGCGTAAGCTTGCTCTGACATGAGGCCCCCTGCTTAGGCTAGATGTAATCAATGCTCGCGGTGATCACCAACGATCCACGTGCATGACCGTTTCAACCGGCGGGCGGTACGCTGGTTTGAATGATGTGCCCTTGGTGTAAGCGATGGGGATAAGTGCGATTTGCATCACTTCCTCAAACGGAATCTCCAAAATATCCGCAACTTCCTTCTCAAACATGAGATGAAGCGTGGTCCATGCAGTCCCTAGTCCTCGGGCCCGAGCAGCCAGCATAAAGTTCCAAGCTGCAGGGATAATCGATCCCAAGGTACCTGTCTGACTGATGATATTCATGCCGGCTTCATTATCCGTACGCCCCGCAATACAGGGGATCATCAGAACAGGTACCTCGCCCATATGATCCGCCAGGAAATCGGCCGATGATGCCGACCGTGCCTGACTCGCGGTTAGGTCCGAGTCGCCACTGTCTGCGTGCAATTTATGAATCGCCACAGGCATGTCTCGATAGATCGAAAAAGCTTGCTGATAGAAGGCGCCAATCTTGGCCCGCTTCTCGGGATCCGTTACAAACATAAACTGCCAGCCCTGCGCATTCGATCCCGTGGGTGCTTGGACCGCTAGTTCCATACACTCTTTGATGACCGACATGGGCACTTCTCTCTCAAAGTCGAGTCTCTTGCGCACTGCGCGCGTGGTGGATAGGAGCTCGTCGTTGCTCAACCCTAATTGTTCGTGTGCCATGGTATCTCCTGCCATTTGTCTTACTGTTGCTGTTGCTGTTGCTGTTGCTGTTGCTGTTATCGATCGTTGATGGTGACATCGACTACTCGAGAACGAATCACCGATCGTTCTGTCTTGCAGTGAGCGGTGTTCATCACGCGAACCGAATGAACGTTAGGTCAATCCTAATGCCTCTGTCGTCCGATGCATCCACTTGATCAGTCTGCGCGTGGTTCGTTCTCGTCTCGCACCACAATCAACGTTTTACCAAAATTACGCCCCGCTAACATCGCAGAAAATGCCTCGGGCGCCTGCGTCAATCCATCCCATCGGTCCTCCCGGTAGATGATCCGGCCTTGGCCAACGTACTCGCCCATTTCCTCTAAGAAGCGAGCTTGATGACTGCCCACAAAATCGCCCACAAAAAGCGGATGGACCACGACCCCAAGACTTGACTCGAGCGGCGCAACTCGCGCCATCCAACGCTGTCTCGAAGCCACCATATCGTCGCCATAGTGCGCGATCATACCGCAGAGCGTAATGCGTGAGCCTCGGTTGAGCTGGCCGCACACCGCATCAAACACCGGTCCGCCGACATTTTCAAAATACACATCACAACCATCAGGGCAAGCCGCGCGCAGTTGATCCGCGAAGTCGTCCGCTTGATGTGAGACGCAAGCATCAAATCCAAGGGTATCAATACAATAGTTCACCTTCTCTGAGGTCCCCGCGATACCCACGACCCGGGCACCATAGGTTCGAGCCAACTGGCCCACCAACTGCCCAACGCCGCCCGATGCTGCTGAAACGACGACCGTCTCTCCAGCCTTGGGCTGGCACTGGATAATGAGTCCTGCATAAGCGGTCAGCCCCAACATCCCCAAGGCCCCAAGCGCGTAGGAATATGGGCCGTGACGCGAATCCAGCGTTCTAGGCTGCATGTAACCAAAATCGGTGATTTGATCCCCCGTCAGCCCCATCGTTTGCCAACCTAAGGTATTAAAAATCACATCGCCTTCTTCAAACTGCTTATTCCGACTCTTCACTACACGCGACACTGTGCGGCCGTGACAGATATCCCCAGGGGCTTCGGTACCATTGCGGCGGCGGTTCCACTGATAGGGATCCAGCGATAAATAAAGGGTTTCGCACAAGACTTGGCCAGCCAATGGCTCGGCGGCCGCCTCAACTTGCCATTCAAAATCATCGGGTGTTGGCCAACCCTCCAGGGGGGTTCGCGCAAGTCGCCAGCAAGGATTGTCTAACGTCATCGCCTGGAGTTTACCAAGCACCGTCAATGCGATAGAGCAACCGGTTCGGCTCGCCAGGCAGATAAAGACGTCCTCGGTCATCGACGGCGATGCCATTAAAAACTTGTGAGGGTGGCTGCGCTGCGCTCGCGGCCTGCGACCCGGGCGGGATCTCGGCCACCGTCACCCGTTCGCCATCTGACTTAATTACGGTGACACGACCCGCATCCGCCTCCACAACCGCAACGTGACCTTGGTATTGGACGAATCCCTCGGGGGTGACCAAACCATCCACGAGAATTTCCGGCTGAGCGAGTGCTTGCCCCCCTCGCGCGATCTTAAGTATCTGACCCAGCCCGCGGTCACTCACCAGCAAATCCCCATCAGAGACGAAAAGTCCAGTCGGCGCCGTCAAACCACTGGCATAGACCGCCACTTCCTCACCTGAGTCGTTAAAGGCAACCACACGGCGCTGACCGTGCTCTGCGACCACAACGAGCCCTTCATAACGCACCGCTGCCACAGGTGCAGACAGCCCTGACTTTTCCCATCGGCGCGTACCCTCGGTCTGATTCCAGATGCGCACGTCATTATCCACCCAGGAGACCAGAATCAGGTCATCACCATCGCTAGACACGTTCAGAGCACCGCCCATCGCGCCCATACCCAGTACATTGCGCTGGTTAAAGGTATTCTTTCCCTCCGAATCAAACCCGCGGATCCCATGCAAGTCGGCAAGTACCAACTGACCTTGGTGATAGGTAATGCCGCCAGCATGTGCGATGCCACCGGGTAACAATTCCGTTTGCGAGCCATCCAGATTCACTCGCGTAATGAAACCATCGGTGAAACTCGACACAAAGATTCGCCCTTCATCGTCGAAGACAAAATTATCAAGCCCTGGGGATAGCTTTGCGACAATCTCATGATCACCCTCAGCATCGATGCGAACCACGTCACCCGCGCCAGTATCAAGCACATGAAGCACGCCGTTCGCGTTGAACTTAACTGCCGCCGGGGTCACAAACCCACTCGCCTCGACCCGCATGTCGCCTTCATCGACGTCGAAGCTCACGACCTCGCCCCTAAACCAGCGCGGCCCGTACAGACGCCCATCAGGGCCCCAATCCATACCGTTCAGACCACAACCTGGCCCCAAGGTATCGTCAATGAGGCGCGCAGGCGCCTCCCCTTTGGGGTCAACTTCAAAAAGATGCGTACCAAAAAAGCACTGAGACACGAACAGACGATCATCATCGGAGAATGTAATCGGATTCACCCCGGGCGTGAGATTCGCCGCGATCACCTTTTCGCCGGCAGCATTAAATCCAGCGACTTCTCCCGTCATGATGGAGGTCCAATAAAAACTCCCATCACTGGCGAATGCCACATCGTCTGGCCCTATGACGCCCTCCTCAATGCCATATTCTTTGAGGATGTCTCCTGACTCGGCATCAACCACGGTCAGGTTCGAACCCAGCACTGAAGCCACATAGAGATGACCATCTGGCCCTAAAGCGACGCCATTCGCCCCTGCAAGTTCGGCGCCCGTTGCAATCACCGATACTTTTGGACCGTCGAGCCCCTGGTCAACACCGGGTGCTTCGGTAGAACCACCCCCACATCCCGCCAGCCCAACACACAAGCCAAACAAAACCGCTACGACGCCTTTCTTATACATTTTGACCCTCTCCTTAGGATTTGCTTCTCGCTGACCTTCTGCTGAACAGCTGCTGACTTCTTGCTGGCTTCCTGCTGACTTCCTGCTGGCTTGCTGCTGAATTGGGATCAGCTCGGATATTCATTTTTTCTAACTACTTTTTTCTAACTACTTTTACCTAACTACTTTTTCCTAATTAATTTTTACCTAACTATTTTTTAGCCTTCGCTTGCGAAACGGACGCGTCGTTGAAGCCGGGCGAACACGCTATGAGGCATCTTCAACAAACCCGCTAAGCCGCTCAGAGGCCTTCAAAAAATCTTCCATAAAATCGTAAACCACCTGACGTGCAGAAAGGGATTGCGTCATCATGCCCACACCTTGCCCCACCCAGTAGGTCGCTAACTGCCGCGCGCCCTGATGTCCCGTCTCCGCAAGTTTCGCGACTTTTGACAGCGCGGGCTCACTCACCAGTGACTGTAGCGGCATAGGCAAGGGATCGGGTGCATCGTCACTCGTCTCCCAGGCATCCGTCCATGGCGATCGTATCTGCCTGGAATATTTACCTGTTCTGCTCTTTGATCGCACGGTCTGATTGGAGCTCGCCGCCAGCAATTTTTCTTTAATGACAGGTGCAGTTTCCGCTTCTTGGGTCGTCAGCCAGACTGAACCACACCAAGCCCCGTGGGCACCCATGGCCATGGCTGCGGCCATCTGGCGTCCTGTCACAATTCCTCCAGCCGCTAAAATCGAAACATCCTTAAAATCAGCGACAGCCTCAGCGACCTCGGGGACTAAAACCATGGTCGAGACCTCGCCACAATGTCCTCCGGCCTCAGTACCCGAAACAATCAGGATATCGACACCGACTTCGGCCTGCTTGATGGCGTGCTGCTTCGACCCGACGAGCGCGCCGACTGGCACGCCATGGCGTTTACCCAATTCGAGCATGTAAGCCGGCGGGACACCCAGCGCGTTGACGATCATTCGAATCGGGTGAGAAAAGGCAATATCGAGCACATTCGCGGCGCGCGATTCTCCCAAGAAGCCTCCGCCGCCCCCACTAGCCCGGGTCTCGTAAAGATCCACGGTGTCAATATTGTGTTGCGCCAATATCGAAGCGGCGAACGATTTGTGTTCGCCAGGCACCAAGTTGTGCAGTTCCTCGCGAGACAGCGACTCATCTTTATTGGCCATCGAACTCGGCACAATAAGGTCCAAACCATAGGGTTTGCCGTCGATGTGGTCGTCGATCCACTTAAGTTCAACTTCCAACTGTTCTGGAGAATAGCCTGCGGCGCCCAAGACACCCATTCCGCCCGCCTTAGACACTGCGCAAACCACATCGCGGCAGTGGGTGAACGCAATCAGCGGAAAGTCGATACCCAGTTGTTCACAAATCGGTGATTTCATTGCACGCCCTCACTTCATCATCATTGTTTTGTAACTTTTCGTGGCTCGATTGACAGCCCATTCAGGTTGGCAGGGAGCCCGTTAAGGATGCCCGCTGCGATATCTCAATCCAATTATCATCAGGGTCCTTAATAAAGGATATCCGAGCGGTTTCCCCCAGCGTCGTGGGTGCCATGCCTTCGGCTGCCCCACCTCGCAGCGCAGCCTCATGTTCAATATCCACATCCCAAACCTGAACCGTGACATAGCGAAACCCTGGTGCCGCCAGCGCGGTGCCTTTGGCTCGAGCCGAATCGGTCGCAGTTGAGAGAAAGAAACTCGTCTCACCCCATTTCATATGCCGCTCGGAAACCTGCTGGCAACCCAACACCTGACGCATGAACGCCCGATGCGCATCCACGTTTGACACCGCCATTTCAATCGCGATCTGGTCGATTCCCTCAAATCCGGGTTGAACCAAAGTGACACGATTTCCTTCTGGGTCGAGCATCGTGACAGGCTCATCCACCGTTTCATCAGTCACGATCAGTCCGTCATACCCTGCGGCCGGCGCATCTGGTAGGGGCTCCAGGCGATGATTAAGCTTCAGGATCGAGCCATGCATCTCATGCCGCCATTGTTGAGCACCACCACCCAGTTTCAAAAGACTCTCGAATTCCAGTCCCACAGAGGTCTGCCAAAAGTCCATCACAGCCTCTCGATCGCGGCAATAAAGACCCACGTCAATACAAGGCTTCGCAAGATTCATTCAGTCCACTCCTAGACCTTGCCCACACGCTGACTTGAGCATAACAGCCTCGTCGGTTTGAGCAATCTTCTGCCATTGGGCGCTCGCACGGAATGCCGTGAGGCGAGCGCATAGTGTCGATCAGTTTTTGAGCGAGACCCGACGCCCCAAACGCTGTGAAAGACCGCGCGGCAGTTCGGCTGGCTTCGGTCATGGCTACATGGCTCATCTCACCCAACGCAATCCAGCACCAGTCAATGGGAAGTTAATCGCCTGATGATAATTTTTGGGTTTATGGGTTTATGGGTTTATGGGTTTGTGGGTTTGTGGGTTTGTGGGTTTGTGGGTTCGCGCGCTGACGAGCCATCATTCAGTAAGAAACGAGCAGTAGGAAACTAGCAGTAAGAAACGAGCAGCAAGAAACGAGCAGCAAGAAACGAGGTTTTTTCTTTACGGCGCGCTCCTAGCGGGCCGATCGCGCAGGTGCGGGGGAATAACCCAACCCGTGGGATTCTAGATCTAATTCACCTATGCTCTTGGGAGGATTCAAAGAGACCTTGGTGTGACTCATCCGGCCCTCCCAAACGTGATTCTGGGCAATGGCAATCGTCGTTTTTCGGGCGTGACTTCGACCCTATTGCAGGTTCTTCCTCATCAGGTCAGTCGAACTCATGTTGTCATTTTGGGCGCCGCCCATATGCCCGCCGATGCCCAGACGGTCTCGTTCTTCGGTGCCCTCAAATTGCTCAGGCGAGCCGCCGCGGCCAGTCACCCAGTGGTGTTCCACGCACGGCGCAATATAGAGATGGTGCAAGCCCTCTTGCTGAAAAACCTGGGCGCCAAAACCCTGCGCATTCTTTTCACCTCCACCGCCCAACGGCGCCACAGCCGCTTTACCCGCTGGCTCATGGCCCAAATGCACTGCGTGATTTCAACCTGTACAGCGGCTGCGAGTTACCTAACCGTGCCGCCGTATCAGCTGATTCCCCATGGCATAGATACCAAACGATTTGTGCCACGCGATCCAGGCCTGCCGCCCAAACGTCACGTCTTTGCGGCGACTCACCAAATTTGCATTCTAGGCCGCGTTCGACACCAAAAGGGGGTGGATATTCTCATTGAAGCCGCGATCCCTTTGCTCAAAACCCAGCCTGAGTGGGGCATCCTAGTTGTTGGCGAGATCAAAAAGGAGGACATCGTCTTCGTGCAACGGCTAAAAGATGAATTAGACCGTGAGGGCCTGCTGGGCCGAGTCAAGTTCACTGGATTACAGCCTTTTGCCACACTCCCCGCTTATTTCCGTCATGCGGACATCGTGACCGCGTTGAGTCGCAATGAGGGTTATGGCTTGACGGTGCTTGAAGCCATGGGTTCGGGAACCGCGGTGTTGGCCTCGATGGCGGGTGCCTGGCCCGATATTGTTCAGCATGAACAAAATGGTCTACTGGTGCCCATTGATGATGTTGAGGCCACTCGCACCGCTCTGTCAGCGTTGATGCTAGATCCCGAACTTCGAGCGCGCTTAGCAAAGGCAGCGCGTTCTGACGTCATGGCAAAGTTTGACGTCCGCCACGAAGCACAGACCTTGTGTGCACTCTATGAGCGAATCAGGGCGTTGTAGCGTGGGCGAGCGCTAGCTCTCGAGTTGTTGGATCCCGTTTGGCGTCTCGATCACCTGATGATCACGAACGTATTTACGTATGGCGTGGTTGGCTGCCCAACCCTCCTTTGACGCATAGCCTCGCGGGTGATCCAGATGGACGGTAATCGCGCTGTAACGAATTTGTTTGGGTCTGATCCCAAGATTGACCAAACGCTCGCCAAACTCTCGATCAAGGCCCCCGTACTGCAATCGCTCATCAAATCCATTGACCGATAGGGCATCCGATTTCCAGGCGGATGCATTGTGCCCATTCCAAGTGCTTTTGGTGGGTGTCAATCGATTAAGCCACCTCGACGTCCAAGGCGAAGCCGTAAGCTTCATGAAATTGGTGGAAGCAGGTACCCCAGATTGCCGCAACCAGGCTTTATCAAAGCAGCGACCAGACTCGATGTCCTCTCGAGAAATCGCTTTGCTTGTGACCAAAGGGAGCTTGAAATAGCCGCCGCTCAAAAAGCAGCCAGGTTCCGCATGCTGGCGATGCACAGAAACAAAATCCGATCGGGGCACACAATCTCCGTCCGTAACCACCAAATACTCGCCTTTGGCTGCCACCACCGCCTTGTTCAAGATTCGGCACTTCTGGAAGCCATCGTCTGGATGCCAAACATGCTGTACCGAAAGGTCTGACTCCCGCTGAAATGCTTCAATCACTGTGCGCGTTGCTTCGCCCGAGCCATCATCGGCGATCACGATTTCGAATCCGCGATCTGATTGGGCGTGAAAGCCCCAGAGCACCTTCTCAAGCCACTCCGGCGAATTGTAGGTTGTGAAAATGACGCTGATGAGCAAGACCGTGATCTCTTAAACAACTCTCGCTATTATGCCCCATTCATAGCCGGTGCCGAGACCGAGTCTGAGGATCCGAGGCATCACGAACTTTGGCACGCTCGCCCTTAGAATCTAAACGCCACGCAGCCCCCTATTGGCCAGATCGTGAAGGACCTGATTGACATGAACAAATTGAAAGTGGGCATGGTCGTCGACCCTTGGGACCTTCCTTTCAACGGCACCGTTGTATCAGCCAGGCGATTCGTTGCGGCGCTCTCAGATCAGGTCGATTTTCGAATCCTGATGACTGCATCGACAGGAGACGACCTACCCTCCGGCGCAGTCTTGTTCGAGAAAGTTTCCATTCCTTTCGTGAATCGCATCATCGACCGGATGCAAGCCCCGGTGGCGAAGCCCAACACCACCCGCTTGGATGAGCTCATGCGATCCATCGACGTCTTGCATGTCCAATACCCGTTCTTTCTGGCGTTCGCTGCCATCCGAGCCGCGCGCAGAGCGGGCGTGCCCGTGATCAGTTCCTATCACGTTCAACCAGAAAACATTCTTCAAAATCTAGGCCTCGGTGGTCCGGGGCTCGTGCCTGCTCTTTATCGCCTGTTTGTATGGGCGTTTTATAATGCGGCCGACCATGTGATTGCACCCTCTCATTTTGCAGCGAACCTCCTTCGACGGCATGGTACAAAGACTCCGATCACGGTCATCTCCAACGGGATCACAGACCGATTTTTCGACAGCCAGCCGCGACAGCCAAGACCCGCGGGGCGCCCCTTTCGTCTGCTAAATGTGGGTCGCCTTGCGCCCGAGAAGCAGCAACATCTGATCATCGATGCTGTCGCCCAGTCTCAGAATCGAGACCGATGCGAATTACGAATTGTCGGCTCAGGTCCCAGAAAGGACTATCTACAGCGGTTGGCCAAGGCCCGAGGCGTTAAAGCTGACATCGGCCCCTGTTCAGACAATGAGCTTCTGGCGCTTTATCGGCATTGTGATGTTTTTATACAAGCCAGCACCGTCGAACTTGAAGGCATGAGCGCACTCGAAGCCATGGCCATGGGTTGCCCTGTCCTCTTGCATCGATCGAGCACCAGTGCCTTGGGCGAACTTCCCGTACAGGCGCATGCTTTTTTTGAAGGCCCCTCATCCAAGGCACTTACCCAACGGCTAAACCAAGTACTCAGCGATGACGCTCAGCGTGCCGCGATGGGAAAGCACAATTTGATGGCTGCACAAGATCGCAGTCATGCGGAATGCGCGGCTCAACTATTGGCGCTCTACCGAGAGATAGGCGCTCAAGACCAGCAACTAACGCAACTCGCCGCGGGCTAGATTAACCATGATGGCGCAACTGACTGAACGCTGGTGGCTATTTGTTTCCAAGTGGCATGCTCAAATCATATGGGTGACGGTGGCAATGACCTTATTGTCACTCGTCACTTTTTTAAAATGGGGCAGTTTGAATTCCGATCTTGGACAGCTGATCCGCCCAGATTCACGCCTTGATTGGTATCAAGCCAATGAGCGCTTCAAGCGTGACTTTCCGCAGTTTCAGCAAACCGCGCTGGTGGTGATCTCGGGAGACGACGCGCGGATCATAGAGCAGACCGCCCGCGATTTATCTGGTGTTCTTAGGACGAGCGGCAGCTTCTCCTCTGTCTTTGCGCCGGGTGTTGATCCCTATATTGAAACCCACAAGCTGTATTTTCTTGGCCTTGACCAACTTGAAGAATGGAAAAAAGGGGCCGACTACAACTACCCCAGCGTGCTTCGTTTGGCGGATGAAACCAGCTTGAATAATCTTGCGCTCACAATCGCAGATTTCGTCACCGCAAACCCGGGTCTGCCGCTACCCATCTCTCTCAGTAGCGGTCTGGATATGTTCCAACATGAATCGCCAGCCGATTTCTCAATCTTCTATCCGCTCGTTGACCCCGACCAAACGTCGTTCACTGAACTCATCGTAGTGCAGGGTATCCAGAGGCTCGATCAGCCATTGCCAAATGCCGAAATTGTCGCCTCGCTCGAGTCATTGATCGCGCCCTTTGTCATTGCCGGAAAGGTTGATATTGCGCTCACAGGAGAAGTGGTCCTCGCGCACGAAGAGATAGGCGCAGCGCTTTCCGGTATCGAGATCGCAGGACTTATATCACTCATTCTTCTGGCGCTAATCCTAGGAATTGGGCTTCGATCATGGCCCCTCATCACGATCATCTTCGTTAAGCTCCTCCTCGGCACGGGACTCACGCTAGGGCTTGCAACGATCATCGTTGGCTCCTTTAACACCTTGTCCATGCTCTTTGTGGTGATGTTTTTTGGGCTTGGCATCGATTTCTCTGTTCACTATATTTTGCGAGTCATGGCAGAGGGACGAATCGATCGCGCCTCGCTAAGCCATGCGTTTCGCGACACATCGCCAGCACTCGCGCTCTGCACAGTGACCTCTGCCATTGCGTTCCTTTCGTTTGTACCCACGTCTTATCGTGGTCTCGCTGAGTTAGGGCTCATCTCTGCTTGCGGAATGGTCATCGCGCTTTTGCTCACGTTATTTTTTATTCCCTCTGCTTGCCTTTATTGGACTCAGCGTCAGCAACCTCAAAACCTTGCCCGATTTCAGCAAGGCCTACCAAAGCAGGGTTATTGGCCAACCAACACGATGGCTCAAGGCATCTTGATCGGCGCGCCGCTGCTACTGGCTTTAGCCATGGCGATGACCTTTAACTACAGTGTGCTCAGCATGCGTGACCCTGACTCAGCAGCGATGCGAGCGCTTGTCAAATTACAAGAGGCCGGACTCAGCACGGACTATAGTATCCAGGTGCTGGCGGAGAACACCGAAGAAGCGGATCGGTTAAGGCGCTTACTCGAACAGAAAGAAACTGTCGCATCCGTCACTACACCACGGGATTTGGTCCCCAGCGGTGGTGACGCGAAAGCAAACGTTCTCGCCGATCTCGAGACGAAGTATCGAGAAATAGAAATCTTGGCACCAACCCAGTTGAACCCAAGTGATATGCAATCAGCGAACCAGATGGTCAAGGACTACGTTGGCGAGATGCTCTTGGGGCTCAATCAGAATGACGCGGCGCCCCTGGTCCGACTCTTGAGTGTCATCGCTCACTACGAGCAGCATCCATCGCAGCGCGTCGCAATAGAGCAGGCCTGGCAAGCAACGCTTGAGAGAGAGCTCGAAAGACTCTTGACCATGTTGGGCGCAAGTCCACCGCGCCTTGAGTCACTCCCAAGCACCTTCAAATCAAGACTGATTTCGCCCCATGGCGAGCATCTCCTGACGATTTCACCGAGGATTGCGTTGACCGATCGAACTCATAGTGATCGCTTCGTCGCAGATGTCCGATCAGTGCGAGCGGAGGCGGCAGGCAGAACCATGGTGGAATGGGGCATTGGGCAAGTAGTGGTTGATGCGTTTGCTCAAGCGATCGTGACCACGCTCCTCGTTGTTCTCGCGCTGCTCTTTCTCTATTTCAAACGTTTGACGCCCGTTCTTCTGGTGATGGTGCCAATCGGCTTAACGATGATTTATACGTTGGGCATTGCCCAGGCCATGGGACTCAGTCTCAACATGGCGAACATCTTGATGATCCCGTTGGTGACCGGCTTGGGTGTCGATACTGGCATTCACCTCGTTCACCGATACGAGCACCCCAGCACATCCCGAGCGAAGGCAGCCACTCATCGGGCGGTGATCATTAGCGGGCTGACGACCTGCGGCACATTTTTCTCACTTTCGTTTAGCCCCCACGGCGGTGCCGCATCCATTGGTCTATTGCTGACGCTGGCGATTAGCACGCTACTGATCATCAGTCTTTCGGTGTTACCCTTCCTGCTCCGGTCACTGGGGATCCCACGCCTTCGCGCGTAACTGAACCGACATGATTCAGATTTCCATCTCTTCTAAACGATTGCTTATGATCGGCCTGTTAATTGGCTTGATCATCGCGGCGCCGCCTGCGGTTGCGCTGATTGTGGGCTCGAGCTTCGCATTTGCCCTCGGCAAGCCCGATGGCGTTTTTGACATCGCACGATTCGCGCGCATCTGTCTTCAAAGCGCCATTGTATTGCTGGGACTCAACATAGAGATGAAAGAAGTGATAACCACGGGCGGGATGTATCTCGGAGTGGGCGCTCTTTATATTTTACTCGCCTCGGGCTTGGGCCTCTTCCTCGCGACTCTCTTTGGTTTGTCTTCGACCGATCGAACCCTGATCACCAGCGGCACAGCCATTTGTGGGGGCACGGCAATCAGCTCAGTTTCGCCACTCATTGGCGCAAAAGCCGAAGAAACCGCCTGCGCCCTCGGCGTAGTTTTCCTGCTTAACATGATTGCATTGGTGATCTTTCCTTGGATAGGAAGCGTCGTCGAGCTCTCCCAGAACCAGTTTGGCGTCTGGGCCGCGCTTGCCATTCACGATACGTCCTCTGTGGTCGGCGCAGCGCAAACTTATGGTCCCCAGGCCGCTGAGACCGCGACCATCGTCAAACTCACGCGAACCTTATGGTTAATCCCGCTGCTCTTGCTGCTCAGCTTTCGTTTTAATCAACCGGGTCGGCGCATCCAAATCCCTTACTTTGTGTTGCTGTTCGTCATTGCCTCTGTCATCGGTTCCTTCACTCCATTAACAATGTCGGTGCGCACCATCATCAGCGACGCAAGCCATGGTTTGTTGGTCGCCGCTTTGTTCTTCATCGGTGTACAAGTCGATAGAACAGCTATTCTGACGATGGGTCATCGTGTACTTGGACACGCCGTCACGCTCTGGCTCATGCTCATCCCCTGCGCGCTTGGGATCGCGCTTGTCATCGAGGATTAGCGACTCAGGCCACGAAACTTTTAGCGTTGCGTCTTTGCGTTGGCCGATGCTTCTTGTCGAGCTCTTCGCTAAGACGCAGAAGCTTCTTGCGCGGACTCGTGACCCTGAAAGAGAGCTGTGCGAACATCTCATGCAGTCAAAGCATTCACCGTTCGTTTCATGAAAATTTCAACCAGTATTACGGGCATCGAGTATCAGGACTTACCTGACCATTTAGCCCATTTAGAAGCGGCAGGTTTCACCAGTGTCACCACCCAAGAAAATCGGCTGAATCCGTTCTTGCCACTCTCGATCGCCGCTGCCTCAAGCCGCTCGTTGGAACTCAGAACCTCTGTTGCCATTGCCTTCGCTCGAAGTCCCATGGTGACCGCTCAGATCGCTTGGGAGTTGAGCCGCGCATCCGGCGGACGATTTGTCCTAGGGCTTGGCAGCCAAGTCAAAAGCCACATCGAACGGCGATTTTCCGAGCCCTGGTCGGCTCCTGCCTCGCGGATGAAGGAGGTTATCCAGGCTTTAAAAGCCATCTGGCACAGCTGGCATTCCGGCGATCGCCTGAACTTTGCCAGCGAACATTTTTCGTTCAATCTAATGACCCCGAATTTCACTCCGCCAGCGCTCGAGGGACCGCCACCCCCCATTCATATCGCCGCCGTGGGACCCGCGATGCTCCGCCTTGCCGCCCGCGAATGTGATGGTGTCATGCTGCACGCCTTTTGCTCGAAGGGCTATCTAAAAGACACCATTTTGCCGCTGCTTCATACAACGCTCGAACAGCAAGGACGATCTCGATCGGATTTCGAAATCTCTGGCGGCGGTTTCATCGTCACAGGCAAAACTGAAGAACAAATAAGACGGCAATTCGAATGGGTCCGATCAAGGATCGCTTTTTACGGTTCAACGCCTGCCTATTGGCCAGTCCTCGATGCTGCTGGCCAATCAGGTTTGGGCCAGGAGTTACTCACACTGTCAAAATCTCAAGCTTGGGATACGATGACCGCTTTAATCGACGATGATGTGGTGCACGAATTTGCTGCGGTGGGAACCTATGACGCGTTGCCAAAAGCGATTGAATATTATTTTGGCGGATTAGCCGACAGCATCGCCGTCGACCCCACGACCCCGGCTGAGCAGATCAAAAAGATTCGCAGTCTTTCAACAGGCGCCGACGCATGAATATCGCGGTGCTTGGCGCTGGCAGTTGGGGCACGACACTCGCTCATCTAATGTCCAGGAAGCACGTTGTGCGTCTTTGGGCTCGCTCAATCGAATCAGTAAACGAAATTAACCAAGCCAGAACGCTGAAGCGTTACTTAGGCGACGCCCACCTGCATTCTCAGCTCCAGGCCATGATAGACATCGAACAGGCAACGTCTGGCGCAGATTTCGTCATCATGGCGATCCCCTCTCAGAGTTTTGCCAGCGTACTGTCACTCGCTGCGCCCTTCATTCGAAAAGGCACGCCGATCATCAGTGTTAGCAAAGGGCTTGAACTTTCTAGCCTTCGACGGATGACCGAAATCATTCGATCTGAGTGTCCAGAGATGCCCGCGGGCGTGCTCACTGGCCCCAACCTTGCCACTGAAATCATGGCGGGCTTCGCTGCTGCCAGTGTGTTGGCATTTGACGATGAGGCGCTCACAGCGAAGTGGCAGGATGCCCTGCATACCCCCCTCTTTCGCATCTACCGCAACACCGATGTGATTGGTTGCGAAATCTGTGGCGTGTTGAAAAACATTATTGCCATCGCAGCAGGCATGGGTGATGGTCTTGGCGCCGGGGACAATACGCGTTCGGCGATAATCACCCGCGGGCTGGCGGAAATCTCACGGTTGGGCGTTGCCCTGGGCGCGATTCCTGAGACGTTTTATGGGCTCGCTGGCATGGGCGATCTTGTCGCGACCTGCACCAGTGATAAATCTAGAAATCGAACGGTTGGTTTTCGGCTGGGCCAAGGCGAGAGCATGGAACAAATTCTTTCATCTATGTTCATGGTCGCCGAGGGTGTCAAGAGTGCGGATGCCGTATTGTCGCTCGCCGCGTCAACATACATCGACATGCCCATTTGTACCGAGGTTGGTCGGGTGATCCGCGGCGAAAGCGATGCAAGACGCGCTTTTCGAGAGCTACTTAAAGCTGAAATTGGCGCAGAAGCTGATCCTTTTTGATACCAATTTAACACCAAGGGCAATCATGGGCGCGATCACTCAATCAGCGGGCGCCATTAGGAAGTGACCGACGAACCAAGACTCACCCCCTTCATACGCGAACAGTGCCTCACACGCCATCACAAACATTCGCCACCTTTGCCATTGCCTCTGCGGCGCGTCAGGGTGCTGACCCCGCCCTAGGGCTTTCAGCATTGGCTCGCGATACTGATCCAAATTCTCCAACCAATGGGCAGACGTCTGCGCGTAGTGTTGACCGTTCACTGCCCATGACGCTTCCAGCGATAGATCGCTCTGAAAAAAACTGGGCAGGTCGAAACTGGGCATGAGGCCGCCAGTAAAGAAATGACGAGCCATCCAATCCCCATCCCCTTGATCCTCAAAAAAATAAGGTTGATTGCGATGACAAAAAATATGGAAGAATAGCTTCCCTTTGGGTTTTAACCAGCCTCTGACTCTGCGGAACAGCTCTTCGTAATTCCGCATATGTTCAAACATTTCAACTGACACCACACGGTCAAAGGTCTGATCGATCTCGAACGAGCGCATATCCGCCGTGATGACAGTAATGTTATCCAAGCCTCGAGCGGTTGCTTCACCATCGATATAAGCTTTTTGACTCGCTGAATTGCTAACCGCAATGATCTGACTGTTTTTAAAGCGTGCCGCCATTGCAAGCGTCATCGATCCCCAGCCGCAGCCCAGCTCCAAAATCGACTGACCATCTTCGAGAGCTGCTCTATTCATCGTAAGGTCTAGCATGGCAGCCTCTGCCTCGCCGAGCTGACATCCCGTTTTGGGGTACCAAGCAGAGCTATATTTAAGATGTGGGCCTAGCATAGAGACGAAAAATTCTGATGGAACTTCGTAATGCTGTTCGTTAGCCTCATCGGTTGCGATCGCGAGCGGCACCTCTCGCATCGCTTCAACAAAGGCGCGCTTGCCGTCCGTTGTTGCATGGTGTTGGTCTTGTTTGAGCCGCTGGCGAAGCAGGTGACGAATCGCCACTTTGATCAGTGAATCTGGAATCCAGCCCTTTTCTGCCGCCTCGATTAAAAACGACATAATCATGAGCGAGTCTCTCGAAAATCGGACTTGTGAAATCGCAAGTGCACGAGCCCCGTTGCACGCTCGAGAAAACCAGCTTCACAATAAGCCAAGTAAAACGCCCACATTCGCAAGAAGTTTTCGGACAGTCCATTCGACACCATCGCCCCGCGCTGCTCAAAAAAGGCTTCTCGCCACGCTCGCATTGTTCGAGCGTAGTGTGATGTGAGGTCCTCCAGCCCATAACACCTCAGCCCGAAGCCGGCCGAAGAACCTATACGGACCAGTTCCGCCGCACTCGCTAACGCGCCCCCTGGAAAGATGTACTTTTGAATAAAATCTACCGACCGACTGGCTGCGAGAAATCTCGATTCAGCAATGGTGATTGCCTGGATCAGCAGACTCCCAGTGGGTTTTAGAAGACGCGAGCAGGTCTCAAAGAACAATGGTAGATATTTCAAACCAACGGCTTCAATCATCTCGATGGACACGAGCTTGTCGTATTGACCTTTCAGCTCGCGATAATCGTCTTTTAACAAGGTAATGCGGTCGCCCAAAGATCGCTCCTCGATCTGTTTCTTTGCGTACGCGTACTGGGCATCACTGATCGTTGTGGTGGTTACATGACAACCAAAGCGCTCAGCTGCGTAAATTGCGAAACCGCCCCAGCCAGTACCGATCTCAATCACGCGATCGTCAGGACAAAGGGCGAGCTGCGTGCCGATATGCTCGAACTTGTTCAACGAAGCAGCCTCCATAGAATCGTCATCGCGCTTAAAGACACCAGCCGAATAACTCATGGTTGGATCCAGAAACAACGAAAAAAAGTCGTTCCCAAGATCATAATGTGCCGCGATATTTTTTTTGCTCTGCGCGATGGTGTCGCGATTGAAGAAGTGATGTAACCGGCGCAAAGGCTTCTGCAAAAGATTCAAGCCACCCTCAAGCGATTCAAGCACGGCACGGTTAGCCAGGAATAGGCGAAGCAGACCAACCAAGTCATCGGTATCCCAGTCTCCCGCCATGTAAGCCTCGGCAGCGCCAATGGGTCCACCCAATATCATCTGCCGATAGGCTCTTGACCTTTGGATGCGGACCATCTGCGCCGGCGCATCCAATTGCCCGACATCCAGCACGATTTCGCGTCCTTCCAGAATTTTGAGATGACCTTCGCTTAGACCCGAAAGCCGACTCAGCAGCGCACGCCGAAAGAGACTGTGCTGTCCAGCGCTCGATCCCAATGACGCTTTCGGCAACCGAATATTTGCTTCTTTCATTCCCCCTCCTTCATTACCCAACCTGATCAAGCGCCAAAAAACTTGCAAGGACGGCCTCTTTCATTTGAGTCCTTTCTACTTCTTAGAAGGCACTTTTTCATGAGTGGCACCTTTTCGTAAGAGGCACCTTTTCATAAGGGGCACCTTGGAGACCACAAGTACTGATCGTTTCATTCAATCTCTTTCCGGATTGTTCATGCGGCCGCGAGCAATCTAACGGCGCCCCTTTCCCGGCTATGCCTGAAAAGACAAGCCTCGCGTCGCGCGAGTACACTCCATTTGAAAGCCCCACGCATTGGCCTCGGCCAACCATCGACCCTTTCAAGGCAACTCTGCCTTTGGATGTCTGACAAAGGGCACGCCTTTGAGCCAAATTTTCATTGCTTGCCAATAAATCTTGCGCAACACGGAGACTGTCATCAGGGGAAATCGCAACGCATATCGTCGAAGCGCTCCCGGTGAAAATGCCGTCCAACCAAATCGGACACCGGAGCCAAATATTTTGCCTTCGTTATCGAAGACGCTGATCGACAGCGCCAGCGAATCGCCGGGCTCGGAGAGTTCGAATCGATACGTGAGCGTCATAGGCAGAAAAGGCGAGACGTGAAAGGCCTTGCTAACGGGCTGATCGAAGGGCGGTGTGAGGACATAAACATGGCGCTCATTCCATGGTGTGTTGTGGACTTCCACTACGACATAGGAAAGTGTTTTACGCTCATCCAGACAGTAGAACACCGCGATGGGGTTCATCAAAAACCCCAGCGATCGCCACGTGGCGAGAAGAAAGACTTGCCCTTCGAATCGATCGCCCACATGCAGTTCGATTTGGTGCTGTACTTCGTCTTTTAAAGATCGAGACGAGGGTAAAAAGTCCTGCCTATAAAAGGAAACGAGGTTGAAGCGTTCGACCGAGACCAGGGCAGATGCCTTCGCCACGGCAGATAAATCATCGAGGTCCGCTAAGAACATGGCGTGTCGATAGGCGAATTGATGAGCGACGGGCCTTGCCCGCGCATGAAACATCGTCCCCGTCATCAAGCCTGCTTTCATCATTCGCCAAGCCTCGATTTGAGGTCGTCCACCACTCGCTCGGCACTCCAAACCCCATCTTCGTGAAACCCGTAACGCCAATAGGCACCGCAATAGTGCGTCCGCCTGTGATTCGAGATCTCAGGCCACGCATTTTGCGCCTCAAGAAACGATGCATCATAAACGGGGTGAGCATAGCGCAGCGTTTTAATCACCTTGGCGGGTGCGATCGCATCACTCGCATTCAAAGTCACGAGAATCGGTGTAGGTGTCGAAAGATCCTGTAATCGATTCATCCAGTAAGTCAATTGGGGCCGATCACGGCCCGGCTCGCCATGATAATTCCAGCTTGCCCAGGCCCGAGCCGCTTTTGGCATCAATGATTCGTCTGTGTGGAGCGTGACCACGTTAGATCCGTAAGGCATCGCCGATAGAATGCGAGCCTCTTCCTGTGACGGATCGGAAAGAAGCGCCAGCGCCTCATCACTGTGACACGCTAAAACAACCTCATCAAACGTTTCCTCTGAGTCTTTGAATTGCAATGACACGCCCTGGTTAAGGCGCGTTACCCGCTCAACCGTTCGCTCGGTACAACACCTGCCGATATGCACGCTAAGCCGCTCCACGTAGCGCTGAGACCCCCCTTTCACCACATACCAAGTGGGCCTGTCTTTTAAATCGAGGAGTCCATGGTGAGAAAAAAACGCACAGAGCATGCCCAAGGGAAAGTCTTCAATATCACGATCTCCAGTCGACCAAATAGCCGCCGCCATGGGCAGAATGTAGTGATGCCTGAACGTCTCACCAAATGCGCGGTCATGAAGGAACTGGCCAAGGGTTGTCGTATCGCTCGCGGGCACTGCCTTAGCAAGCCGGTTGAACTTTAAGATATCCAGAATCATCCGCCAGAAGGCAGGACTTAGCAGGTTTCGCCTCTGTGCAAACAGCGTGTTCAGATTATGTCCGTTGTATTCAAGGGTGCCCCGGCGAAGACTAAAACTCATTTCAGTGACTTGCGATTCACACTCGAGTTCTGCGAGTAGCGCTCGAAAACGCGGGTAAGTTCGGTCATTAAAGACGATAAAACCTGTATCTACAGCCAAACGCTCACCCTCAATGCTGACATCGTGGGTATGCGTGTGGCCCCCAAGGTAGTTGTTTTGTTCAAAAAGCGTGACCTCAAAATCGCGACTGAGGCGATACGCACAGGTGAGTCCCGAAATACCTGCACCGATAATGGCGATTCGAGGCATCCTTTTGCTCATAGGCCAAGCCTTCCCTTGAACGGCTCATGCGCGCGACAACGCATAACGCCCTGCGTGATGCTAGCCGATGTATACACCCGCGATGGATCATCTACCGCGAAGGACTGCCTCACCGCTTGCCTCTCAATCGGACGTTGGCGCTGATCAAAAACAAGCGATGGCGTGCCCGCGCGTTCTGGTGCGGGTCCGCTGAAAGCGCCTATAATCCTGCTATGGAATTCATTACCAAAGACGAATTGGCACAAGTGACTCGTCGAAGTAGTTGGCGTGCGTCCCTGTTTGTTGCCTACGACTGGACACTGATTATTGGAACTTTCTATCTGGTGTCGGTTTGGTCGAATCCTCTGACATGGTGCCTGGCCTTGCTGCTCTTTGGCGCTCGCCAGTTGTCGCTCGGGGTGATTGTTCACGAAACTGGGCATGGCACCTTCTACCCATCCAAGGCGGTTAACGACTTTGTTGGACGCTGGCTGTCTGGGTATTGGGTGTTTTCTAATAAAGCAGGCTATATGCGTGTTCATCGAAAGCACCATGAGCTAGCGGGAACAGAATCGGACCCCGATCTGGGGAATTACATTGACTACCCGGTCACTCGCAGCAGCTTTCATCGCAAGATATGGCGAGATTTGTCTGGTCAAACCGGCTGGCGGCGCCTCAAGTCCATTGGTCGATCCATCAGACGTTTGCCCGAGCTCGATGTGGAATCGCAGAAAACGGTAAGGGGAGGACTTATTGTCAACGCTGCGCTGCTTCTTGTGCTGACTTTGCTTGGACACGCTGAACTGTTCTTGCTCTGGCTCATTGCATTTATGACCACGCACATGCTGAGCACCCGCTTGCGGCAGATGGCCGAACACGCGGCCGTTCCCGATCGCTTCAGTTCTGATGCTCGATTGAATACTCGGACGCTGCGAACGCATTGGTGGGAACGCCTTTTGATCGCGCCCCATCAGATTGCTTTTCATTTGGAACATCATCTGCTGCAGTCCGTTCCTATTTATCGCCTACCGCTGTTCCATCAGCTATTGATCAATAACGGGTATCACCGCGACGTGCAATTTGTGAAAGGATTCTGGCCACTGATCAAGCAGGTCACTCGACCCGGCTAGAGAATCAATTTCAATCGGCTCAAGACGCTGAAAAGCTGAAGTCAGCTTCAGGTTCGCTGGTTAATTTCTTAGCGATTTCTTCTCGATGAACGGCAACTTCTCTGGGCGCTTTGACACCCAAGCGGATTTGATTCCCTTTCATACTGAGCACTGTGACTTCGACCTCGTCGCCAATCATCAAGGTCTCACCCACTTTTCGCGTGAGAATTAGCACTACCCCCTCCCCGACCCTCCGGTCGTAGTTAGACTGCCTCGCCTCAACTTATTGTTTTTATTATTTTTTATTTTTCTTATTTGCGAGTGTTTGGTTCGCAGATAGCAAAACTTTGGAAACCGTCAGCTTTGCTTGATTCTTCACGTAGATTAGCCACTCTTAAAACGTGATACAAGTCTCACCTTGCGATTTCATCGGGCATTGGAGGCGATGCATTCGCCTAGCCCAGTGAGAACGCTGCATTGAGCATCGGGTTTAAGTCAAGTCAATGAAAGGGTGAGGGAAGCGATCCATCATCAGCCAGACAAGACTTCCCTGAAATTAGGCGCTAAAGCCAAGACCCCGGCCAAAGATGCCCCGTCAACCGCTAATTTCAGTCGGAACTCGATTCCAACTCAAAGCCCGCGTGTAAGGCCCTTGCGGCTAATTCAAGATACTTTTCATCAATCACGACAGAGATTTTAATTTCCGAGGTTGAGATCATCTGAATGTTGATTCCCTCTGCTGCAAGGATTTCGAACATGCGACTGGCAACGCCCGCATGGCTGCGCATGCCAACACCCACAATCGACAGTTTGGCAATCTGAGCATCACCCAGCACCTCTCCAGCCTGAATTTCCTCTGAGATCTTCCTCAGCAATCGTTGCGCTTGTTCAAAATCCGCTTGCGCGACCGTGAATGTGAAGTCCGTGCTCTGATCAGCACCCACATTCTGCACAATCATGTCGACTTCGATGTTTGCCTCGCTGATGGGTGACAAGATGCGTGATGCGATCCCGGGCTGATCCTTCACACCGCGGATGGTTAACTTCGCTTCATCTGCCGTAAACGCAACACCGGAGATTAAAGGGGCTTCCATCATCATTGTCTCCTCAGAAGTAATCAGAGTGCCAGGGCCTTCCACGAAGCTGGAAAGCACTCTAAGTGGAACCGCATATTTATTGGCCAATTCAACCGCCCGAGAATGAAGTACCTTTGACCCTGAACTCGCCAGTTCAAGCATTTCTTCGAACGTGACCTGTCCCAACCGGCGCGCACTGGCGACGACTCTCGGATCGGTGGTATAGACCCCCTCAACGTCAGTAAAAATCTGGCATTCGTCGGCTTTCATCGCCGCAGCAAGGGCCACAGCGGTCGTGTCAGACCCCCCTCGGCCCAAGGTCGTCACTCGACCATCTGGGCTCACTCCCTGAAATCCGGCGACAACCGGCACCATCCCATCACTGAGAGCGGCCTCTAAACGATCGGTATCAATGGATAGGATGCGGGCACGGCTGTAGGCCGCATCCGTGTGAATTGCGATTTGATGCCCCTGGAAAGAACGCGCGGGTACGCCTTTTTTCATAAGACTTAACGCGAGCAGCGAAATCGATACTTGTTCTCCGGTAGCGAGCAGCACATCCAACTCTTGTCGACCCTCGAGCGCCGAGTAATCGATCTGTGCAGCAAGATCGACCAAACGATCAGTCTCATGCCCCATCGCCGACACGACCAAGAGCACTTCATGGCCCGCTTGCTTGAGGGCGAGTACCCGATCAGCAATGCGGTCCATCAGTGCGGTCGTGGCGACAGAGGTCCCACCAAACTTCATCACCAATCGCGACACAATCCGTCCTTTATCTTTAGGCTCTGGCGAGACCGGTTGACTGCAAGACAGCCAAATACGGAGAGTCGCTCAGAGGTTCGCCCAGCTCACTACCCAGCTCACTGAAAGCCGCGCATTCTAAAGCTTTCGCTTCATTAAGCCAGTGTTTTTGCGATGAAATCAGAGACTGAGGATAGCGCGGAATCGAGATGATCAATCTGATCCCCCCCGGCTCTCGCCAGATCCTTACGACCGCCGCCCTTGCCACCGACTTGAGAGGCCACATGGTTTACGATCGAGCCCGCATCCAAGCGATCAGTTAAGTCTTGGGTCACTCCCGTGATCAAGGCGATGCGTCCATCCTGCACAGAAGCAAGGATCACCACGCCCGAGCCTAACTTGTTCTTCATCTTATCTACCGCATCGGGCAACGACTTAGGGTCCACACCCTCCACTCGCTTGGCAATCAACGAGATACCTTCGATCGTCACCACATCATCCTGGCTCGATTCACCCGTCAACAGTCGAGCGTTGAGTTGCTGCAGATCTCGCTCCAGGCGGCGATTGGTCTCTAACATCGATTCAATCCGCTGCTCAAGGAGTGCTGGCTCCGTTTTAAGCTGTCGGCTTACGTCAAGCAGCTTGCGCTCAAAACCATTGACCCTTTTCAATGCAACCTGCCCAGCCACCGCCTCGATACGACGAACGCCAGACGCAATGCCTTGTTCAGAGATGATTTTGAACAAGCCAATATCCCCTGTTCTCTTCACATGCGTTCCACCGCATAGCTCAATCGAGAAACCCTCACCCATGGTCAAAACTCGAACTTCTTGAGAGTATTTCTCACCAAAAAGCGCCATCGCACCCTTTGCCTTCGCATCCTCAATCAACATTTCTTCGGTGATGACCGCGGTGTTTCGCAACACCTCCTCATTCACTAGGGATTCGATCTGATCGAGTTCGTCTGATGTCACAGCTTCAAAGTGTGAGAAATCGAACCGAAGTTTTTCGCCATCAACCAAGGATCCTCGCTGGTTCACATGCGTGCCCAGAACGGTTCTGAGCGCGGCATGCAGTAGATGGGTGGCTGAGTGATGACGCGCGGTTGCAACGCGCTGATCTGCAGCCACCTCGGCAAGGCAGCGTGCCCCGAGGGCCACCGTGCCTTCATCTACCCGAATTCTGTGCACGTGTGCTTCTTCGGATTTGATGGTGTCCAAAACCGTGATTTGGGTGTCTTCCAGGATCAATCGACCCTTATCACCCACCTGACCGCCGCTCTCCGCATAAAACGGTGTCTCCTCCAGAATGATGTAACCCTCATCCCCCGCATGAACTGACTCAACTGCTTGATTGTCTCGATACAGCGCAACTACCTTGGACTCGGTGCTCAAGGCTTCGTATCCAGTAAACGTTGTCGTGCCTTCGTAACCGAAGTCTTGACCCGCAGCCGCGGCGAAACGGCTGGCCGAGCGAGCTCTTTCCCGTTGCGCCGCCATCGACGCTTCGAAGCCTGCCATGTCCAACGAGAGTCCACGTTCTCGAGCAATATCACCGGTTAAATCTGTGGGAAACCCGAACGTATCGTAGAGCTTGAAAACCAGATCACCCGGAATCGTTTGGTCCTGCAACGTCGTGAGCGCCTCTTCTAAAATGCGCATCCCCTGGTCAAGCGTGAGCTGAAATTGTTCTTCTTCTTTTTCAAGGACCCGTTCTATTTGAGCCTGCATGGATTTAACGAAGGGGTAGGCTCCGCTCATAGTCAGCCCAAGCACATCGACGAGTTTGCAAAAGAAGGGTTCCGTGGCGCCGAGTGCATGACCATGGCGCAGTGCTCGACGAATAATTCGTCGCATCACGTAACCCCGCCCTTCGTTTGAGGGCAGCACCCCATCGGCAATCAAAAACACAGCTGAACGCAAATGATCTGCGATCACCTTCAATGAGGGATGATCGACATCTTCAACCGACAAGATCCGGGACGCTTCGCGAATGATCGGCTGAAATAAGTCCGTGTCGTAATTGTTATGAACGTGCTGCAATACAGCCGCAAGTCGCTCCAGGCCCATTCCGGTATCAACACAAGGGCTCGGCAGGGGGATCAAAGTGCCGTCAACCTGACGATCAAACTGCGTGAAGACCAGATTCCAAATCTCGATATATCGGTCTAAATCGTCATCCGGACTACCCGGCGGACCACCTGGAACATCTGGACCATGATCGTAAAAGATCTCGGAGCAGGGACCGCAGGGTCCTGTATCGCCCATGGTCCAAAAGTTATCTTTATCCCCCATTCGACTCATTCGCTCGGGATCGAAGCCAATTTCGTTTACCCAAATATTCCAGGCTTCATCATCGCTGTCGTGAATCGTGACCCACAGTTTGTCCTTGGGTAGTCCGATAGTCTCAGTTAAGAACTCCCAGCAAAAGCGAATGGCTTCACTCTTGAAATAATCGCCAAAGCTGAAATTACCCAGCATTTCGAAGAAGGTGTGATGCCTTGCGGTGTACCCCACGTTATCCAGGTCATTGTGTTTTCCGCCCGCGCGGATACATCGCTGACAACTAGCGGCTCGGGTATAGCCTCGATCTTCTCGCAACGCGAAGGCTTCCTTGAACTGAACCATCCCCGAATTGGTGAACAAGAGCGTCGGATCATTGTCTGGGACAAGGGAGGATGACTCGACGACGGTGTGCCCTTGACTGGCAAAATAGTCGAGATAGGCCTGACGAATCTGGTTGCTGTCCATGGAATGGGCTCCTCAGAACCCGAGACTCAGCGCTACGGGCTCACCAATCAAAGCCGCTCATTATAAAGCAGCCACGATGTGTTCATAGGGGAATCCGCGACTTTGGAGGAATCGTTGTCGGCGCGCGCGTTCCTTAGGCGTGAGCGACGTTTCGCTCGGCTCACCATACTTCTTCGTAATGGCGGACGATGCGACTTCAGACCAATCGAAGGTTGATCCCGATAAAGCCTCAGAGACGACATCCTGGGCGACCCCTTTAGATTTGAGCTCTGCTCTAATTTTGATGGGCCCCTGACCTCTCGAGGCTCGGTAACGAACCAACATTTCGGCAAACCGATAATCGTCTTGCAATCCTGATGCTTGGAGCTGAGCGAGCACCAGTGGAACCAGGTTGCCCTCTTCAGGAAACCGTCCGTTGAGTTTCCGCTCAAGTTCGAATGCGCTGTGCTCTCGTCTCGAGAGCCAATCCAGACATGCGTTGTACCGTTGCGCGAATGCCTTTTGATTCAGCGCTTCCGATGGTCCGCTCTCTGTGACAGGCGTTTCTACTTCGGGTCTTTCAGTCTCATACCTTTTAGTTACGGGACTTTCAGTTACGGGACTTTCAGTTTCGGACCGATCTACTTCAGGCACTTTTTTTTTCGCGCGCTTTATTTGTGGAGGCTTTTTTTACAGAAGCTTTCTTTGCGGACGCTTTCTTTTCGGGCGGCCTCATTCTAGATCTTGTTAACTCTGGCCCTCGCGCTTCCAGCTCTTCCATTCGCTCGCTTTCCGACCTCCAACCGGTTGATGCGTCTGAGGGCGCGCTTTGGGTGAGACTCGAAACTGAAAACGAGCGGCGGCGCCTCAATGAGCGAACTGGAGAAGGCATTTCAGCGCCAGACTCAGAAGACAGTGGCTTTAATAAATCCGAGGCCTTTATCCAAGGCGAGCCATCACCAACAGCAAGTTTACAACCGCTCCGTTGCCCCTCTCGCTTATCTTGGTGATCGCTGGCCATATTGAGAGGAGATCCCGAGTCAGTAGCTCACTTGACTCAGAGACCAAAGATCACGCATCCAGTTCCTCAACATCTTCGACGTCCGGCGCTTCAGGCGCAGGGTCATTGCTCAGCAATCGGCGACGTAATTCCGCTTCGATTTCCTCGGCGATTTCCGTGTGTTCGAGCAAATAGTCGCAGGCATTTTTCTTACCTTGACCAATTTTATCGCCTTTGTAGCTGTACCAAGCACCCGCTTTATCTACCAGGCCCTGTTGAACACCTAAATCGATGACTTCTCCTAAGCGGTAGATACCCGTCCCGTACATGATCTGAAATTCGGTCTGACGAAAGGGCGGTGCCACCTTGTTTTTGATGACTTTGACCCGTGTTTCACTGCCGACCACTTCGTCACCTTCCTTGATGCTGCCAATACGGCGGATATCCAACCGTACCGAGGAATAAAACTTCAAAGCGTTACCACCTGTGGTGGTTTCTGGGCTCCCAAACATGACACCAATTTTCATACGGATCTGATTAATGAATATCACCAGCGTGTTGGAATTCTTAATATTCCCCGCCATCTTCCGCAGCGCTTGACTCATCAGTCGCGCTTGCAACCCAACATGGTGATCGCCCATGTCACCCTCAATTTCGGCCTTCGGGGTGAGCGCCGCAACTGAATCGACAATGACCACATCCACGGCGCCGGAACGGACCACCATGTCACAAATCTCTAACGCCTGTTCCCCAGTGTCTGGCTGAGACACCAGGAGGTTATCGATATCAACACCAAGATTTTGTGCGTAGATGGGATCAAGCGCATGCTCTGCATCTATGAACGCGCAGGTTCCCCCATTTCGTTGCGCTTCAGCAATGACCTGCAATGTGAGCGTCGTTTTCCCTGACGACTCCGGCCCGTAGATCTCTACGATACGACCACGAGGCAATCCACCAATGCCCAGAGCGATATCCAAACCTAAAGACCCTGTAGAAATGGAGGGGATCCTCGTTTGAGGGGTATCACCAAGACGCATCATGGCGCCTTTTCCGAATTGCCGTTCGATTTGAGACAGCGCCGCGGTTAGCGCACGTTCTTTATTGGGATCTTTATCTTCTGCCACTCTTGCATCCATCGTTTTTGATCTCCTTAATGATGTCGGCCCAGCGCTTTTGAAGCAATAGTCATCGACGTTCTACTTTGTGTGATCGAGCTGAAGCGGGTGCGATCGGTCGCATGCTCCCGCGGGCTGTGACCCTCTCCTTCGCTCGCTTGTGCTGAAAGGTCTTCCTTTTTTCTGGCTAATTGCCTCTTGGTTTAACTTTTGGCGGTTTATTTACGGCTATTTCCCTTTTTTCGCGGCCTGGCTCATCGCAAGATCTTTAATCGCTGAGCCTTTTGATCGCTAAGTCCTTTGATCGCTTAGTCCTTTGATCGTTTGGTTGCGCGCTGGCTAAGCGCCGTGTTCGCACCAGGCTTTCTACTTCTTCAGGACCTATTCACTAGCTCACCAAGACTGACTCACTGACTCTTCAAGACTGACTCTTCAAGACTGACTCACTCGGCCTCAAGCGCATGGAAGTGGACCTGTCTTGAGATTTTCTATACTTGGGTTTTGCCGTTCTTGGGTTTTGCCGTTCTTTGTTTTTCACGAACTGACCCTATTCTACAAAATACTGTGTTTATGTACAGTATTTTTTACAGTTGTTTTTCTATGGGTTTTCCTTCGATTTTCATGCGAGCGCCGGTGCAGCCTAGGCAAGGCTTTGCTACGCTTACTGCCTTTGTTTGCAAAGATTTCATCGTGACCCAATCCGACCACACGCCCATGATGCAGCAGTATCTCGGCATCAAAGCGCAGTACCAGCACGCGCTTGTTTTTTATCGGATGGGCGATTTCTACGAGCTGTTCTATGAGGACGCTGCCAAGGCAGCCGAGTTATTGGACATCACCTTGACCACGCGTGGCCAGTCTGCAGGGGAGCCCATTCCAATGTGTGGGGTTCCCTATCACGCAGCTGACGGGTACCTCGCAAAGCTGGTAAAGGCTGGCGTCGCCGTTGCCATATGCGAACAGATCGGTGACCCGAAAGAGAGTAAAGGTCCCGTCGCAAGAGAAGTGGTTCGCATTGTGACGCCTGGCACCCTAACCGAGGAGGGGTTGCTTGACAGCCATCTCGAGAGTTCGATCTGCGCGATGGTCGATGTTGATCATTGCTACGGAATGGCGCTCATTGAGGTGGCAAGTGGGCGATTCGAATGTTTATATACCGACTCTATCGAGTCCCTCCAGAGCCAAATCGGCCGGGCCCAGCCATCTGAGTTTCTCATCCCTGAGGGTAGCGCGCTGCATCGCGTCTTGCCTCATCGCGCCGCAGTGACTGTTTGGCCACCATCCAGTTTCGAAGTTGAGGACAACCTTCAACAGCTGGCACGACTAGGCATCGAGCTTCCTTTCGCAGCTGACGGCAAATCCTCTGCGTCGCTCGGCTTGATTGCGGCCGCCGTTGCACTACGCTACGTGATTGAGACGCAGAAACGCGATTTGCCTCACCTCTCAGCAATTACAGCGATTGACGCGCACGACCTGGTCGAAATCGATCCAGCGTCAAGACGGAATCTCGAACTGACCGAAAACCTACGAGGCGAGCAAGACCACACCCTCTATTCGGTGTTGAATGCCACCCGAACCGCTATGGGTGGTCGGTTACTGGCGCGTTGGCTCACACAACCCCTGAGGGGCAACCTCGAGGTCCTCGATCGGTTAGATGCAGTAGAGGAACTCCTTCGAACGCGCGGGCACCCACCGATACAAGAGGTTCTCAGACACATCGGCGACGTGGAGCGCATCATTTCTCGAATTGCGCTCAAGTCTGCTCGACCGAGGGATTTGGCTCGGCTTCGCAACGCGCTCGAGCGACTGCCTGAGCTCAAAACACTGCTTCAAGCGTTTCAGACAGCGCGTCTTAGAATGCTCGCGCAGGACGTGGCACCACAGGATGACATAGCCCATCATTTACGAACCGCGATCGTTGACGAGCCGCCCGTTGTACTCCGCGAAGGCGGCGTCATTAAGCAGGGCTACGACGCTGAACTGGATGAGTTAAGGGATATCAGCGAGGGCGCAGCTGGCTATCTCATTGCACTGGAACAGCAAGAGCGCGGAGAGACGGGGCTGTCCACACTTAAAGTTGGGTACAACCGTGTTCATGGTTACTACATCGAGCTCAGCAAGAGCCAAGCTGAACACGCGCCCGCGCACTATATTCGCAGACAGACGTTAAAAAACGCAGAACGCTTCATCACACCAGAGCTCAAAACCTTCGAAGACAAGGCACTATCGAGTCAGTCGAAGGCGTTGGCAAGGGAGCGATTACTGTTCGACGCGCTTATCGAATCGCTGGTCAGCCAATTGAGACCCTTGCGGGCCTTTGCGGATGGGCTTGCTCAACTTGATGTCCTCACAACCTTCGCGGAACGGGCACTCCATCTTGATCTGGTGCGACCCATCTTGACCGAAGCCCCTCAGCTCCGCATCGAAGCTGGCCGTCACCTCGTCGTTGAATCGATGACGACTGACCCCTTCGTTCCCAATGATATTTGTTTTGATGCTGACGCCCGTCAATACATTATCACCGGGCCCAACATGGGCGGAAAATCAACGTTCATGCGTCAAACCGCCATCATCGCAATCTTGGGTCGAACCGGCAGTTTCGTGCCTGCAATTCGGGCTGAGATTGGTGACCTGGATCGCGTATTCACTCGCATTGGCTCGTCCGATGACCTGGCAGGCGGGCGATCCACATTTATGGTCGAAATGACCGAGACCGCGCTGATCTTGAACCACGCGACGGAACGGAGTCTCGTCCTACTCGATGAAATCGGTCGAGGCACATCAACTTTCGATGGGCTTTCCATTGCCTGGGCAACGGGGCAACACATTGCTGAACAGATTGGCGCGATGACCCTTTTTGCAACGCATTACTTCGAACTCACGTTACTCGCAAGCGCGCTTCCCCACACAAAGAACTTACATTTATCTGCAAGGGAACATGATGACTCGATCGTTTTCCTTTATGCGGTCAATGAAGGCCCCGCCAATCAAAGTTACGGTCTCCAGGTCGCCAAACTTGCTGGTGTTCCCAAGCAGGTGATTCAAATCGCCGAAGACAAGCTGCACGGGCTCGAGCGCACTGACGACACGCGGTCTCTCGATTCTCAATTAGCGGCGCCCGCTCAATCGGATCTATTCAACAAGCAGCCAAACTACGCACCCATTGTGACGCTGTTAAGGGGCCTCGAGCCTGATCAACTGACGCCGAGGGAAGCGCTCGACCTACTGTATCAACTGAAACAAAAACTGAAAGATCTGGACTGACGGCTCGGTTGTAGAACCCCTAAAAACTGCTAGAATGGCCCCGGATTTTTTTGGGTAACCGAGCGCTTTTCTGGCCCTCATTTGGCTACGCTTACTGGGCGTTTAAAGGGTGTTAGGGCTCCGGAGCACTCAATCTTCAATTCTAGTAACCTCTGGTCACAACCTGATGGTTCAGTGCCCAAGGCTTAAAATTTTAAAAGGAAGATCGAACTATGACATTCGTCGTCAGCGATGCCTGCATCAAGTGCAAACACACCGATTGTGTAGAGGTTTGCCCCGTAGATTGTTTTTACGAAGGGCCCAACTTTCTCGTAATCAACCCTGACGAGTGCATTGATTGCGCATTGTGCGAGCCAGAATGCCCGGTCGATGCCATCTTTTCAGAAGATGAGTTGCCTGAAGAAGAACAGGCGTTTCTCGAATTGAATGCCGAGCTTTGCCAGGTGTGGCCGAACATTACCGAAAAGAAAGAGCCCCTAGACGACGCCGAAGAATGGGCAGATGTTAAGGGTAAGCTCGATCATCTCGAGCGTTAAGCCACCCCTGCTTTACTCCGATGGATTCCGAGTCCACCTCAGGGTAGGTGCCCCTCGGGATCCTCAGGGCGGCCATCCCGCCTGATCTCAAAGTGCAACAGCTGGTCGCTTCCCAGCGTTGCGATGTTTTGTCCCTCGGTGACCGCGTCTCCTTCCTTTACAGCCAAGGCCTCATTGTTACCGTAGGCGCTCAGAAATGTGGCGTCATGCTTGATAATGACCAACTTTCCATACCCGCGGAGATTTCCACCAGCATAGACCACGGTCCCTGGCGCTGCCGCCTTAACATTGGCTTGCCCTGCGGCCTGAATGTCAATGCCCTTGTTAACACTACCCGATAGACTGAACTTGGTTTTAACCTCACCTCTGACTGGCCACTGCCAATTGATGCGGCTGATTGAGAGTTTCGGGGCGGGCTTTGCCACCGGCTTCTGTTTGTAGACCGCGTTGGGCTCAGTTTTGGCCGAGGCTGTCCGACTAGAAGAGGCTTTTGATTTAGTGGCCGCAGACAACTTCAGCTTTTGACCTGCGTAGATCGTATACGGCGGTGATATGCCATTACGTTTGGCCAGCGCCTTGTAGTCCAAGCCATAGCGCCAAGCGATCGCATACAGCGTCTCGCCCCGACGCACCACGTGCGTCTTACCCCGCTCCCCAATCATGCTCACAGGTGCTGGTGGTGGCGAACTCTGACACCCCGCTAACATCAACGCCAAACTGAGGGTGACAGCTCCGATCTGGAGGTTATTGCGTTTCATCATTGGCAACGCTACCCATCGGTACTCGCCGATGCAAACCCCAGACTATCAATCCGCCGAGGAACATCATGCACAGCGCGATCAATAGCTGCGAGTCCTGGCCGGTTAGACCCTCGTACTCCCAAGGCAGTACTGGAAACTGCAATATGGGTACCGTTTCCCCATTGTCTCGAAGTTGATAACTTTGAATAGACTGCCATGGCCAGAGCCGAACCAGTGAACCGATGAGCACACCTGACAACAACCAAATCGTCTCCGACCGATATCGCTCGTAGATAGATTCCAACAACCTGGCGAACGCAAGAAGACCCCCCGCACATCCGAAAGCAAGCGGGGCGAGAACTGTCAGATCCAATTCTGACAGCGCTCTGATCACCGTCGGGTATAGTCCCAATAACAACAAAATCAGACTCCCAGAAATACCCGGCAAAACCCAAGCGCTAACCGCAACAGCCCCCGCCATCAGCAATGTTATTGCGCTCACCTCTAGGGCTGAACTCAAACCAAACTGAATCAAGGTGCTCAGCACTGAGCCGAACGCAACCCACAGCCACTTATTGCTACTCTTATTTGTGTCGCCTGCCAACATCACCATTGCAGACACCCAAATCATACCGGTGAAGAGCGACCAAAGCGGAATTGGATACTCTGCGAGCGCCGTGCGAATCAGACCCGAAACCAGCATTGCAGTCGATAACATCGCACCAAACAGAATCACTAAAAAAAGAATATCGGCCCGCTGCCAAGCTGACTTAAACTGCCGATCAACCAACGTTTGCCTAAACCATGCTGGCAACCTGGCCAGAGCGGAGAGCATCCGAAGATAGAGCCCCGATAGAAAAGCGATGGTGCCACCTGAGACACCGGGAATCACCTCAGCCACGCCCATCAGCGCACCCACAACCAACGTTCGTTTGACCGGGATCGGTTTCATGACCGCCCGCCTACGAGGGGCACAAACCGCACGGGCTCAACGAGCTCATCATCGAACCCCGTTTCTGTTCGCGTAATGACGTGAAGATGCTGCTCGTCACCACCCACTGGAATCACGAGACGGCCGCCAACGCGCAACTGTTCAATCAGCGCTTCAGGGACTTGTCTTGGGGATGCCGTGCACAAAATGCCGTCAAAGGGTCCGCGATCGGCCCAACCGATGTGGCCATCGTCATGTCGATGGCGAACCGACTTCAAACCCAGCGTTCTGAATCGGGCGCGAGCTTGCTCCAGGAGTGCCGAAATTCGCTCAACAGTGAACACCTCCTTGACCAATTGGGCCAGGATCGCAGTCTGATAACCAGAGCCAGTCCCAACCTCTAATACGCGCTCAGGTGCCTCATGTCCCATGAGCAATTCTGTCATTCGAGCGACAATGTAAGGTTGACTGATGGTTTGGCTATGACCGATGGGCAAGGCAGTATCTTCATAGGCTCTATGGGCGAGTGCCTCATCAACAAACAAGTGCCTTGGCGTCATTGCTATCACATCAAGAATCTGCTGATTCGAGATTCCCTGTTCTCGAAGACGCTCGATTAATCGGTTCCGAGTACGCTGGGAGGTCATGCCAACGCCTCGATGCGTCAACTTAGTCATGGTGACCTTCTCGCCCGATCAAAAGTTCTCTCAACAGACTCGTGGCATAGCTACCTGGTGGGAGCCCAAATTCGAGTTCCCAACAGCCCTCACCGAGCACTCGCCAGGCAAGCGTCTCCGGCACAACCATCAGGGGCCTGACACCCGCCGAGACCTTCTCTCTCACAAGGCCCTTCAACCATCTTGCACCTCTGATATCGAGGTCTGCTTCACCCAATTGTGGATCTCTGGAGCGACCGAACAACGGCCCCACATCGATTGCTTGGACGGCGTTCCAGCCGTCAGCAGTAATCTTTCGGGACAGATACTCGTTAAAAAGTTGAGACCTCGCTGCCGAAAGGAGTAACGATCGCATGTGTCTGGGTCGTTTTGCTCCTTGTAAGAAAGCTTCGGCATCAACAAGGTTCCGGCCCTCTCGACCAAAACGTTGGGGTCCAAAGTAATTCGGAAACCCTTGCTCTCGGATGCGCTCAAGTCGAAGCGCTAGATCGCCACTCACATCTCTCAACACGAGCTTAAATCGGTTACCCAAATGGTCCCCTGGACGAAGTTTTTTTAGTGTTCTCGATTGCGCAATAATTTGAACACCGGGTAGCGACCAGGTGGACCAATCCGTTAACGCATTCAGGCCAACGTGGACGGTGAACGCTTGCGTCGTTTTAGCGTACCGATCTTTCCTGCCCGCATGACCAACGGCCATCACCTCGACGCCCGCATGGTCGGCCAATCGTTCTGCAATCCAGGCGGTGTTGGCTCCCACTTTCTCGATGAGCAAATACTCATGCTCGCCTTGTCCCGCAGCAGCGAGTGAGCGCTCAACGACGCAAAAATCATCACAATGGACTCGATACCGACCTTCAGCTTCTGGCGCACCATAAGCGAACGCTAGACATTGACTCGTTGGCATTGCGTGCATCATTGGAGCATCACCACCGCCATCGCTGCGACGCCCTCTTCTCGACCAACGAAGCCAAGCTTCTCTGTGGTGGTCGCCTTCACACTGACCTGATTCATCTGGATGCCCAACGCCTGAGAAAGGACCTGTCGCATAGCAACCGTGTGTTTTGCCAGTTTGGGCTGTTCCGCGATGACCGTCAGATCTACGTTTGAAACGGTGAATCCTGCATCAAATACCATAGACACGACCTTTGCCAACAGAGCCACTGAATCGGCGCCTGCATACTGGGGGTCCCGATCGGAGAAATGCTGACCAATGTCCCCTAGGGCAGCTGCACCCAACAATGCATCCATCAGTGCATGCGTCACCACATCTCCGTCCGAATGCGCGATAAGCGCTCTGGTGTGGGGTACTTCGACGCCCGCTAAGCGGATGCTGGTCGCGCTGCCATCGACATCAAACGCGTGAACATCAACCCCTTGCCCAATTCGCATCAACGGTGCTCCTGACTCAAAACGAACGCAGCGAAATCAAGGTCGCTCTTCGTAGTGATCTTGATGTTATCGTGATCGCCTGGCACCAACTTCACCGAATGACCCCGGGCTTCCATCGCGCTCGCCTCGTCAGTGGCCTCGAGATTGGCGGCTAGCGCTTCGCGAAGGGCTGCAAAAGGAAAAATCTGAGGCGTTTGTGCGCGCCAGAGATTGTTACGATCCACAGTCGCTTGAATGAATTCTCCATCAGCTCTTTTTAAAGTCTCTGTCACGGGTTGCGCCAAAATTGCGCCAGTCCCGTCGCTAAGTGCGGACTCGATGAGGCGTTGCGCGCTTTCAATACGGAGACAAGGGCGCACCGCGTCGTGAACAAGCACCCAATCATCATCAGGCGCGTTAAGTGCAGTGAGCGCGTTAAGTACCGATTGCGCGCGGGTTTGCCCGCCCCGCACTTGCTTAATACGCCCAATCTCGGGCAACTCACTAAACCATTTATCCTGAGCGTTAAGGGCCACAACCAGATTAGCGGGGTTCAGGCTTTTTAACGTCTCAAGGGTCCACTGCAAAATAGGACGGTCAATCAACGGCAAGTATTGCTTGGGCAGCGATGCACCCATTCTGAGCCCCAGTCCTGCGGCGGGCACCACGACATGGACCCTTGAATTAGAGCTCATACTTTCGGTGTCACTGACCAACCAGTAGAAGGAAGGTTTCGCCCTCTTTAATCAGACCAAAATCTGCTCGCGCCTTCTCCTCAACCGCATCCAACCCCTCTCTTAGATCTAAAATTTCAGCCTTTAGCAATCGATTTCGGGTCCGTTTACGCTCGTTCTCCTCAAACCTTGCGTCGAGTTGCGCTTGTAGCGCCGCGACATGAGCAAAGCTTCCATCGCCGACCCAGAGTCTGGTCTGCAAATAGCCAATGGCCACCAGCGCGATCAGCAAAAAGCTATGTTGAGGTCGAAATAAACGCATATCAGCTCATCAACTTGAATTCGGATGCACCCTTGTAGTTTGCCCCAGAACGATCTTCGATTCGAAGAAGTCGATTGTATTTGGCGACACGATCAGAACGGCAGAGCGACCCCGTTTTAATTTGTCCGGCAGCGGTCGCAACCGCTAAATCAGCAATCGTGGTGTCTTCTGTCTCGCCCGAGCGGTGCGAAATGACCGTCGCATAGCCCGCGGCGCGCGCCATCTGTATCGCGTCTAAGGTCTCGCTCAAGGTTCCGATCTGATTGACTTTAACCAAAATCGCATTGGCGACACCAGAATCAATGCCCATTTTCAGAATACCTGGGTTGGTAACAAACAAGTCATCGCCCACCAACTGCGTCTTACTTCCCAATTGCTCGGTCAATAAGGCCCAGCCATCCCAATCCCCCTCGTGCAAACCATCTTCGATCGACAAAATAGGAAACTCATTCACGAGCCCAGCAAGATAGTCGACGAATTCCGCACTTGTAAATCGTCTTCCCTCGCCCTTCAAATGGTAGGACCCATCGTCAAAAAATTCTGATGCTGCGCAATCAAGTGCTAAATATATGTCCCGACCTGGGATATAGCCCGCCTTTTCCACAGCAGCCATAATCGCCTCGAGCGCGGCTCGATTACTCGCTAGATTCGGTGCGAATCCGCCCTCATCGCCCACGGCCGTGGAGAGACCCTGGGCTTTCAAGACGGATTTGAGCGCATGAAAGATCTCCGCGCCTGCGCGAAGCGCCTCCGCGAAAGACGAGACGCCGACCGGTTGAATCATGAATTCCTGGATATCGACGTTGTTATCTGCGTGCTCGCCTCCGTTCAAGATGTTCATCATGGGCACGGGCATGCTGTAGCGACCCGCCGTCTCATCTAAACGCGCCACATGCTCATAAAGCTCTAGCTGGTCGGCTTTGGCTGCGGCATGCGCAACTGCGAGCGACACCCCAAGCATGGCATTTGCCCCCAGCGCGGACTTGTTCTCGGTTCCATCGAGATCCAACATCGCCTGATCGATTGCGCGTTGGTCGCTTGCTTCCATGCCCAGGATCCGTTCCCGAATTCGAGTATTGACGTGACTGACAGCTTTTTGAACGCCTTTGCCCAGATAGCGATGCTCATCCAGATCGCGCAACTCGAGCGCCTCACGGGAACCGGTGGACGCGCCTGAAGGCACCATCGCAAGCCCGACCGCGCCACAACTCAACTCAACTTCGGCTTCAAGGGTGGGATTGCCTCTGGAATCCAGAATTTCTCTTGCTCTGATATCAGCTACTTCTGTCACAAATGGGTCTCTTTTTGTTGATGGAGCATCGTCTGAGCACAAGGCTGATGCATGAGGGCCCGCGACTCAACAGGCCTAAAACGCCGCTGATTTTACCACGCGATCAATATCCTTAAGGAGCTTCAGGAGCTCGGCCAATTGGTCTAAGGGCCAAGAATTGGGGCCATCGCTGAGGGCTTGCTCGGGGTCGGGGTGTGTTTCCATGAATATGCCTTGGACACCGGCCGCAATAGCAGCTTTGGCGAGGGTCGGCACCATCTCCCGCTGACCGCCAGACTTCTCACCTTGGCCTCCGGGTAATTGCACACTGTGGGTGGCGTCAAAAACCACAGGGCAACCCGTCTGTCTCAGCACCGGAATTGCCCGCATGTCAGACACAAGATTGTTATACCCAAAGCTTGCGCCTCGCTCGCAAACCATGATCTGCGAATTCCCTGTCCCTTCCGCTTTTTCCACCACATGACGCATATCCCACGGAGCCAGGAACTGCCCTTTCTTAATATTCACTGGCAATCCCAGGCGGGCCACATTCTGGATGAAGTTAGTTTGCCGACACAAAAATGCGGGAGTCTGGAGAACAGAGACCACAGAGGCAACCTCATCGAGCGGTGTATCCTCATGGACGTCGGTAATCACGGGAACATCATATGTGGTTCGCGCTTTCTCTAAAATTCGCAGCCCCTCTTCGATACCCGGGCCACGATAACTCGACGCGGAGGAACGGTTGGCTTTGTCGAACGAGGACTTGTAGATCAAAAAGATCCCGAGTTCCTCTGAGATCACCTTTAGGGCCTCAGCGGTCCTCATGGTCATCTCTTCTGACTCAATGACACAAGGCCCAGCAATCAGAAAAAAGGGCGACGTATCCGTGACTGAATAGCCACACAGGTCCATCGTCTTGATCATGCATTGATCCTCTAGATTGGGTCGCGCACCGTGTTGGACTGCTTTTGACCCCGCTCAGGCCGTTTGTTTGCTCTCGATACCTGCTACGGCGCTATGATATTCAAGCGCGGCTTCGATAAAGGCCTTAAATAGTGGGTGGCCGTCCCTAGGCGTTGAAGTGAACTCCGGATGGAATTGGCAAGCGACAAACCAAGGATGATCGACGAACTCGATCATCTCGACCAACGCTTCATCCAACGACCGGCCAGCCACTCTGAGGCCCACAGATTCCAACGCTTCAACGTAGTGAGGGTTCACCTCATATCGGTGCCGATGCCGCTCCTTGACCGTTGCTGTACCGTAAACTGCTCTAGATACCGATCCTTCTTTGAGCAAACACTCTTGCTCACCCATGCGCATTGTGCCACCCAGATCAGAATCCTGCGTACGAACCTGAACTTGGCCCTCAGCGGTTTTCCATTCCGTAATGAGCCCGATAATGGGATGCGGTGTTGCTGGATCCACTTCCGTACTATTTGCCCCCTCAAGCGATGCGCAGTTTCTGGCAATATCGATAATCGCCGCATGAAGCCCGTAGCAGATGCCAAGGTACGGGATGCGCTGTTCTCGAGCATAGGTCGCCGCTGCGATTTTTCCTTCAAAGCCGCGACCGCCGAAGCCACCGGGAACCAAGATCGCGTCCGCACCTGCGAGAATACCTAAGCCCTCGTCCTCAACCCGAGTCGAGTCCACAAAATCGATATCGACCGCGGTCCCGGTATGGATGCCCGCATGCGTCAGCGCTTCGGAAAGCGATTTATAGGCATCCAACAAATCCATGTACTTGCCGACCATCTTCAGGTGGATCTTATTCTTGGGGTGCTGCTGGGACTCAAGCACGCTTTGCCAATCCGAAAGGTCCGCTTTGGGTAAGTCAAAGCCGAGTTTCCGCACCACAATTTCATCTAATCCCTCGTCCGCCAAGACCGACGGGATCGCATAGATCGATTCCACATCTTGGAGTGGAATCACGGCATCTGGTTCCACATTGGTGAAGAGCGCAATCTTGTCTCGGGCGGAGCGAGGAACTTCGTGATCGGATCGCACGATCAACACATCCGGCTGCATACCAATGGATCTTAGTTCTTTCACTGAATGTTGGGTGGGTTTGGTTTTGGTTTCACCTGCGGTAGCGATGTAGGGCACCAAGGTCAGATGCATCAGCAAGGCCTCTCGGCTGCCCAACTCAAATCGTAATTGCCTGGCAGCTTCCAAAAAGGGCTGGGATTCGATGTCACCGACCGTGCCGCCAATTTCTATGATCGCAACATCAAAGCCTTCAGCAACGTCGAGAATTCTTGATTTAATCTCATCCGTTATGTGAGGTATGACCTGAATAGTAGCCCCCAAATAGTCGCCACGTCGCTCTTTGGCGATGACATCAGCATAGATCCTGCCGGTGGTGAGGTTATTCCGCCGAGTCATTTTCGTTTGAACAAATCGCTCGTAGTGACCCAAATCGAGATCCGTTTCCGTACCGTCGGCCGTGACAAATACCTCGCCGTGCTGAAGCGGGCTCATGGTTCCAGGGTCGACGTTGATATAAGGATCAAGCTTCTGCATGGTGACCTTGAGACCACGGGCCACAAGGACTGCACCGAGGGACGCAGCAGTGATCCCTTTCCCAAGCGAGGACACCACACCACCGGTGACAAAGATTAAGCGAGCCATAAAGAATCCATCTTTTTAAGGTTGACGGGGCGTCAACCAAGATGGGGTTAAAGACTAACATCGAACCTGCGGTCGCTCAATAACTTAAACGCTCGAGGCGAGAAATTCCTGGGGTTAAGTCGGCCTCGATGCTTGAATCACGGACAAGGCCCAACCGTTGACGCTCGGACCCACCGAGCATTTATCGGCAATCAGCGGCACATCGAACCAGGGCGGCATTGCCGGCACCATGACAACCTCGCCCTCATCCATCAGCACTGGCAATCGATCGCGCAGCCAAGCGGGTACGCCCGATGCGCGCAGCTGCTCTCGGATGTCTAATCGTTGGCGCTTAAAGATCTTTTGACCTCGCCCTAGCGAGGCCAAGCGAAACTGATCAAGCGGTAAGCGTAATCCACCGAGAGATCGATGCTTCAAGAGAATCAAGTGTCCTCTGCGCCTAAATCGTTCATCCACTTGCCACTCGCCGGGCTGCCATAAAGGTTCGGCCTCTGGCTGGATGACGTGCAAAAAACAGCGATCCAAACGGATGGCGAACGACCCAAGTTGCAATTGGGCACTGGCATCCGTGCGCGCGCCTTTGATTTGTTGAAGAAACACTTCGATTGCCTGCCGACTGGGCTGGGGCGCCTCGGATCGCGCTATTAGGGTTCGCAATACTTGCACCTGTCGCTCATGAGGAAGTCGCGACAACCCCTGAACGGGAATGCCAAGGTCGCTTGCAAGACCGAGAAGATCGAGCTCGGCCTGCTCCGCCAAAGCTGATCTCGCTGAATGATCCCTGCGCGCGCCAATCAATGCGCGCCCTCGCCAATTGCTGAATCTCTGATCGAGCAGAGGTAACACCGTGCGCCTTAAGTAATTTCGATCGTGCACCTGATCCTGGTTGCTCGGATCCTCAATCCATTGGATACCGTTTTGAGCTGCGTAGGCTGTCAGTTCATCTCGTGAGACGCCAAGCAGCGGGCGCAGCAGTCGCGCCACACCCAGGGGCCGCGCTGGGGGCATTCCCAATCGCCCGAATTGATCACTTCCTCGAAAAAGGTTGAGTAATAAGGTTTCAACTTGGTCATCCCCATGGTGCCCCAAGAGCAGAAGGTCTCCAGGCCTCAATGCGCCCGCAAACGCCTCATAACGCGCCTCTCTTGCCGCGGTCTCAAGTGAGCCTTCGGCGCCCACCTTAACCTTGATGACCTGGTGCTCTATTTCCAAATCTTCGCACTGTGCCCGCGTTGCATTCGCCCAATCGGCGGACGCTGAATGGAGCCCATGATCAACATAGAGTCCTTGCATCGGCGGTCGATCTGGCAGATTGGCGAGAAAGTGCAAGAGCGCGGAAGAATCCAGCCCCCCACTGAGCCCAACGACCCAACGATGGACGGAGGAATCAAATAGCGCGTCGCGATGTTCTACCAGGACACTGGTAGTCCAATCATGAGGCTGCAGACGACCAGTCATAATCCAGGCGCACCTGATCGCGACCAAAACGCTGCCTGAGGTCTGCGATCAAATCATCATTGGGCACCACGCGCCAGGCGTCACCCAGTCTCAGCCGCGCGCCTACAGTCTTCGCTTCATATTCGATAAAGATAGGGCAGAGCGCCGCTGGATCGCCCTGATGAGACTTCAATAGCCCAGCCAATTGGTCGGCCCACTGATCATCAAACCCTTCAGCGTTCAACTGTAGACACACCCCTTGAATGGCTCGGCCTCGAGCCTCTGTCAGCGTCATGAGCTGATTGGCCCTCACTCTGACGCCCCCAGAGTATTCGTCCTGAGCCACCTGCCCCGACACAATGATCAAAGTATCTTTGACCAATTTATCACGATGGCGATCTAAGACATCGCCGGCCACACTCACCTCGATACGTCCCGATCGGTCATCCAAGGTGACAAAGACGATACTCCCGCGTTGTGTCTTGAGACTACGCAGGCCGATCACCCAGCCTGCGAACCGCTGTTCTCCATCTCTCGGACGCAAATCTGAGATGCGCGTCCCCGCGAGATGCCGCATCTCATTGCGGTAAACATCAATCGGGTGCCCTGTGAGGTAGAGGCCAAGCGCCTCCTTTTCTCGGGTCAAACGCTTTTGCATTGAAAGCGGTTGAACTTTAGCGTCCATCTTGAAACTCGCAACATCCTGCGTGCCACTTTGGATATCCCCAAACAGATCTGACAGTCCTGTTTCAGCATTTCTCGACTCTTGTTCTGCGACCTGGACCGCTTGATCTAAGTAAGCATCCAAATGGGCACGTTTCTGATCTCTAACATCCGCATCGCTCATCGCCGCGATCGCTGACCGATCCACCAGCGAATCCAATGCACCCGCACCGACGAGCGCTTCCAGCGCGCGCTTGTTTAGCCGACGCGTATCCACGCGGCGGCAAAGATCAAAAAGGTCTGTATAGACCCCGGTGGCCAGGCGCTCATCCACAAGATTCTGAATCGCGCCCTCGCCCAAGCCCTTGATGGCGCCCAAACCGTACACCACCGTGCCTGGCCGGCTTGCCACAAACCGATACGCTCCCACGTTCACATCCGGTGGTGCAATTTCAAGACCGAGTTCACGACTCTCTTCGATATTGATGACAATTTTGTCGGTATTTTGCATATCCGCCGACATCACCGCGGCCATGAAATCTGCTGGGTGATAATGCTTTAGCCATGCGGTTTGATACGCCAACAACGCATAGCAAACGGAGTGTGGCTTGTTGAATCCGTAGCCCGCAAACTTTTCCATCAAATCGAAGATGTGCCCAGCTTTTCGCTCGTCAACCTCATTTCGGAGCGCACCAGCAACAAACACCTCTCGTTGTTTGGCCATCTCCTCCGGTTTTTTCTTGCCCATGGCTCGGCGTAGTAAATCTGCATCGGCCAACGAGTAACCCGCCAATATCTGAGCGATCTGCATGACCTGTTCCTGATACAGCATGACGCCGTAGGTATCAGCGAGCACCGGTTGCAGCGAGGGATGCAGGTAGTCGACTTCGTCTAAGCCATGCTTACGACGAATAAAGTCGTCGGCCAGCTGCAGCGGACCCGGCCGAAAAAGTGCAACCAAAGCGACGATATCTGCGAAACGACTGGGCTTCACCCGCTTCATCAGGTCCTTCATACCGCGAGACTCGAGCTGAAACACCGCTGTAGTTCGCGCCGCTTGAAGGTCTTGGTAAATCGCAGGATCCTCAAGATCAAGGGCATTGATATCAACCAGTGGGGCGCCCGTTGCAGCGTGTCGCGAATTAATGCTCTTCACCGCTTGATCGATGATGGTCAGGGTCCTGAGACCGAGAAAATCGAACTTCACGAGGCCCGCTTGCTCGACATCCGTCATATCGAACTGTGTCATGAGCCCGCTTTCTGGGTTATCTCGATAGGTGGGCGAAAAATCTGTCAGCACCGTTGGCGCGATGACGACACCGCCTGCATGACGCCCCACATTGCGCGCCAGTCCTTCAAGACTGAACGCCATGTCCATAATCTCCTGAGCTTCCTCACTGGAGTCGATAAATTCTCCAAGGAGCGGTTCTTGTTCGAGCGCTTTCTGCAAAGTCATGCCAGGCTCAAATGGAATCAATTTCGATAACTTGTCGGCTAGGCCGTATGCTTTCCCTTGCACTCTCGCAACGTCTCTCACCACCGCCTTGGCCGCCATGGTGCCGAAGGTGATGATCTGCGATACCGCACCCGCGCCATAACGCTCAGTCACGTGCTGAATCACGCGATCCCGACCGTCCATACAAAAATCAATATCGAAATCCGGCAATGAAACCCGCTCGGGATTCAAGAATCGTTCGAATAGCAGGTCATACTCTAGGGGATCGACATCCGTGATCTTAAGCACGTAGGCGACAAGAGAGCCTGCGCCAGAACCGCGACCTGGGCCTACAGGGATATCATGGTCCTTGGCCCACTGAATAAATTCCATGACAATCAAGAAGTAGCCTGGAAATCCCATCGAATTGATCACGCCTAATTCGAATTGGAGACGCGCCTTGTATCGGTCTCTTATCGAGGCATCCACCGTTTCACCCTTTGCCGCCAGTTGCTCTAACCGAGCATCCAGACCTTGCGCTGCGGTTGCTTCGAGAAAGCTGGCCATAGTCATACCCTGGGGCACTGGGTACTCGGGCAGAAAGGATTGGCCTAAGGTGACTTCCAGCGAGCATCGAACAGCAATGTGCCGACTATTTTCCACGGCTTCAGGTAGATCACTGAATAGCGCCGCCATTTGTTCGGGCGTTTTTAGGTATTGCTCGGACGTATACCGCTGGACTCGTCGAGGGTCATCCAAAGTTCTCCCCTCGTGAATGCAAACTCGGACCTCATGCGCTTCAAAATCCTCTTCGCGCAGAAAACGGACATCGTTGGTGGCCACCAATGGAATGTCGAGCTGGCTGGCGATCTCAAGCGCGCCCTGGACTTGAATCTCATCTTGAGCCCGTCCCAGGCGTTGCACTTCCAAGTAGTATCGATTTGGAAAGATCTCAGCCCAGCGTCGCGCCTTCTCGAGCGCCAACACCGTATGACCGTTCACAATCGCCCGCCCAACACCGCCCTCATTCGCACCGGAGAGTGCAATAAGGCCTTCGCTATCTTCCTCTAACCATGTGAGATCCAGAACCACCTGCTCACCCTGTCTCGGCGAGTCATATGCGAGGGACAATAGCCGCCCTAATCTTCGGTATCCGAGCTCATTTTGAGCAAGAAGCACCAAGAGTTCTGGCGGATCATTGGTTGAGGGATCGGCCACAAACACGTCACAACCGACCACTGGCTTGATGCCCATCCCCAGGGCCGCTTTGTAAAACTTAACCAATGCGAAGAGATTGCTGTGATCTGTCACGCCGATGGCCGGCATGGCCATTTCGTTCACTGCCTCCACCAAGGGTTTCACCCGGACAGTGCCATCAACCAAGGAATACTCGGTGTGGACCCGCAGATGAACGAAGGGCGACGTCATGAAACGAACCGGCGCTGGAAGGTAATCCTCATCATAACCGAAGCCGCCTGGGGTCTAAACGGCTTTCGACGATCAACCAAGGACAGTGAATGTGAGCCCTGCTTTTTGCGTGAGCCGGTCCACATAAGCGTCACCCAGGCTCACCGAAGGCGTTAAGATTCCACCTGCCTCGGGCAGCGGGTCTTTTGCCAAACAGACAGCAGCCTCAGCAATCATCTTGGCAGTAGAACCATAGCCAGGGTCTCTATCGCCGGTCACCTGCACCGTCAGGTCTTGGCTCGGGTCGGCAGCCCGCCTACCGTGTAACTGAACTTCAAAAAACCCCGCGTTGCGTGCCTTCTCATCGGGCCCTTCACCTGGCTTGGGCAACAGCGGTGTGATCATCCGTCTCGCCCATCTTAACCCTATAAGACCCATACCAAATTTACCGAGCAAAGACGCGGCGAGGCCGCGGGCGTAGCCTTTAAAGCCAGGCCCACAATCCGTGCCTTCTTGATAGCGAAATGTCGCACCGTACGGATTGCCGAGCAGTGCATGGCTACGCCGAACCACTCGAGTGTTGATCGCAGCCATCACGAAGGGCGAAACCCAGCGACGCAAAGTTTCATCAAAGAAAAAAACATCGTCGCCTGGCATTTCAGGACCACGCGGACTATTGGGCGGGTTCAGGCTGTAATCGTCAGCAAGAAGGTCGACGAGCGACGGGTTCTTATCGGACTCAGCCAGCATGTTGAGCATGCTCGCAATCGTACCGCCACTCGCACCGCCACTGGCTCGCATCATTCGATAATGCACGCTATCGGCAAAGCAACCGTATTTCGACTGAAAAGCCCTCTGCAAGAAATGGACACCGAGATCGGAAGGCACACTATCAAATCCGCAGGTATGCACGATCTTGGCCCCAGAGGCCTCAGCCGCGGCGTGATACCTCTCGATCATGTCTCTCATCCACTGCACTTCGCCAGTGAGATCACAGTAATGCACGCCGAGTTCTGAGCAGACTTTCACAAGCGGGCTGCCGTAAAGGGCGTAAGGCCCCACAGTGGAACAGATGACCGCGGTTTGCTCGGCGATGCGTCGAATTGCTTCTTCATCGTGGCTGTCAGCGATCAGTATAGCGACCCCATCAAAGCCACAACTCGCGGCAACGTCTTGCAGCTTAGACTCACTTCGACCGGCCACCGCCCATCGAAGTTCACCCTCTAAGCCATAGGTATCCGCTAAATACTGAGCGACAAGGCGCCCTGTGAAGCCCGATGCCCCCCAAACCACCACATCAAAATTTTTCATCCCTCTTTCCTCTTACAGGCCTGGTGACAGGTTTCGCCGGCCCTTAGGCAACGCTCAATGGCATCTCAGACTCGCGACCAACAATCTCAAGCTTACTCTGATCCGCGGCGAGTGGATTGTGCAGAAATAGAGGCCGCCCTGCTAACCCGCCCCATTAACTTAAGTCTTCGCGCTCATTGACTCAAACATGTACGAAGCGTCTGCCCAGATCGATCCAACAGCTTAGGCTTGGGCGGCATCCGCCTCTGCGGGCCGCCGGCGCCAGGGCAAACGCTGACGCGCGCGCTTGAGTGCTTCTGGGAGCGCCAACATTGCAGGCGTGACGAGCAAGGTGAGCACGGTGGCAAAGCTGAGTCCTGAGACAATGGCTGACGCTAATTGCGTCCAGAACGACGCGATGGGACCGCCCACCTCTACTGTCCGCCCTATTAAGTCAATCGAAACGCCCATCGCCATCGGCAGTAGACCGAAGCCAGTAGTAAACGTCGTCAGAAAGACGGGTCGAAGCCGCAAACAGCCCGTGTGCGTGGCCACCTGCGCGAGCGACCACCCCGGGTGCAGAGCGCGCACTTCGTTAAACGTATCAATCAGCACGATGTTGTTGTTCACGATAATGCCAGCCAGCGCCACGATGCCGACTCCGGTCATAATGGCGCTAAAAGGATCTTGTGTGATCATCAAACCGAGCAGAACGCCGACGGTCGACATGAGCACGGACGATAAGACCAACAGAGTCTGATAAAAGCTATTGAACTGCGTCACAAGCAGCAACGCCATAAGTAGGAGTGCCAAACTGAAGGCACTACTGATGAACTGCATTGTTTTTGCCTGCTCCTCGTTTGCACCACGAAATACGGCTCGTACGCCGGGGGCAAGCGGTGTCTCGTTGAGCCAGGTTTGAACGGCAGACACCTCTTGTTCCACCAGAGCCCCGGGAACCACGTTCGCACGCACATACATGATCCGCTGTCCGTCCTGCCTAAAAATCGTGCTGACCTTCGGGCGTGCCTCACGAGTCACGAAGCTACTGATCGGGCTTTGGCCCTCTCGAGTAGAGACCCTAAGACTGTCTAGTTTCGAAAAACCGCGAGCGTCTTCTGGATATCGCAAACGAATATCAATTTCGTCTTCCGCGTCGTCGGGCCTAAATCGTCCAATCAAAACCCCGTTGGTCATGAGCTGAACAGCTGAACCAACACTTGCGACGTCTGCGCCCATCATCGCCGCTTTTTCACGATCGACATTCATCTCCCATTCAATCGCCGGCACAGGCGCTGTATCGTCAACTTCTCTCAGGGTCGGCAGAGTTTCAAGGTATGCCCTCACTCGACGGGTCTCTGCGGCCAGCACGCCAAGGTCCTCCGCTTGGAGTTGTAATTGAATGTCCTTACCTACGGGCGGGCCCCGCTCCTGTTCCTGAATTTCTGCGCGCAACCCTGGCATTCTTGCAATGGCATCACGGAAACCTTCAATCACGCGCCATCCATCGAGCGTTCGAGTTTGGCGGTCGGTCAACTCGATAAACATCGAGCCGATTTGGTCACCGCTTCTCCCACTGCCCACAGAAATCGCACTGCCTGATCCTGCGGAGGTGTAGATGCTCTCGATCTCGCCGGCATCCATCACCCGGCGCTCAACGCCAGTCACCAAATCGCGAATTTCCTCAGCAGAATAGTTACCCTTAGCGGACACGGCGACACCCGTAAAGCTGGGCTCAACGTCAACAAAAAACTGAGCCCCAAGGCCCGACGCCCCATAGGCGCGAACGATCATATAAAGCACAGCGATTGTGCCAAACAGGACGGCAATGGGTCGCCCCGTCACAATCATGAGCACCCTGCCATACACGCCCAAAAGTCCAGGCAACGCCGCATAATTCATGCCCGTCCGAGCGTCTTTCAACGGATCCGTACGGCGCTCCGTTTTAGGACGAATAATGCCGCCCAGTACAGGTGCGAATATCAGGGCGTAGAGCAGGGATCCCGCCAGAACGGCAAAAACGGTGACCGGCAAATAGCGCATAAACTGCCCAGTCACTCCTGGCCAGAGCATCAGTGGTAAAAATGCTGCTAGCGTTGTACCCACCGAGGCAATGATGGGCCAAAACATTCGCTTCGCCGCGTTCAAGTAAGCCTGCCCGGCGGGCATCCCACTCACCATGTTTCGATCTGCAAGTTCAACGACGACAATGGCGC
>Ga0255780_10000181_pt1 | contig 61130 bp, 41 predicted proteins | sample 071ome_32_FD_179978 | JGI IMG/M metagenome (GOLD analysis project Ga0255780, IMG submission 179978) | Coastal salt marsh microbial communities from the Groves Creek Marsh, Skidaway Island, Georgia - 071405AT metaG (version 2) | ecosystem: Environmental > Aquatic > Marine > Intertidal zone >... | reverse complement strand
CGCGTTCCATCCACGCGTCCAACGCCGCGTCGGCGTACACCGGATACGACCCGTTAAACACCACCCCTTGTCCGTCCGTTTCGCTGAACCTCACCCGCATCGTCTCCGTGAACGCCGACGACGCCGTCGCCATCCGTCGTTCTTCCCGAGGCTCGCTCGATCGCTCTTCCCCCTTCTTCGGGACGACGATTCGATTCCGTCCCCCTCACCGTCGTCCTTTTTCTCGCCCGTTCGCCGTCGCCAACGCCGCGACGACGCCCACGAGCGCGTGCCACGCGAACAATCGCCGCCCCCGTCGCGTCCTCGCCCGGTCCTCGCGTTCGTCGCGCGTCTTCGTCGGCGTTCGCGGCGTCGGGTCCATCGGATTCGATCGATCGGGTTCGATCCTTCGTTCGTTCCCGCGCGCCGACGAGTGCCGAGTGCCGAGAAAGAATGAATCGGTCGTCAAGAGTGACGGTTCGACTTCCATTCGTGATAGGCGATTCTCGTCACTCAATATGTGGTGGTACGAGTGTACGCATCACCGGTCGTATTACCTATTATGTGGTCAGCTACTCAGTACTCGTACTGTTTATACATACGACTCGGGTGTTTCATCGGACGCGTCCGAGACGACTCGTCTCGGAAACGTCCGAGAATGATTGATTGATTTGATTGATTTGATTGATTTGATTGACTTCACGCATCACCACTGCGGGACGTTCGTTCGTTCGGTGCGGTCGGCCGGCGATGGACGGACGCGGTATCGTGGGACGGGCGCGAGCGCCGGTGCGGGCGGCGCCGGGACACGGCGGGGACACGGCGCGACGGCGATGGACGATGGAGGAAGCGGCGCGGAAGAGACGGATTGGAAACCGAGAACGCGGACCGGCGCGGACGTGCCCGCTGGGGCTTTCGTGCGCCGGATTGCGGTCGGCGTGCGAGAATTTCTGTCGGACGTGCGCGGCGGGGTGTCTGGAGGAGATGGATGACGCGACGGTGACGCCGTGGGACGGGCGACGACGACGGACGTTTCGGTGGGAGGGGTTGTTGTTCGCGTTGCGCGCGTACGCTCCGCGGTCGAGACGAGACGAGAGCGGGTGCTCGAGCAGAGAGGAGGACGCGAAGGAAAAGCGGGCGACGGCGTTTTTTAGGTGGATGTTTGACGAGGCGGCGAGGATTAATTTTACGTGGAGTCAGGTGACGGATGAAAAGGTGAAAATCGGGATTCGAAACTTGTTGATCAAGGCTGGGGTTGCGGAGTTTTGCCGAAGGGCGAATATGCTCATGGATCGTCCGCGCGGCGGGTATTACGGATACCCGCCGCGTCGAATGGAAAGCTTTTTCAAAAGTGTCGATTACGAAGCGTGCGCGGCGCTCGGGACGACGCTCGAGGTGTATCGGCTTCTTCGCACCGAGCTCGAGCTCGAGTTCGGGGCAAAGGTTACTTTCGATATCGGGTGTCACTACTATCGATCTTCTCAGCACATGCGCGACGTCCTCGGATTCATCACGTCCAACGCGACGGTGAGCGCGTCTCGCTTATGGCATCCCAGTACCACGCTGAATGTCGTCGTGAAGGACGGGTGCGATGAGATGAGCATTGAGCAACTGTGTATTTTGAGAGAGTTTGGATGTCCTATGGGTGCAGATTTGTGCGCTCACTGCTGCGATGAAGAGAGGTACGAGTTGGTGTACTGGTTGATAGAAAACGGCGTCCCTTTTGACCACCGCGTCGTGAACAAGGCTGCTTTTCAAGGTCGCATAGACGCCATTAAACGATTGGATGAGATGGGCGTTCACCCCGTCGCGGCGACTTGCGCGCGCGCGGCGAAAGGAGGGCAATTGAAAATGTTACAATACTTGTACGAGCAACGCGTGCCGATGGGAGTCTCCACGATTCGCGCCGCGGCAGCTCCAGTAGTGGGTAAACGCAAACGCCGACGGGAGAATCTTGATTACATTCATTGGGAAGAACAACCGAGAATCCGCTGCTTGGCTTTCGCGCTCGCGCATGGGTGTCGAGGAGTCGAAACCGTGTATCGATCAAACACGAACCTACACGAGTACACGAAATCTTATCTGAAAATGTTCATCGATCAACCCGCGATTTGCCATTGGTTCCACAGGTTGCCCTCAATCATGACGGAACAAATGGTTGCCATCATGCCTGAGCGAACGAGACTGGCTTTCGAGTGCATCACGCGCCATCTGAGATTGAAACATCTCGAGTGCGCTGGCGTGAAGACGGATGAATTTGAAAAGGAAGAGTTGAAGAGATTAGCTTTCTAGAATCTTACACGACAGCGCGCATTGACTAGTACCTGGTAGATACGTAACGACGACAACAACTTTTAATGTTCCATTTTGAATGCTGCGCAGTTTCACGTCGATTTCGGTCTGATGGCATCCATGAAGTGCTGCTGCTTGACTTGATTAGCGTTCATGTCCTCTCGCAAAGCTCTCAGCGCAGCCTCTTTAACGACGTGACGAAGCTCAGCTCCACTAAATCCATCGCACGCCGCAGCCAGAGCTTGGATGTCGACGTCATCTGCAAGCGATACATCTTTTGTGTGCACGCGCAGTGCTTCAGCTCTTCCTTGCAGGTTGAGCGGCGGAATCTCGAGAACTAAATCGAGTCTCCCCGGGCGGGTGAGTGCCGGATCTAAACTTTGCGGACGGTTTGTCGTGGCGACAACGAGAACACCACCTCCAGACGAAGGCACGTTTTCCAATCCATCCATTTCCGTGAGGAAAACGGATAGCAATCGCGTCGCCACGTCGTGGGCTCCGTCCGATGCTCCATCACCGCGCGAGCCGCACATTCCATCAATTTCGTCAAGCAAAAGGACTGCGGGTGCAGACTTTCTCGCCTTAGTGAAAGTGCTCCGCAATATTTTCTCACCTTCTCCTAGATACTTACTAAACACGTCCGCAGCGGACAGCGTGATGACAGTCGCTCCCGAAGCGGTGGCTGCGGCGCGGGCGAGGGTAGTCTTCGCGCATCCCGGAGGGCCGTGAAGAAGAATACCCTTTGGTGGTCTCAACCCAAGACGATCGAACGCATCGGCATGATGCAGTGGCCATTCGACGGCTTGTTGCAAACGCTTTTTCACGTCGTCTAGTCCTCCGATTTCGTCCCATGTAACGGGAGGCAGATCGACAGAGACGCCCCTGACAACGGACGCGCTGACGCGCCCTCGAGCCGATTGGAAATCATCTGTCGTGACGAGCATCTCGGTATCGCTGGCGCCCCGTCGCTTGATCGCACACATCGCCGCCTCTCTAGAAAGGGCTGCTATGTCTGCCCCACTGTAACCTTTGCTGTCGTTTGCGATGTCTTGTAAATTGACGTCGCTCGCGAGCGGTAGCGACTTTGTGTGGAGTTTGAGAATATCGACACGCTCTAGTGAACTTGGAAGCGACATTTCAATCTCCCTGTCGAATCGACCCGGGCGTCTCAGAGCCGGATCAATCGCGTTCGGTCGACTCGTCGTCGCGATGACTGGCACAGCGCCCATATGGGCATCACCCACTCCATCCATGAGCGTCAGCAGTTGCGCCACGACACGCGTCTCGTGCGCCTTACCATCCTGCCTCGTCGGACAGATGGCGTCAATTTCATCAATCAAAATGATGCTCGCGCTACCCTTGGAAGCATCCTTCCGCGCGTTTTCAAACACTTTACGCAGTCGTTTCTCACTCTCACCCGCATACGCTCCAAAGACGTCGCCGCTACTCACGGAGAACACACGCACACCCGCTTCCTCGGCAACCGCTCGAACCGCCTCAGTCTTCCCCGTTCCCGGCGGGCCGTGAAGCAACAACCCACGAGGAAACTTGACGCCCAATTTCCTAGCCTCGTTCGCGTATTTCAGAGGCCAAACGATGGCTTGTCTCAGGGCATCGAGCGCTGGCTGACAAGCCGCCAGGCGAGTCTCCGCCTTTGCCGACCTCTCCTCAGCTTCCGTCTTCGAATCCAGTTCGCCCGCGCGACACCCGACGTCTTCAATCACCGTATTCTGCGTCACCCGCCACGTCACGTTCACATCGTCCACTCGCGGTTCCAAGCGTTCAATCGTCATCGTACTCGCGCCCGCTCGAATACGCGCGCCCAGACGAATCAGTCGTTCGCACAGCACCCTACGCGTCGCCGCCTCCGAGACGACCCCGCCCTTCGAGTGACTCACCCGCAAACGTACGCATGTCACCGGTTTGGCGTCCATGCGCTCGATGACACCCGCCAGCGCCGTCGACGGCGCGTCTAAAGTTGAAGAATCCGTCAAAGCTCCAGCCGCCGGCGCTTCGAGAGCGAACGCGTCCACCTCGACGCACAGCCCTCCGCGATCGTCCCAGGGTTCGAGCGAGGCGATGTAACTCCATTCGCGCGCGCCGTCGCCATCGGCGCCTTCGCGTGCGCACTTGTTCCAGACGCGCACGCGCACGGGTGCACCCAAAGGAAGACTGAGCGCTTGAACGACGTCTCGCGAACAACGCGCGCGTTGGGTTCCCGAAGCCCCGGCGACGACGCGCACGGTGTCGAGGTCGACCCCAGGCATCGTTGTCGCCGTCGCCGCGCGCGCCAGTCGTGGAGAGTGCTAGCGCGTTGGGGAGTGTCGGGCGTGTGTGCGTGACTTAGAAGAGTGCACAACTTGGGCCAGATGCAGGCGTGGTTCTAGTTGAACGTAGACGGAAGTGAACTTGCCGTTAAGACTTTTGGCTTTGACGTTGCGCTGTTATTGACAAACTTTGTAATTTTACTTGGATCGGTCCTCTTCGGACATCTCCAAGAGCTGCTTAAAATAATCGACTGTGGATTTCGTCTTCTTCAGTGAAGTCTTCCTGGACTTCGTGGAAGTCTTGGAGACGAAAATGTTGCGAAGGGAAGAGATGGTTAATCCTTTGCTCTCCTCTTCACTGAGTTCGGTGACGTTGACGCCCATGGACTCGGCGTACTTGGACTTGATGGAGTCCAACTCAGAGGCAACCTTCTTTGACTCTTCGAGGACTTTCAATTCTTCGTCGGAAAGATCAACGAAGTCTTTGAGACGCTTTTTGGCTTCATCGAGGCTTTGCTTGAGGGATGCGATTTCCTTCTTGTAAGCGTCGCGTTCCGACATTGTCTTCTCAAAGGATCTTTCAAGGTTGGCTCGGTCAGATTCGAGTTGTCTCTCGCGCTCGGAAATTGAGCTCTTGAGTTTGCTTTCAGCCTTGGACTTTTCCTTGGAAATCATATCCATGGCATCTTTGCGGCTATCCTTGATTGCAGCTTCCTTCGCAGCGATTGCGTCTTGAAGCTTTTTCTCGTAAGCAGCGCGCAAGCGCTCAACCTCTTCATCATTGTTCTTCCTCAAGGTGTCAAGCTGTTCGCGAGCCTTGCCACTTTCACTACCTCTGATAACCTTGTCGGCCCGCTGTTCTGCATCTCGCAATGCCTTCTGCAAGATTTCCACTTCGCGGCGGAAGTCAAGAACAAGCTTATCAAACTGAGCGTTGAACTTCGCTTCAATCTCAAGATCTCTCGCATCGAGCATATCCTCAAACGATGCAATCTTCTTCTTGAGCTTATCGATGGCCTTCTTTGACGATGCGCGGAGCTCTCTCTCAGAGGTCTCTCGCTCGGCTGCAGCTTTGTCTGCTTGCTCACGAAGCGCCTTCTTTGCGGCTGCTTCCGCATTGCGCAACGCCGTAGTGTACTCGCGTTGTGCGGCGAGTTTCGCATTTGAAGCGAGCTGCTTCGCGGCGCTCAATTCGGCGCGCAAAGAGGACTCCATGCGCGTTCTTTCCGCCTTTGCAGCTTCAAGCGCAGCTTCGAGCTTCTTCGCCGCATTCTGTTCAGTGTTGGCGAGCTGCGTTTCGAGACGCTTGACGTTGGATTGAAGCTGCTTGAGTTTTGCCTCGTATTCGGTTCTCATAGCTTGCTTTGCCGCCTCAATTTCCTTCACTTTCGTCTTCTTCAAATCGTTAAGAGTGGCGACAGTGGCGTCAAGCTCCTGCTGAATAGACGACACCTTTGTTACTTCGACAGTGCTAACTGTAGATGTCGTTGCCGATGAGGTGGAAGTCTTCTGCTTACGGACACCAAAGAGTTGCTCAAAAAAGGATCTCGGACGCGCAGCCTCCTTGGCAGCCTCTTCAGCTGCCGCCTTGGCATCCGCAGCTTCTTGTTCAGCCGAAACTAGCTGCTTGCGAAGCGCATCCATCTCAGCCTTCGCCGCTTCGAGAGCTCGTTCAGCCTCTTCTCGAGCAGCCGCTTCCGCCGCCAGCTTGTCCTTGTTGAATTCAAATAGGGCCCGCTTGACGACAACTTGTGAGCCGACTTTAGAACCAATTTTTGCCTCTTTCTTCGCCGACTCGAGTTCCGATGTGAGAGTCTTGACGCGGGACTCGTAGAATGCTATCTTTTCAGCGAGCGTCACCTCACCAGCTTTCACTCGTTGCTCGAAGTCCGCCTTCATCAATCGCTCGTTACGAGCCCACTTCGCCTCTGCCGCCGAATACTCGGCTCGAAGAGTTTGAAGCGTTTCGTCCATCGACTCCATTTTCTTTGCCTGACTGGCATAATCCCTTTGTGCCTTCGACAACTCCTTCTCAAGCTTGGCTTCACGTTGCAAAAGTTGTTTGTTGGCTTCTTTCGTCGCCTCTTTCACACGCATCTCAAATTGGCCGCGCAAAGACTCGAGCTTTTGTTCCGTTTGCTGCGTCTCCTTCATCGATTCTTGCAACTTCGCATTGAAGGATAGAGTTGCTTCAGCCATAGCCTGGGCAACCGCACGGACCATTTCCTGCTCTTGAGCTTTCTCCTTAGCGATCGAATCAGCGATGCTCTTCTCGAGCACGGCTCTGCTATTTTTCAACTTGCTCAACAACTCGACTCGTTCTACTTGGAGACTCTCCACCTTGTTCTTATAAGAGGTGGCTTGATCCTTCCACGCGATGGTGTCCACTTGAACGATTTCAAGCTTTTGCGACGCCTCCGCCAGTTCCTTGAGTAACTGCGCAACCGCGGACGTCGTCTCTGTTTCCTTGACGGCTGAAGCCTTTTCTAATTGCGTAACACTGTCGGAGAACTTCTTCTCCGCGCTGGCAACCGCCGCATCGCGTTCAGCATTGAGACGTTCGACAGTTGCCGTCAGCTCCCTTTGCGCCTCCGCTTGAAGTTGAGCGACGACGTTGCGGAGCTCTTGCTCGGAGTCCGTCTGGATACGGGCAATCGCTTGGATGAGCTCGACGTTGTTATCGGCGACAGCCGCCTCGAGTTCGGAGATGCGCCGTTGGTAAGATTTTACTGATTCATCACTCGCCGCCGCAAAGCTTGTGGTGGCCTCGCTCACCGACTTACTCAACTGCTCTCTCAACGAAGCGATCTCCTCGCTCGACTGGGACGAAGTACGTTCGATTTCGGATGTGAGGCGCGCAACTTCCGAACGGGCAGTGGCTTCACGTTCGCGCGCATCCTTGGCCTCGCCTTCAGCCGCCTTGCGCAACGATTCCTGCGTTCGGATCTTGTCGTCTAACGACTTCAACTCATCGTCCCGCGATGCTCCAAACAAGTTACTCAAGAATCCTGAACGGCTAGTCGCCTTTCCAGCCTTGGAGAGCTCGTTTTCGTACTTTTGTCGCAGAGTGTCCAGTTCTTGTTGTGATTTCTGGAGTTTTTCAGTAAGCTCGCGTTCCGCGGCCGCCTTCTCAGACTCGATGCGCGCTTGCACGATTTTGAGGTCTTCAGCGTGTTGAGCTCGAGTCGTCTCGAGCTTGGCTTGTAATTGCGCCAATTCCGATTGATCGCTACCCATAGACGCAACGTCATTGGACTGTCTCTCGAGGCGAGCAATTTTGTCGATGAGAGCGTCTCGTTGCTTGGTTAAAAACTTCATCTCCATGGCGTATCCTTGGAATTTGTAGGTGACGCTTTCTGGCATGGAGTAGCGGACGTTGGATGTGGTGGTGTTTTGGCGACTCTTGAGCTGTTCGAACTCTTTTTGTGCCGCAGCCAACTGTTTTCGGAGGTCTCTCTCGGTATCAGATGCGTTACGTTGACTCTCCTTCTTCAGTTTCGAAACGGTAGTCTCGTAACCACTTGTCACCTCCTTGATTTGCTGTTCAAGGCGCGCTACGGTTGCCTTGTATTGAGCCGTACTGCGTTCGGCTTCAGCACGCGCGTCAGTCTCCGCCTTTTCCAACTTTTGCTTCCAAGCGTCTTCGACTTCTTTCATCTTCAACGTTTCATCGCGCGAAACTGATGTGTTGATGGCATTTTGAAGCGTCTGCACTTCAAGCGTGTGTGCCTTGATCAGCGCTTCCTTTTCTTCAGTAAAGGAATTCCTAGCCTGCGAGAGTTGCTCATCCGATTCAGTCTTCACGAGCGTCCTCAGCGCTGTCATTTCTGCTTGCGCTGAAGATTGAATTTCCGCAATGGCAGCAATCATTTCCTGCTCCGCTTTCGTTTTCGCTTCTTCAAGTTGCTTCTTCAAAGCAGCAACTTGACCATCGACGTCAGCACCGTTTTCATTCACTGCGTTCGCAGCTGACTCCGCAAGCTGCGCTTCGAGGCGCTCAACCTTCGATTGCAGCTCATCGCGTTGCATTGCGAGCTCTTTCGACTCCTTCGGGCTACCCTTGAATTTGTACGTCACAGACTCAGGCAGGGTGTACTTGACGTCCTTCTTTTCGCCTGAGAGCTTTGCGACCAAAGACTGCAACTCGCGCTCGTAATTTTGAGTGAGCTGCGAGATTTGAGCATCTTTCATCGCCTCGAGCTCCTTCAACTTGCTCTCCCAGTACATGGAGGATTGCACTTCGCTAGCAGCCACCTCAGCGGTGTAATCCACTCGCGCCGCGGCAGCTTGCTTCTGAGCTTCGTTCTTCAACAACGCGTAGAGTGCGCGACGCTCGCCCGCACTCGATCGAGCAGCCTTTTGCTCAGCATCGCGCATCGCTTGCAACTCAGCGACAGCCTCGACCAGTTGTTCCTCCGCGCGCACCTTCTGTTCTTGAAGACGCCACGCCTGTTCCGCAAGTTGCTTCTTGAGATCATCAACTGCGGAAGGGTCGACTCCAGAAGACGTTTGCGCCTGTGCGTCGGCAAGCTTTTTTTCGTATGACTTCTGCAGTTGGCGGAGCTGGGCATCTTTCGCGGCTTCGATTTCGTTGATCTTGACATCCACGTTGACACTCGCAGAAGAAGTGGTAGCCGGCGCCGACGCGGTGGCCTTGAGCTCCGCAATCTTCGCGTCGTACTCCGAGTTCGACTGTTCCATCGACTTCAGTCGCGCTTCCAGATCACTCACCTTCAACTGTAGCGCATCGCGTTGCTTGGCGAGTTCTTTTGACTCCTTCGGACTACCCTGAAATTTGTACGTTACAGACTCAGGCAGGGTGTACTTGACGTTTTTGCCGCGAGAAAGCTTGTCGAGTTCCTTGCGCATCTCATCGACTTGGCGACGGAGCTCTTTTTCGACGGTGTCACGGTCGGCAAGTTGCTTTTGAAGCTTCACTACATCGTCAGACAAATCAGCACCCGTATTCTTCGCCGCGGAAGATTGAAGTTCTTCGAGCTCTTTGATACGAGCCTCAAAACTTTGCTTCATTTCTCGCATCTGCGCGTCAAATCTCGACGCGTCAGCAGCTTTGCTCGATTTGAGTTCGTTGACGAGAGCTTCGAGTGTTGCTTTTTCGGCGGCGCTCTCTGACTGAATTTCGGAAATAGCTCGAATCAGACTTTCATCTGACTCGCGTCTCATCTGCTCGATTTCTTGTTGGAAAGAAGTTTGCTCGTCGCTAAACTGAGACGCCCTGTTGATTCGCTCCGCATCAAACTCTGCCAAAATGTTCGCCTTCGACGCTTCACTTTCGTCGAGCTCGGCGATCTTCTGTCGCAGACGCTCTTCTGCTTGCGCAACCCGTGCATTTGCTTCATCGCGAGCTTGTTTGAGGGCTTTAGCGTGCGCTTCATTGGTCGCTGTGAGCGCGACGCGATGCGATGCTTCCAACGCCTTGAGCTTGGCGTCGACATCCACCTTCGCCGCGTTGGCGGAAAGGCGCTCGATCTCGGCTCGGTGAGCCTTCTTAAGGTCTGCAACGCGTCCTTCAAACGAAATTTGCGCCTCTCTGATTGCGTCATTCATCTTCTTACTCGCCGCGACCTCTGCCGCCGCGAGCTGGGCCTCGTTTGCCACGAGTTGGCTGCTGATGGAGCGGCTACCATCAGCCTTCTTCATCTCCGAGTCCATGAGCGCTTTCAGCGCGCGACGCTCGCCCGAGGCGCTTCGTAAAGCGTTGTCGTACTTCGCCCTGAGGGCATCCATTTCGGCTTCGGATTCGATTTTGAACTCAGCGACTGCCGACACGAGCTCAGCTTCAGAAGCAGTTGAAGTTCCCTCTTGGCGTTCACGGACGATTTGTGCCACGTACGAGGCACAAACTTCCTTGAATTGCTTTTCGAGGAAATCAAGGCGCTCTCTAGACGTGACAGTCGTCAAAGCGAGGTCAGCGCGGAGAGATGACACGTGCAAACGGGCCAAATCTCGAGCGGCGCGATACTTGCTTGCCTCACTTTTGCCAAGCGCTCGTTCCGCGCGGATAAGCCCTCTAGCCGCCTTTAATTCTGTTTCAAACTTATCCGCCATGATGGCGTTCGATTCTTGCGCTTCCTTGAGTGCAGACTCGGCAATGCCGAGGGCAGACTCGAGCTTCTTCACGCTCGCTCTCAGTGAAGCCTCTTGGTTCTCGAACAAAGCTTGCTGTTGCTTCATTTGCGTCTCGTGCTCGGCTCTCATCTTAGCAAGCGCCTTAGCTGTTTCGGCCGAGTCCCCGTCCGATTTCATGGCAGCCTTCGTTTCGTCGACGTACTTGTAAAAGCTGTCTTCCAAACGTTTCAAATCCTCCTTCTTCAACTTTTGGACTTCGTTGAGTTTCTCAATCTGTTGTTCAAACTCACTAATCATCGACAATCGAAGGCGTTCGAGTCTTTGCACTGAGTTCGCGTTCGACTCCACCCTTGTAAGTTTAATGACGCGCGATTTGGAATCGAAGCTTCCCGAGCTCGCCGCGATACCCGCGAGGGTCACGGTGGTCGCAGCCGCGACAGCAGCCTTTGCGAGCGTACCGCGATCCAAGTTTTTGCGCTCACTGCTCTGCGTCGGCGCGGGTTCGTTCTTCAACTTTTTGGGTCGCGATGCTTGCTTCTTAGTACTGACTGTCGAACTCGTCATCTTTGGCACAGGTGGCGGCGCCTTTGCAGCCTTCACGCCGAGCGCGGCGGTGGCGGCGGCGATACCGGCGTACAGCAACTTTGTTTCGTTATCCAAGGCTGCCAACCACGCCGGACCGCTCACCACCTGGACAGACTCGCGCTCGTGTTCGTGTTCGTGTTCATCTTCGTACGCCTCGTACGCCTCTTCACTCATCCAGGAAAACGACGCGAACCCAGGCGCGGAGTCAAACCCAACCATACCAACCTTACCCGCACCCGGAGACCTCGTCTCCTTCGCCCCGGCGTCGCCCGGCAATTCCAACTCGATCGTCACCTCATCCACGAGCTTAAACCCGCGAAACGACGCGACGCCCACCCCATCCTCGAACACGGCCCGTCCAACCTCCCCCGGCTCATCATCCTCCCGAATCTTCGCCCCGATCACGCGCACCGCGCGTCGTCGCCGCGACGCACCGGAAGAGACTCCGTCGGCGTCGACATTCGAGGCGGCTCTACGCTTCGCGTTCGCGCTCGGTCGCACCCGCGCCTTCACCCGCCCGCCTCGTCCTCGCGCGACGTCGCACCCCATCGTCGTCGTCTCCGCCATCATCGCGCCTTTCCCTCCCGACACCGCGCCGGGTCGGTCGACGACGCGCGACGCCCCGTCGAAATTCGACGGGTCGACCGCACAAAATGTTCGTTCGTTTCGAGGGCGCGATAATCAATCCAGCGCGGCGCAGTCGATCGATAATCTTCCAACGCGCGCTCGAATGTGTTCCCCGTTTCCGAACACGCGATCGATCCGGCGTCTCCTCGCTCGACACGCGTCTTCTTCGAAGCCCCGCGTCCGTCGCGTTCTCCCGACCCGTCCGTCCGTCCGTCCGTCGGTTCCGATCTCGACGACGCGTTCGGATAGCGCCGGCCGCGCCGAACCGACCGACCGACCGATCGACCGATCGATCGAGGGGGTTTAGTTGAAAGGGTAAAATAACCGATCGTTTCTTTCCTCCTTTCCCTCGCGAGGCGTCCGCGTTCCGCGTTTTCCAGGTTCGGGCGTGGACGTTAAAACCTGATTTTTACCCTTCGTTGGATCGGTCGATCGATCGGTGTTTTTTCTCAAAGGGTGGTGAGGGGTGGGTACAGCGCCGCGCGTTGGGGTTTTCGTGGACGATGGTCGAGACGCGCCAGAGGTCAGAAGACGCCGCCGCTGACGGAAACGGACGCTAACCGACGACGATGGCGACGACGATGCGCGTGAAGACGCCGGTGGTGCAGACGAACGCGGTGACGCGTCGACGCGCGGGACGCCCGGTGACGCAAACGCGAAGCGCGGCGCGTAAGGCGACGATCGCGAACGCCGGGAGGACGATGTACGATAAAATCATCGAAGACCACAAGGTGCGCACGCAAGATGACGGAACGCTGTTGCTGTACATTGACCGACACATGATTCACGAGGTGACGTCGCCGCAAGCGTTTGAAGGGTTGCGAACGGCGGGACGGTCGGTGCGACGACCGGATAACACGCTGGCGACGGTGGACCATAACGTGCCGACGAGCGACCGAAGCGGGTTTGAGAGCGTGGAGACGTTTATCCAAGAGATGGATTCTCGGGTGCAAGTGTTGACGCTCGAGGAGAATGTGAAGGATTTCGGGGTGACGTATTTTGGCATGGATGATAAGCGCCAAGGTATCGTGCACATTATCGGCCCGGAGCAAGGGTTTACGCTGCCGGGGACGACGGTGGTGTGCGGGGACTCGCACACGGCGACGCACGGGGCCTTCGGTGCGCTTGCGTTCGGTATCGGTACCTCCGAGGTTGAACACGTGCTCGCGACACAAACGTTGCTGCAAAAGCCGTCGAAGAACATGCGCATCACCATTGACGGTAAGCTTGGCGATGGGGTGACGAGCAAGGATATCATCTTGCACATCATCGGCGTCATCGGCACCGCGGGCGGTAACGGTTCCGTGATTGAATTCGCCGGCGAAGCCATTCGCGGGTTGTCCATGGAAGCGCGCATGTCCATCTGTAACATGGCGATCGAGGCTGGCGCTCGCGCGGGTATGATTGCCCCGGATGAAGTTACCTTTGAATACTTGAAGGGCCGTCCGATGTCCCCGCGCGGCGAAACCTGGGATCGCGCCGTCGAATACTGGAGGTCTCTCGCTTCTGATGCTGACTCCAAGTACGACCGCGAAATCGTCATCCCGGCATCTGATATCGAGCCGACCGTGACCTGGGGTACGTCCCCGCAAGACGTCGTCGGTATCTCTGGTGTCGTGCCCAACCCGGCGGATTTCGACGAAGCGCGCGGCAAGTCTATGCAACGCGCTCTCGACTACATGGGCCTCACCCCGGGCACCAAGATGTCCGACGTCAAGGTTGACAAGGTCTTTGTCGGTTCTTGCACCAACGGCCGCATCGAAGACGTCCGCGCTGTCGCGGCGGTCGCCAAGGGTAAGAAGGTTGCCGACGGCGTGTATGCCATGGTCGTTCCGGGTTCTGGCATCGTCAAGGAGCAAGCGGAAGCGGAAGGTTTGGACGTCATCCTCAAGGAAGCCGGCTTCGACTGGCGTGAACCGGGCTGCTCGATGTGCCTCGCGATGAACCCGGACAAGCTTTTGCCGGGCGAACGCTGCGCATCCACCTCGAACCGCAACTTTGAGGGCCGCCAAGGTAACGGCGGTCGCACCCACTTGGTGTCCCCGGCTATGGCTGCCGCGGCTGCCATCACGGGTAAGCTCACAGATGTCCGTACCCTCGGATCCGGTGCTGGCTTGACTGGTGCCGACGCCCCGGGTAAGCTTGAAAGCAAGGACTTCCTCTCCGACGCGTTGGTTGTCAGCCCGGCGCCGGCGAAGAAGGATGTCGCGAACTCTGGCGCGGGCGGCATGGCCAAGTTCACCACGCTCAAGGGTGTCGCCGCGGCGATGGAACTCCAAAACATTGACACGGATATGATTATCCCGAAGCAATTTTTGAAGACCATCAAGAGGACCGGTCTCGGCGTCTCTGCGTTTTACGAAATGCGTTACGACGAGCAAGGCAAGGAACGTCCGGACTTTGTCTTGAACCAAGAGCCGTACCGCAAGGCGTCCATCTTGGTCGCCGGTAACAACTTTGGCTGCGGTTCCTCCCGCGAACACGCCCCGTGGGCCATTAACGATTTCGGCATCAAGTGTATCATCTCCACCGCTTTCGCCGACATCTTCTTCAACAACTGCTTCAAGAACGCCATGTTGCCCATCGTTCTCGATGAACCGACTGTCAATACGCTCATGGCTGATGCCAACGCCAAGCAAGAGCTCGAGATTGATCTCCCGAACCAAGTCATCATCAGAGCGAACGGCGAAAAGATTCCGTTCGAAGTCGATTCTTTCCGCAAGCACTGCCTAATCAACGGTCTCGATGACATTGGTCTCACCATGCAACAAGATGACGCCATTTCCGCCTTCGAGCAAAAGCGCACCGAACTCTACCCGTGGCTCAACGGCGCTGGCTACGGCAGCTCCGCCACCCCGGCGCGTTAAGCACCGACACTCCATTAGCGGTACCGGTAGCCATCACCCAGCATTACCCATTTAGCGAAAACAAAAACAAAACAGCGTTTTAATAATCAAACGTCTGAGGATTCATTCACACAAGAGCGCAGCCCCCCCCTTGCTTTCTGGCCAAGGTAGTTACAACTCTGCTCCATCGCGCTTCACACGCAGCCTCGCACGCGCCGCAACGTCTGGAAACAATGTTCGGTCGAACCGCTCGACAAGTCGCATCGCGCGCGATGCGCTCCGCCGCCGCGTCCTCTCCGTTCGTCGCGTCGCAGCCGACGTTCGCGTCGACGTTGACGCTCAAGATGACGTCTGTTGAGAGATGCCGACACGTTCGTCTCGCGCGCGCGTTCGCGTCCGACGCGACGCGGGTGCAATACCCACCGTCCGAGGTTAAAGTTGGCCAGAAGGCTCCGCAGTTTGACTCCCCGGCGTGCGTCGACGGCGAACTCGGAAGGGTCAAGCTGAGCGATTACCACGGCAAGTACGTCGTGCTCTTCTTCTATCCGCTGGATTTCACCTTTGTTTGTCCGACGGAAATCACCGCGTTCAACGATCGGGCTGCGGAGTTTGAGGCGTTGAACACACAGTTAATCGCGGTTTCCACCGATAGCGAGTATAGTCACCTCGCCTGGACGATGATGGAGAGAGAGTCTGGCGGTTTGGGTTCGATGCGCATCCCGATTGTCGCCGATCGAACGAAAGAAATCTCAGCCAAATACGGCGTGCTGTTGGAAGACGGCGGCATCGCTCTCAGAGGTCTCTTCATTATCGATGACGAAGGCACAGTGCAGCAAATCACTGTGAACAACCTTCCAGTTGGAAGATCTGTCGATGAAACGTTGCGACTTGTCAAGGCGTTTCAGTACACCGCCGAACACGGCGAAGTGTGCCCAGCCGGCTGGACCCCGGGCGCGCCGACCATGGTTGGAACTCCGGAAGGTTCGAAGTCGTACTTTGAAGAAAACGCCGGTGCGGTGGCCTCTGGAGCGTCGGCGTCGGCGTCGGCGTCGGCTGATTTCGCAGCCAAGTTGACGCCGATTTCGTCCCGCGCCGAATTTGAGTCCTTGATTGCTGGACCGAAGCCGGTGGTGGTGGACTTCATGGCGAGCTGGTGCGGAAAGTGCCGACAAATTGCCCCGCAAGTCGACAAACTCATCGACGAGTACCCCGGCGTGGTGTTTGCCAAGTTCGACACCGCGTTGGCCGATTTGGCGCCGTTGTCCAAGGAGCTTGGCATCGAAGCAATGCCCACTTTCAAATTCTTTAAGAATGGTCGCGAAGTCGACGAGGTTATTGGGTACAAACCAAAGCTTCTTCGCGAAGCCGTCGACGCGTTCGCCAAGTAAGTTTTTATAGACTCATCGCACACCTTGTCTTCAGGAACGTAACGATCTGACTTCAATCGTTTACGGTTCACAGTGTAATTCAACGCTTTAACATTCTCTATTTGGCTAAGCTACGGCTAACTTGCTATTGTCTTCAATCGTTGTCGTACCGGCATTTACCTACTCACATCCACGATGTTTCGTATCTCTCTGCAAAGCGCGGCGATCGAGCTCGACACCTCGCCAGCCATGTCGTCCAACACTCGGCGAAGATCATCAAGCTCATCCACATCAATTAGCTCCGGAAGCGATGTTGCGTCGACGCGTAAACCAACGTTTTCGCACCTCTCTACGCATTCTCGCAACGTGCGCTCCGAACTCCACGGCACCCCATCGAAAGCTACTTCCAGTTTGTCCTCGACATTGGCGCCCGAGCGCGCGGCGACGCAGTAAAAACCTCCGTCATCACACGGACCAAAAACTACGTCGAAGGGTCCATTCGCGAGAATACTGAACGCCTCTTCCACGTGCTTCGCTCCGAATCCCGGAATGTCGGTGCCCGCCACGCAACACATTCGTTCCTCGCCGCGCGTGTTTACCGTCGTCTCTCCACGTTCGCTGAAGAGCGCGCGGACGATTCGTTCGCCCAAATTAGCGACTTGGACCTGCGCCTCGACTCGCGGCGCGCGCGGCGTTCCGCTGTCGAGCACGTCCCATCTCCCACCCGGTCGAAACAACGCGGCGCACGGTTCGACGTCTTCGAGCGCGGCGCACGAAAACTTGAAGTCGTAACCAACTCTCGTCATGAAAGGCTCGCGCACTCGCTCCAGCACGATGCGCACGAGCGTCTCGTATATCCGCGCCGCGCGCGCGTCGGACCCGATCGCTTTCGCGAGGCGCGTCTTGCACTTTCCGGGCGTGGGATGCCGACCCATGAGGACGAGCGTTTTTGAGCTCGCCATCTTTCGCGGCGCGTTGTGAAGGTCTGCTAGTCTACTACCGTACGTAAAGTTACAACACCTCTACCACTTATCAATCGTGAAACCGTCCGTTAAACGCACGAATGAAGGTGAGCACGAATCGCCTTGTCTTCTCGCGAGCACTATGCGCACCCAAGACAAGAACGCGCCACCGAGCCGCCGCTGCGTCGCCATCGAGTTTTCCGCCCACGAAGGATCGAGAGTCGCGGCCCCATCTTTGCCCGATACTTTGTCGACGAAACGCAGCGCTTCGTCATCCAGCGTGTTCTCTGATTCAGTGTTTTGTGCGATGAGTTGGACGTAAAGAAACCTGAGATACGACCACAGTGACTCTCTCCCTGGGTGCGTTTCGATGAGTTCCCGCACGAATGCGACGTCAGACTTGATTGCAGTAATGTACTCAGCCGATTTCGCTCTGGCGGCGAACCGCGCCATCAAACGAGTGCGATAATGCAACTCGCAGTAATCGCTCACGTTACGTTTGATGCGCGCTCCGCTCGCACGAAGTTCGTCATCGAGTGTCGCGAAATCGTCTTCATCCAGAAGCGTCAACGCCCACGCTCTATGCGACCAAGCCACGTAATTCATCCGTTTCTTGAGAATGGCCGCGTCACACGCCGCCAACTCGTTTTCAAACGCTTCCTTCGTGTCCTTTGCGTTTCGCTCACCCTTTCGAGACTCGTATTGATTTAATACCCATCGTCGATGCGCCCAGGCGCTCGGCGCCTTTGGCCATCGGCTCTGCACGACGCGCGCAAACGCTAATTCATCCATCACCGCCATCCGGCGTTCCCGTTCGGAAACCGCATCGGAATTAAAAACCTCCATCAGATTACGCTTCCGTTCGTTCCACGCCGTGCCGTGATCGCCATTCACACACAACGTCGTCTTCGTCGCGTCGAACGATGTCTCGCTCGTCGAACACGCCCCACCCGAACTCTCCCTCTCTCGCCTCCGTCGCCGCATAGCCTCCGCCGACGCTCGATACACCGCCCCGACGCACTCCATTGTCATCGCGATCGCCCCTTGACACGCGTAAAACGATCCCGGCGCCGCGATCGATTCGTTCACCGGCGCCGTCTCTTTCGCCCTTCCAAAGAGAAACTCTGGCGACACTGCGCCGACAAACTCGAGCGTCTCCGTCGCCAACGCCCCGGTTTCCGCGTCGCGACGGGCGAGTAATCGGTCGAGCTCCACCGCGAGCTCCACCGCATCTTCGTCATCCTCGCCGCGCATGACGCGCTGGCGGCGGCGGCCGACGTGTGACGTTTGACTACAATCGAGGCCGCGGCCGTTACGGCACACGATGACGCCCCGACGCGCGTTCGTCATCGTCTTCGCCGCCGTTCTGGCGCTCGCCGCGCCTCGGCGCGCGCTCGGTGACTTCGCCGTGCGCAACTTCACCGGTCCGACGGATGCGGAGATGGTGTACAACGGCGTCGCGAGCGTCGTGCTCGCGGATGAAACGGCTGAAATATACTCGTTGAGAATCACGCCGTCGAGCGCGCACGCCACCGGGTCGTCGTTCGCGAGGGAGAAACAACTCGTTGTCGGTGGATTTGTGTCTGATTTCGCGTTTCGCATCACGAACGATCCGACGGTGGAGGTGCCGTGCAACGGGGTGGATCACGCGAGCGATACGTGTTCGAGACGCGGAGGCGACGGGTTTGCGTTTGTGATTCAAAACAACGCGGAAAAGGCGATGGGTGGAGGCGGTGGACAGCTCGGATACGGTGGATTGCGCAACTGCATCGCGGTAGAGTTTGATACGTATCACGACGCCGATGCGCGGGATCCGTATCACAACCACGTGGCGGTTATGACGAGAGGACCAAAGGCGCCGGCGTTGTCCACGCACGCGACGTCGATCGGCGCGAGCGTCGACGTCCCCAACTTGTCGGACGGGGAGCGACACTACGTACGAATCGTGTACAACCCGGTATTCGTTCCCGAAGACGCGATGCACAAGAGCTTTAAAAGCTCTGCGTATTTGCTCGATTTGATGCGCGATTACAAGCACGGCTTGGGCACGCTCAAAGTCTTCGTCGACAATCTCGCCGTACCCGTGCTCACCGTGCCTATCAACATCGCCGCATTCATGGATTTAGACAACGGGCGCGCTTGGATCGGGTTCACCGCGTCCACGGGGCGTTCGATGCAAAACCACGACGTCTCGTCCATTACCTTTCGAGAACGAGTCGTCGGCCTCGAAGCCGTCGCTTAGTCTGTGCCGTCGTCTGCGTGCGCTTCCACCCATCTATCCACGCGGGCGAGTGTACTTCTCGCCAATTCTTAGCCCTCATAATCATCACGTAGCGATAGCTTTTAGTCACCATTAGATTACATTCCATTTCATGCTTGATACACGCGCTCGCGCGAGCGAGTGAGCTAAACACCAAAAACAAGATGCGAACCGATCCAATCCAGATTACCAAACTTCACTTTCGTGCGCACCGCCGAAGAAACAGACCCCGTGACCCGCACGCGAAAATCCGCGCGACACCGGGAACTCCTCCTGTCTCTCCACACGACGCGTGCGAAACCAATCATGGCGTCCGTTCGACGCTGTGTCGCAGCTTTGCTCGCCGTTTTCGCGCTCGCGATCGGTTCCGCCGATGCGTCCGCCTTCCTCGCGACGGATAAGACGTTCGACAGCGCCGTGCTCGGCAGCGGGAAGCACGCGTTCGTCAAGTTTTTAGCTCCTTGGTGCGTTCGTGCGTTCGCGCGCGCGCGCGTGAACTGTCGCGCCGCATCGCGTTGCTTTTTGTCATTCAGTTGATTCGACGTGATCAACATCAATTCGCGACGCCGACGACGCGAGCGAGAGACTGACTTTTAGACACTGAAATGCGCGATGGACACCGCAGGTGAGGCCACTGTAAGTCGATGAAACCTGCGTGGGATCGACTCGGTAGCGAATACAAGGATAGCGCGAGCGTCATGATTGTTGACGTCGATTGCACCGCCGAAGGCTCCGGTACGTGCAGCAAGGTTGGCGTGCAAGGCTACCCGACCATCAAATATTACAACGCCGGCGATAAGAAGGGTAAGGATTACCAAGGTGGCCGGGATTACGACTCGCTGAAGTCGTTCGTTTCGAAGACTTTGGATAAGCCGCTGTGCGATGCCGTCACGAAGAAGGGCTGCGCGAAGAATGAGATTGACTTCTTGAAAAAGATGGATGGCAAGAGCAAGGCTGAACTCAAGGCTGAACTCAAGACGAAGACGGAGGAGCTCAACTCGATCAAGGCTGAGATGAAGACGGCCACCAAAGAATTCAACGCCAAGACTCAAGCTTGGAAGAAGCGTCAAGCGGTCATCAACAGAGCGAACAAGCTCCTCGGTGACCTCATCAAGGCTTCCGACAAGTCTGAGCTCTAAGCTTTTTCGAGATGCGTAAATCAACGCTCTCTGGGATTGAAATTTACAACTTTACACATGCGCTCGCGTCGTCGAGTTCATACGCGCGCACGAGTCGGAACGTTGAGGTTTTAGTGACGCCGCGTCTCTCAGATCGCGACTGAGCGATTGAGACGCGGCTGATTTCGCCGACGAGACGACGAGAGCCAGTGCGCGCGTGAGCGTTCAACGACGCGGTGAATTTTGTAATGGGAATGAATCAAACAACAATATTTATGCGTATTAGCCTAATATTTTTCATCTTCAGAGTCAGCGGCGTGCACGTCGAAGTGCTCGCGAACAATCTTCGGTCCGTTGGACAAGCAAATGCCTTCCCGATCCGCCGTGACGAGAATGGTGTCATCCTCGTTGAAAACACCGCGAAGCATGGCGTTCGCGAGTGGTTGAATGAGTTCGCGCTGGATGGCGCGGCGAACCGGACGGGCACCGTATGCCGGATCGTAACCTTGTCTGGCCAAGTGTTCGATGGCGCTGCGGTCGAGAGACAAGTTCATGCGCTGGCTGTCGATGCGCTTCGAAAGCTTTTTGGTTTGCAGCTGCACAATCTCTTCAATTTGAGCGTGCGTGAGCGGTTCAAACACGATAAACTCGTCGATACGGTTCACAAACTCGGGGCGGAAGTGCGAGCGCACGTGCTGCATGACGGCGTCCTTGACGTTGCCCTTGTTGCGGCGTTTGTTGGCGTAAGAAATCTCGTCAGAGCCCAAGTTGGACGTCATGATGATCAAGCAGTTGCGGAAAGAAACGTTGCGTCCTTGCGTATCAGTGACGTGACCTTCATCGAGAAGCTGCAAGAGCACGTTGAAGACGTCCACGTGCGCCTTTTCGATTTCGTCAAACAAAACGACAGAGTACGGCTTTTGGCGCACCGCATCCGTCAACATACCACCCTCGTCGTAGCCGACGTAGCCCGGCGGTGCGCCAATCAAGCGAGCGACAGAGTGCTTCTCCATGTACTCGCTCATGTCGAGACGCACGAGCGCAGTGTCAGAGTTGAAGAGGTAGTTCGCCAACGCCTTGGCGAGCTCAGTCTTACCGACACCGGTCGGGCCGAGGAACATGAAGGAAGCCACCGGTCCGTTCGGATCGGCGAGATCCGCTCGGGAACGCTGCACCGCTTCGGCGACAGACGTAACGGCAGCCTCTTGACCGATAACCCGCTGATGAAGCTCCGCTTCGAGTTGCAAAAGCTTCGCCTTTTCGCTAGACACGAGCTTAGCAACCGGAACACCTGTCCAGCGGCTCACGACGGAAGCGACGTCGCTATCAGTCACTTCCTCGCGCATGAGAGTACCGCCATCCTTGAGTTCGAGCACGGCAGCCTCGGCAGCGGTGAGCTCATCCTGCGTGACGCGAACTTGTTGTTCCAACTTGGACAACTCGTCTTGCGCGCGGGTGAGCTCTGCGGCCAGGACAGAACCCGCATCAGCGTTGGAAGCCTGCTCGATCTTCATCTTGGCGTTTTCAACCTTGCGCTTAATGAACGAGTTGTTTGCAAACGCACGGCGATATTCGTCGTGCACGCGGCGTTCGACTTCGTACTTTTGCTGCAATTCCTTGCGCGCCTTCTTCTCTACGGAGAGAGCGGCGGCAATCTTTTGGAGCTCCGCCGCCGCAATGTTCGACGTACCCGCCTTGGCGAGTTCGCCGGCATTCTTGCGCAACAACTGGTCCTTTTCCTTCATGAGCTGAGCAATCTTACGATCAGCCATGTCGAGACCGTCCGGCTTGCTCGTTTTCGTCATGCGAACTGCCGCCGCGGCTTCGTCGAGCAAGTCGATCGCCTTGTCCGGAAGTTGGCGACCAGAGACGTAACGCGCGGAGAGCTGCGCCGCCGCGAGCACCGCGCCTTCGCTGATGGCAATGTTGTGGTGCTGCTCGTATCTCGGTCTCAGACCGCGCAAGATGGACACCGTCTCGTCGACGGATGGTTCCTCGACCGGAACCTGTTGGAATCGGCGCTCGAGAGCGGCGTCCTGTTCAATCGTCTTCTTGAATTTGTCCGCGGAAGTCGCGCCGACGCATCGGAGCAAACCGCGTCCGAGAGCCGGCTTGAGAATCGCAGCGCCGTTGTTGTTCATCGGCGGCGCCGGGCACAAGTTGTGAATGTCATCGATAAAGAGCACAACAGGACCCTTGGCCGTCGCGTCGACAACTTCTTGCACGATGATGGTGAGGCGTTCTTCAAACTCACCCGGCATTTGACATCCCGCGCCGACGGCACCGAGATCCACCTCGAGAAGCTTGGCCCCTCTGAGCGCGTGCGGAACGTCATCCGCGACGATGCGTTGCGCCAAACCCTCCACGATGGCTGTCTTACCCACACCGGATTGACCGAGCAAAACCGGGTTGTTCTTCGTTCTACGGCAAAGAATGTGAATCAATCGTCGAACTTCTTCCTCGCGACCGACGAGCGGGTCGAGCAACCCTCTACGCGCTTCGTCGGTGACGTCGGTGCAAAACCTCTCCAGGGCGCTGAGTTCCTCCTCGTCGCCTTGTTGCTGCTGCTGCTGCTGCTGCATCGCCTGCATCTGCTGTTGCATCTGGCGCATCATCGCAATCTGTGCCTCCTCTTTCTCAGCGGCTCTGTTCGCCGCCGGCGCTTCATTAGATCCGACCAAAGACGCCGCGCCCTGCGCTCGCGGAATAAAGTAAACGCGAGAAGAATACCCCGTCAGTCGTCGCTCGACGCGTCAACGCGACCCCGCCCCGGGCGCCGAAACCCGCGCGTGGGTCGCGAACGCCCGTTCCATCGCTCCCGCGAACACCGTTTGAAGAAAAACCACCCCCTCCCGCCGCCAAAGTCGCCGACGCGTCCCGCCCGACGCGTCGCGTCCGCTTTAGAACGTCGCGGAAGAACGCGCGCGCGTTCGCGTCCGGTACCCCCACCCCATCGCGCGCGACGCGCGGTCGAGCCCGTCCCTTTTCGCCCGCACCCCGCGAAAGCGCGCCACAAACCATCAATCGCTCGTCATCGCACGCACCGTGAGCATCGACGCGATCGCCGAGCGTATCGCGCGCTGTCGCATCGCCACCAGCGCCAGCGTCGTGCCGGCCGCCACGGCGACGATCGCTTTTTGTTCCGCGTCGGACCGTCCGCGCGTCCACGCGCCCAACATCTCGGCAGAGACGAAAATCAAGCTTCGCTTCGGGGCTTCCGCGCCGCGTCTGTCCCTCGTCGTCGTCTATCCGTCGTCGGCGGCGTCTACCCGTCGTCGGCGCGATGTGTCGAGCATCGGCCCGGGTTCGGTGGGGTGAAACGTCGCCGGGCAAAACCCTAGGTTAGTGCGTGCCAAACCCTAGGTCGTCTGTTTGCATGAGTTATGACTCGCCACTGACCCTCTATTATGAGTCGTGAACCGTCAGAAGTGAAAGGGGTCAAAGAGCCGGCGCCGGCGGTCCCAACGGCGCAATGCCGCGCTCGACGGTGACGCACACCGCGCCGTGACGCCGCCGTGACGTCGTCGAGCGATTGACGATGGATGACGATGGGTTATCCACGCCCGCGCGCGCGCGCCGCGGTGCTCGCGACGGCGCGGCGACGACGACGGCGGCTGCGAGAAAGACACCGCCGACGAGCCGACTCGGTCAACGGCGCGCGGACGACGTCGTCGACGGCGGCGGAGGAGGAGGCTCGACGCCGACGGAGCGAAGAGGACGATCGAGAGACGATAGCGCGGCGCCGATGGATTCCCGGAACGATTACTCGACGCTCGATGCGGCGGATGAGGACGACGACCCGTTTATGATTCCTCAGCTGTCGCAGATTGCGCACGAGCCGAGAGTACACGCGGGGGAAGAGGAAGGGCGGGCGTTTAGGTTTGGTGGGCGTCGGGCGCGCGGGAAGACGTTTAACGATCCCGTGCACGGGCACATGTATTTTAATCCGTTGGTGTGCGACGTGATCGATACGCCGCAGATGCAGAGGTTGAGGGATTTGAAGCAGTTGGGGACTTCGTACTTTGTCTTTCCGGGGGCTTCGCACAACCGGTTCGAGCACTCGCTGGGGACGTGTCACCTGGCGAACACGGTGTTTGAGTCGATAAAGCGAAGCGCGCCGAGGAAAGGGTTGGGGTTGACGATGGAGGATAAGTTGTGCGTGCAGTTGGCGGGGCTGTGTCACGACATGGGACACGGGCCGTTTTCTCACGTGTTCGACAATGAGTTTTTGCCGCTGAGACACGGGTGGAATCCAAAGGATCCGGCGCCGTGGAATCACGAGCGCATGGGGGCGGACATGTTCCAGTGGTGCTTGGACGATAATCACATCGATTTAGACCCGCAGATTGTGCGACGGGTGTGTGACTTTATCACGAGCAACGAGGAGGCGCACTCGGAGAAGCGATATCTCTTTGACATCGTCGCCAATAAGAAGAATGGCATTGACGTCGACAAGTTTGAGTACCTATTGAGAGATTCGTACCAAGCCGGCGTGCGCATGAGCGTCGACACGATGCGATTGACCTGTCACATGAAGGTGATCGATGATCAGATATGTTTCAAATCGAGCGAAGCGAATAATGTTTACGCGCTCTTTCACTCTCGGGCGTCGATGCATCAAAGCGTGTACACACACAAAAAAGCCAAGGCGGTCGAGTACATGGTTGTCGATGCCCTCGTTGAGGCTGACGCAGCTTGGAACTCCCGAATTAGTAATTCGATTTGGGACGTCAAGGACTTCATAACGATGGATGACACTCTGCTGAAGCAGATTGAGCACTGCCCGGATCAGAGCCTGAGCAAGGCGCGGGACATCGTCAAGCGCATTCGTCGTCGCGAGTTGTATAGATTCATCAACGAGTACACGGTACCGGAAGATCAAGTCGTGAACTTTAAACCAGTCGAAGCAAAAGATATCACGACCTGTCAAGGATCGAACTCGATTCCAGGAGGGTTGAAGCCGGACGACATCATCGTCCAAAACTTGAAGATTGATTACGGTAAAAAGGCTCGCAATCCCGTTGATGCGGTTCGTTTCTTCCACTATTGGGACGACGAAACCTCGTGCACAATTACCAAGGAACAAGTCAGCTCGCTGCTTCCGAGAACGTTCGTGCAGAGAATTGTCCGTGTATTTAGCCGTCATAGAGAAAAGGAGTACGTCGACGCCGTCGCAGACGCCTTCGCAAATTTCCAACGCAAAGAGCTCGGTAAAGAGGCTCAAATCACACCAGTCAAACGCCAGCGCGTCGACGACTGGTGAGCCACGTCGCTACGAGACATCGCATCGCATCAATCACGTCATTCACTAGTTGTCTAATTTTTAATATGCATTCTGTAGACTCCAGAGACGCGCCCGCGATGCCTCAGAGCGTGACTGCGCGCGCGTTGGTGTTGTTGGTGCCATGGCGTCGACCGGCATCGAGCCCACCTTAGGGGGCACCGCCGACGTCGTCGGTGGTGGCGGGGACCACGCTTCCGCCATCTCCGTCTTCGTTCTCACGACGCTCATGGCGTTCGCATCCGCGCTCGGCGCGCTTCCTTACGCACTGACGAACAAACGAACGGTTCCAAAATCCTTCGCCGCGCTCGCCAACGCGTGCGCGTGCGGCGTCATGCTCGCCGCGTCGTTCGATCTCGTGCACGAGGGCCAGGCTGGTGGACCGATATCGGTCGTCTTCGGTCTCGTCGTCGGCGCGGCGCTCATCTCTCGAGCGCAAGGGTGGTTGAGCGAACGAGGAGACAATCTGAGTTTTCTCGAGCTGCACGGCGCCGACGCTAGAAAGACGCTGATGATTGTGGGCATCATGGCGGCGCACGCGTTCGGAGAAGGTTGCGGCGTGGGGGTTTCCTTCAGCGGTGCGGGTGGATTGAGACAGGGGCGGCTCGTGACGCTCGCGATTGGCGCGCACAACATTCCCGAAGGTTTAGCCGTGGCGAACGTGTTGGCGACCAAAGGCATCAAGCCTTTGACGTGCGCGTGGTGGTGCGTGGTGACGAGTCTACCTCAGCCGCTCTTGGCTTTGCCGGCTTTTCTCTTTGTGGAGATGTTTCAGCCGTTGTTGCCGTTTTCTCTTGGCTTTGCCGCCGGGTGCATGGTGTGGATAGTCTTTGCAGAGTTGCTCCCGGACGCGCTCGCCGAAGCGGACGACCCGAAACACGTGGCAACGACGATTACGATGAGTGCGGGAGCGCTCGAGCTCTTTAGAATGCTCACGGAAGGAATGGAGCGGTACGGATCTGCAGCTTCTGGGATTGAAGGTGCCGGCGCCGGCGCCACGGCGGCGACTGAAGTGGGAATGGTCGCAGGGGTGTACGTGCCGGTCGCCATCTCAGCGGCGATGTACTTTGCGCCTCCGAATCTTTCCGTGTTTTCCGTGCCGCCCAGTACGGGATTGGGATTCGCGGCGAGTACGATGGGCGTGAGTGCATGTTTTAGATTACTGTGGGCGCTTTGGAGAGGAGTCTCTGGCGGGGCGTCGATAGCTTTTGTCATCTTGGGGGCGATGTCTAGCGTTCTAGTCGTTCTCTTAGCCTCTCGCTGGTTTGCTCAAATACCGAGCTTGAAAGGCATGCGCCCGTGGAACGATATTGACGATGACGACGCTCGTGATGTGGATATCGAAGGCGTGTCCGCGCCTCGGCGCTTTGGCAACGTCTTGTTTACTCGAGAGTCTTGCTTTGCATTCGCGGCAGCGAGTTTATTTGCCGTCGCGGACGGCGCGCACGCCACAAAGGCGGTAATGGAAAACTCGTGGTATACTTTGCTTCCGGCGCTCATGCGAGCAATTGTCAGAATTAGTGCCGTAGTGCTCCTCGTCGTGTCGACGGATCGACGGCCGTTTGTCATCGGCGCGGTAGCTTTGGTTGGGTACGCGTTCGTGTGCGCCGCAAGCGCTCTCGGGGCGAACCACTCGTCGAGTGGGATATGTATATTCTTAGACACTGTCGCAAGCGTTTTCACGCTGCTCTTCGTGCACGCACTGAAACCGTACATTGTGTTTGGCATGATGACAAAGCACGGCGACATCATAGCGGGCATCAGTCTCGGCGTCGCCATTACGGTGATGTTTGCCGTTTCGACGTGGGCGATGTGCACCGGCACGGCGTATTGCGATATAGCTTGATGATAGGAATGACTATGAATGACTACCTAGAATGAAATGTACCATCTATGAAAACAAACAAAACAAGCGAGCGTACGTTTTAAAAGAGTTGCTGTGTCGTGCCGCGCACTCCGTCGTAAATCAATCGATTTTGCATCGGGGTGTACTGTCGCGTGATAATCTTGATGAGTTCTTGGCTCATGATACCGCCAAGAATTGCTCCGACTGGGTTCAATTGTGACGAACCATAGCGCGCAGTTTCATACGCAACGTTCGAAGCCATCTCCGTCTGTTCAGCCGTGAGTATAATTCCCATCGACTCGAACCATTCCATCATCAGTGTCTGCAACACTGAGGCGTCCTCCTTGACGAGATCATCCACCGAGTCCGCGGTAGAGCTTGTGAAAACGCCAGGTAAACGCTTTTTGTCATCGCTAAAGCTATTTCTCGCACGGAAGGCTACGAAGATGTACAACGACATCGCCTTTGCGGGATCTTCCAGGGCGCTTCGCGCGCTCTCTGCGACAAAGCCTCTCGTTTCTTTCGAAGCGAGCAATTCCTCTTCGAGCGGTCTCCAAGACAAGACGCGAACGTTCCTACAGTTTTTGCAGAACGTGTTCGTGTCGCCCTCAGGAATAAACTCTTCGGGATTCGCTACACCCGCCCGATTCGCGGCGTCGAGAGCGTTTCGTCTCACCGCCGCCGCGTCCTTCGCCGCCTTGTCCGCATACAGCCGCTGGAGCTCCACATACGATTCAGTCGTGCTCGTCATGTCCGGTATGCTTCCTTCGAGCGGTAAACACCCTTCTCGCTCTATGAACGCTCGCAGTCCCGCGACGAGAAACCAGTACTTGTCGCTCGTCGCCGATGGCTGTCTCGCGCGTTCGTCGTCGATCAAACGCATAATCTCCTCAGTCACCGCGCCCGTATCAGTCCACGCGTATCGCGCATTCGCCATCGCCTCATCAAAGTTTTCTTCATCTACCCCGCGACGCATCGCCGCAAGCGCGTCCCGCACCGCGCGCCGATCCCTAGATGCGCACTGTTTCGTCGCGTGCGCCAACAACGCCACAAACGGCACGTGCTTAAACGCCGCTTCGTCCAATCGCTCCAAATCACACGTCTTCATCTCCACGTACGCCGAGAGGTCGCTCCACGGCGACGTTAATCTCAAATCCATCATCGTTGACCCTTCGGGAGTCACCCTCTCTACCGCCCATCGCGTCCCCGCGCACGTGCGCACCTCTCCGTACAACCCGCACGCGCGCGCCGTCGCCAACGGAATGTTATTCGTCTCACACGTCTTCGCCAAGCGACACAAAGCCTCGTTGCTCACCGCATCGGTAGCAACAATGACGGCGTCATAACGCTTATAAAACTCCTCGTAACTATCCCTCGCCTTGGACTCGGGACAGGCTCCGTCGTAGTACCCTTTTGTCGTTTTCGGATTCAACGCGACCAACGCCTCCACCAACGCCTGTCCGATGCACTTATCCTCACCTCGTCGACGGCTCGCGTCATCGAGGGTCACTTCGAAGAGCTCCCCGGCCAAGTGTTCGTGCGACGCATCGAAGCCCGATCCAACCTCGAGGCGGTCGCAGAGCGTGAAGGTTGCGATGCCACCGAGGATTAAATTCTTCAACGCTTCGCACGTCGCGGGAGTCGCGCCGATCGCGCACACGCGCGCCGACGCGAGCCGCGCCTGGCCCTCGTCCCCCCACAGCCGGAGCTGTCTGTCGTACCGAGACGTCTCCATGCGCGTCGCGTTCGATGTCTGACTGACGACGGTCTCAGCGCGGGCGAGGAGTGGCGTAACCAACTTTGCTTTGCCTCACACGCGGACGCGACGTTGACGAAAACGCGGTGGCGTCATGGATGCGCGCGCGATGGGCCGAAGGTTTTCGGTGAACCCGGCGACGCCGACGGCGTCGATGCGACGCGCGACGCGTCGACAACGCGCGACGACGACGCGGCGGCGCGCGATGAAGAGGAGTGACGTCGATGCGACTCGAGTGGAAAACGAGCGCGAACGCGACGTGCGCGGCGCCGTGGAAGCCACACCGGCGCGCGTCGGTGTGAGTGTCATCACGCTCGCATCCTGCGTGGCGCTGGCGGGTGCGGTGGACGCGCCGTCGGCGCGCGCCATCACCGAGAACCAAATGTTGTACCTCGAAGCGTGGCGAGCGGTGGACAAGGCGTACGTCGACAAAACTTTCAATGGTATCAACTGGTTCAAGCTCAGGGAGACGTCGCTCAAGACGGAAAATTTGGACGACACGGATTCGACGTACGACGCGATTCGTCGGTTGTTGGCGAGGTTGGATGATCCGTTTACGCGTTTTTTGGAGCCGGAAAAGTACTCGAGCGTCGCCGAGACGACGATGCGAGCGGATGTGAGCGGAGTCGGGATCGAGATGGGGTTCGATGACGATAAAAAAGTTGTCGTCGTCGCACCAGTGCCCGGTGGGCCATCCGCAGAGGCGGGGATCAAGGCGAAGGATGGCATCGTGGCTGTGGACGGATTGGCGACGGATGGGAAGAGCTTGTACGAAGTGGCGGACGAGTTACAAGGTCCGCAAGGGAGCAAGGTGACGCTGACGATCGACAGAGGTGGGAAAAAACAAGAGATTGTCGTTCAGAGAAGGCGTTACACCGTGATTCCGGTGACATCGACGGCGTGCGATGTCGATGGGGGTAAAAAAATTGGTTACATTAAACTTTCGGCGTTTAATCAAGTCTCTGGCGCCAAGACAAAGGAAGCGTTGAAGGAGCTCAAATCGCAGGGTGTCGATTCGTACGTGCTCGATTTACGCGACGACGTCGGTGGTTTGTTCCCAGGCGCGCTCGAAATCGCAAAGGCGCTGATGAACGAAGGGACTATTGTGTACATTGCCGACTCAAACGGCGAGCGAGACGTCTTTGAAGCGGACAAATCGGCGCTCGACGTTGACACCCCGCTCAAGGTGCTCGTCAACAAGGGCACGGCGAGCGCCTCTGAAGTTCTCTCTGGTGCGTTACAAGACAACGGACGCGCCGTGATTCTCGGCGAACAAACTTTTGGTAAGGGATTAATCCAAACGCTTGTTCCGCTCTCTGACGGCAGCGCCGTCAGCGTCACCGTCGCGCAATACCGCACCCCAAACGGAACCAACATCAACAAGATTGGCATCACCCCCGACAAGGCGTTACCGCTCAAAGACGACGGCACGGATGCCGTGCCGTCCAACGCCGCGGACTTTTGTTCGTACGCGTCCTCAGCTCCCAGTATCTTCTTGTAAAGCGCTCGCGAGCAAAACTAGTCAGTTCGCTTCGGTTCAGTTTAGTCCTCAGAGTTTGCCCCTTCGACGCGACGCGTCCAGCATGTCGCTCCTCGCTCGACAAACTTCGTCGTCGATCGGCGTCGCCCACGGAACCGTCATCGCGCGCGCGGTTTCGCACGCCTTCGCGTCGACGAGCGTTGGTTTTACAGAGACGCCGACGGCTTTGCTCGCGCATCGCCATCTTGTCCACTCGTCTTCGTCGTCGCTGGTCGCGGCGCCGCGCATCCACCACCGCTCCTTCGCGTCTTCATCACCGATGTCCGACGCCTCAGACGCCACCGACGTCGTCGTCACCAAGCTCTACCGCGGGGCACACATCAAAACCTTTCGAGTCCTCGTGAGGCTCAAGCTCGCCCAGCTCGCCGCCGTCGGCGGTTTAGCCACACCCTTCCTCGCCATCGGCGCGGGCGAAGACGTCTCATCCACCCTCATCGCCGCCGCCGTCGCGGGTGGAATCGGTAGCGCCGCGTGCGCGGCGGCTTTACAGTATTACGCGTCGAGGTACGTCGGCGAGTTGGCGCTGACGCGACGCCCGGGCGAAACGCCGAAGCTTCGCGTCAGCACCATGGATTTCTGGGGCGCGCGCGTCGATGAACACTTTACCCTCTCCCGCGTGGTCCCGCCGCTCAAGGGCTTATCCGACGACGCGAAACGAACGCTCGCCGAGCAGGCGTTCATCCCGCTCGATGTCATCGGCGCGAGGCAGTACGTGTTGTCGCTTCGATTCGGCGAACTGTCGCATCGAGCGGCGCTCTTCGACGCGCTCTCCGCGGGTGAACATTCCGAGTCGGGCGCGATCGGTGCGGGAACGACGTCGTCGTCGTCTTCAAACGGCCGCGATGTTTCATAGAGCGATCGCGCGCGCGACGCTAAAATAGCCGTAGAAGAGAGTTGACTTTGTAACGTCCATCCGTCTGTCCATCCGCAGTGCGCGGCGCGCGTACATGAATGACTCTCACCGCCCTGTACCGTCGAGTCTTTCGTCCCGCCACCGCGCGCCTGCGACGATCGTCGTCCTCGCCGGCGTCGCGCATCGGTGGTCGCGCGCGAGCGCCTCGCTGCTCAGCCGTACCGGTGATTCGCGCGTCGTCGTCGGCGGCGAACGACGACATGGGTGAAAAAGCACGCGAAGCGACGGCGGCGTGCGCGCGATGCCGCGGCGAGGGCGCGCTGTTCACGCTATCGAAAGCGCAACGGAAGAAACGAAAAGCGAACGGGGACGGCGACGGCGCGATCCCGCGCGAGGTTCCGGCGAAACGGATCGATTGCGTCGATTGCGGGGGGTCGGGGGTGACGCGCGCGCGCGCGCGAGTCCAACCGGCGTCCGACGCCGAAGTAGCCATCGTCGGCGGTGGCGTCGGCGGCGTCGCGCTCGCGCTCGCGTTGCGACATCGAGGCGTTCGCGCGATGGTGTACGAAAAGGACGAGAGCTTTGAATCCCGAAAGCAAGGGTACGGGTTGACGATGCAAAAGTATAGCGGAGGCGCGGCGTTGCGGTCGCTCGGGTTGCAGTTGAGAGGCGTGGGAAGCGACGCGCACGTGTCGATGGCGTCGGATGGGCGGGTGTTGGGGCTGTATGGACACAGCGCGAGGGAAGGGGGGACGACGAAGGAGGATTTAGGTGATGAGTGCGGGTCGGTGTCGGAAGCGATGAGTGATGAGAAGAGAAACGTGCATTTACCGCGACAGAAATTGCGACAGTCGTTGCTCGAGGCGCTCGAACCAGAGTGCATGAAGTGGGGTAAACGGTTCGATGCGTACGAGGAAGTGGATGATGGGGTCGTTTTGAAGTTTGAAGACGGGACGAGCGCGAAAGCGGGGATTTTGGTGGGTGCGGATGGGATTTTTTCTCGGGTTCGCGCGCAAAAGCTGGGCGACGAGCCGTTATCGTATCTGGGAGTGTTGGTCGTGTTGGGCATCTGTAGAGGCGTCGATCATCCGCTCTGTCGGAACAAGGTGTTTCAAGTCGTGGATGGTGAGAATAGAATGTATGCGATGCCGTTTACGGCGTCTGCAGACGGCGATGGGTGCATTCCGCCGCTTGACGGAGGAGAAGACGAGACGACGAGCGAGGAGACGCAACCGGGCGCGATGATGTGGCAACTATCTTTTCCAGTTTCGGAAGACGAAGCCAAGGCGATCGCGGCCGATCCCGCACGATTACGCCAAGAAGCAATGCGGCGATGCGGCTCGTGGCCTGACCCAGTGGGGACGTTGCTCGAGCACACGAGAGAGGATTGCATGGCTGGATATCCGGCGTTCGATCGAGACATGACTCCGGCAAAGGTGCTGCGCGGCGACTCCAGTTCGCGCGTCACGCTCATCGGTGACGCCGCGCATCCAATGTCACCATTCAAAGGACAGGGTGCGAATCAAGCCTTGTTGGACGCCGTCAACTTGGCCCGATGCATCGTGCGCTCGCCGGAATACCTTTTGCCCGGCGAGCGCCGGTACGGATGCGTGCACCCATTCGCGACTGTGCAAGATGCGCTCGCGGAAGCGGAGAAGTCTATGCTTCAGAGGTCGAAAGGAAAAGTGACGAAATCGAGAGACGCCGCGAAATATTTGCACTCGCCAGCGGCGCTGACTGAAGGTAACTGTGTTCGAGCTCATGCAGCGGCGGGCGCTCTCGCAGGCGGCGACGAGTAGGATAAGAGAAACCAGAATTAAATGTAATTTATTCACAGCATTGGTACCGGTAGCTAATAACGTAACACAAAGCGCACTGGGTGCATCATCATCTCTTAATTGGATGACGTCCCATCTTTTGCAAGTAAGAGAACATGTCGCGCGTAATCGGGAGCAAACCGGTGTAGCCACCGTATCCAGTGTACGCGACGCCAGCCTTTTCGCATTCATCCTTGATAATGGGAACCATCTTCGGGTACAAGTTGTGCGCACATCCCGGGAAGAGGTGGTGCTCGATTTGCAAGTTGAGTCCACCGGAAAGGAAGCTCCAGAAACCGTTGCCCCAGGACGCCGACGTTTCGATTTGCCACGCGCCCCAATCATTCTTGGTCGCCTTGCTCAAGTTCATGGGCGTGAGCGCTTCTAAGTTGTGGCTCACGATGAAAAACCAGCAGAGGACGAACGAGCCGAAGAAGCCGTACGACAAGAATGGGACGATGACGTTGGACAAGCCGTGCATGTATGCAGGAACGCCGAGGAGCAAGCCAAAGTGAAGCACCTTGCCGAGCACGTACAGAGCGACCTCGTTCTTCATCAATCCTTTATACTCGACACCCGGTGAAGCTTTGTCCACCAGGATGTTTTGCGCATCGCCAAACTGCGCGGCGAGCCAAAGGAAGGGCCACATGAGCGGGGCGTAAAAGGCTTGGTAGCGGTGGAACCACTTCAACTCTTGAGACGGATCGAGACGAAGAAGCGGCAAGGCGGTGTACACGTCTTGATCCAGATCCGCGTCGTTGCAGTACGAGTGGTGGCTCACCATGTGATGATATCTCCACTCCACCGAGCTCTTACCGATGGCGACGTCGTTACCCAACCAACCCCAAAATTGGTTCCAAAATCCACTCTTCGCCAACCCGCCGTGGTTCGCCGTGTGCTGCAACCCAGTGCCGCTCCAGTACCCAGCCAAACCAAGCAAGCACCCGGTCGCAATCGATGGCGTCCGCCAGTACGTCCAGAGCGCAAAGACAAAAAACGCAACGACAGCCCCGGCGTCCAACGCGCACCCGCCTCGTCCGTGCGGCGCTCGCCCTCTCGCCTTCAGCGGTTCCACAATCTCATCTCGCACCCGTCGCTGAATCTTTTGGTACAACACGGAATCCAGCGGTTTCGGAAAGCTTTCCTCCGGTCCGAACGCCGCCTCCGCACCCGGCACCGTCGGCAAGCTCTTCAGGTACTTTTGAACAATCTCCGGTCGCAGGTGATGACTCTCGATCAAAATCGTCGCGTCTCGACCCACGCACAGCGACAACAACTGCGCACCCCCGGGGTGCCGCTTTGCGAATTCCGTCACGTCATAGACGACACCACGGATTCGCGTGTACGACCGCGTCGGGTCGAGGAGCGCGGACGCCGCATCGGCGCCCGCCGGGGCGTCGGCGGGTGCGATTCTCGCTTCATCTTGTTTCGTCGCAGTCGACGTCGACCGACGCCGCGTCGACGCGCTCTTCGACGGGGTTTTACGCGCCGACGACGATCGTCGTCGGGTCGACGCGCTCTTCGACGGGGTTTTACGCGCGCGCGTCGTCGGCATGCTCAGTCGTGCGTGTGCGTGTGACGTCACGCATCATTAATCTCTTTCGGCGTGGCGGCGCTTTGGATAAAAAGACGACTCGCGAACTCGACGCGCGCCGCATGCGAAACGTGAAACGTGAAGGAATGTGTGATTACAAGCATACGTGTACGTGTGCGCGGTTAATGGATAACTCACGCGGCGTTTGAGATGAGATCGGCGAGCCAAGGCGAGTTTGCGGCGTCGGCGTCGAGCTCAGATTTGAGCTGACGCGCGCGCGCGACGGCGTCGGATGGCGTCATGCGGCTGAGAGGAATGGCGGCGAAATCGGCGAGGAATTGACGCGCGCGAACGACGCCTCGGGCGGTATCGTCGGACACGCCGTCGGTGCGAGCGCGCTTGGCGTCAGAACCGTCGATGTCGGCGACGGCGTGTTCGGCGCCGTCTTTGCTGAAATCTTCGAGCTCTTCCGCCTTGGCGCGAGCGATTTTGAGAACCTCTTCAGGAAAGCGCGCGAATTCGGCGCAGTGAATGCCGAAAGACTGGTCGCACGCTCCCGGTTTGATTTGGTACAGCATCGTGAGCTTGCGACTGACTTGGTCGATGAGAGCTTCGACGTGGAAGTTGGCGACGCCGCTCGGACCTTTGAGTGCAGTGAGCTCGTGGAAATGCGTGGCAAAGAGACACGGCGCTCGAATTTCGTTGACGATGTGTTCGCTGATGGCCCAGGCGAGACCGAACCCATCGTACGTACTCGTACCGCGACCGAGTTCATCAATAATAACGAGGCTCGACGACGTCGCCGCTTTCAAGATGGCTGCGGTTTCGAGCATCTCAGCCATAAAGGTTGAGATGCCACGAAGCTGGCAATCACCGGCGCCGACGCGGGCGAAAATGGCGTCGCGTACCGCGATGACGGCGTCGTCGCACGGAACAAAGCTTCCGACTTGAGCCAAAAGAACACACACGCCCACTTGACGAATAAACGTACTCTTACCGCCCATGTTCGGACCAGTGATGATTTGGAACCAAGACTCGCCCTTCTTCATCGAACACGTGTTGGCTATGAATCGAACATTGTCTTGCGCCTCGACATTTGGATGGCGCGAGTTCTCCAAGTGAATGGTATCAGAGTTCTTTTCGTGCATGATGGGACGAACGAACGGTATCGGGGCGCTCACGGCGACTTCGGCAAAGGATGCCAAAACGTCGATCTCCGAGGTGATTGCCGAAACTTCGAGGAAGACTTCTGAGAAGGACGCCGCTACGTCAACGACGCGCTCCACCAGATGACGTTGCTTCGCGTCGTAGTTTCTGTCGAGGGCGACGCGTTGCTCAGAGAGCGCGCGAAGACGCTTGTTGGTAAACTTGGTACCGTCCTTCTTCGCCTCTAAAATTTGATAGCTCACGCTCAGCTTCTTGCGGACCGATGTTTCATCCTTTTTCGTCAATCTCATGAACCAGCCGTGCATGTTGTTGTGTTCCAGTTTCAGCTGTTTGTCTCTTTCCATGCCTAAGTCATCGCTCGCCGCGGCGAAAGCGTTGCGAATATCTTCCTCTAATGCATCTTTTTGCTGCTGGATTTCTCCCAGCTCTGCGTCGTACGATGCGCAAATGACATACTCATCGGGAATTTTGCTCAGATCAACCGCCGCTTCCAACAATGCCTCGAAACGACCGAGATGGCTCGGATCGCTCAGCTTCTTCAGCTTTTCGACGTACGCTTTGTTGATGTACTCGGCAAATCGCCCTTCGCATCTTTCGAGCGCTTCCGCCATGTGAGGGAGCGCCGCGCTCGCTTGGTACAATCGGCAGAGATCCATGAGCGTCGCTTTGCGTCTCTCAAGCTTGCGAGTGATGCGTTCGATATCCGGCAGCGATCTCAGGTGCGCCCCTCGAAGCGCGTCACGAACTTCAGCATTTGAAACAAACTCAGTGACGACGTCATGACGCGTGCCAATCTCGGCGACATCGACCAGCGGTTGTTTCAACCATCGCATCAACAAACGGCGACCCATTGGCGTTCTACACTTGTTCAATAACCCGTACAGGCTAAAGCTGCTCGGCCCGTCGGAGCGCTCTGGGAGAACGTTCAACGCACGAAGAGCGGACGAGTCTAGTCTCATGTAACGGCCGGTGTCGTACATACTCAGAGTACAGCGACCGTGGTTCGTGCTGTCTGCCAACAATTCGCTGAAACGAAGCACGGCTGCGAGGCAAGCGGCAGCCTGCGGCTGATCGATAATCGCACGGTGCGCTTCGACGTTTCCAGCAATCAGCCGCCCTAAATCGCTCTCCAAGTCGGTCACGTCGAAATCTCGCCCAGCGCGTTCGGTCACGAGCGCACCGCATCGCGCCGCGACGTCCTTCAATCGCTTACCCTCTGGCGTATCGGTACCTTCTCTCGGCACGACGCACTCTTTAGCCCCAATCTGACACAAAACACTCTCCAGCGTACAAAACTGTTCATCATCCACGAACGAGCACGCCCCAAGCTCTCGAGTCGTCGCGTTCACGTACGCTACCCCCACAGTTCTCTGCTCTGCCTTGGTCACGACGCGAACGGCGCACACCACCGCCGCGTCCGACATGTCGCTCGTGCGGAACAGCTCCTCCTCGAACGCCTGCAACTTACCCGGCGACGCCGTTTTCACGCATTTCCACGTCCCGCTCGGCTTAGATTCCTCGTACAGCTCCACCACCGCGCCTTCGCCTTCCAACAAGAGCTCGCGCAACGCGCTCTCGTACATGGACCGGTTCAGCGTCACCCCCGGCAACGCCTTCTCCCCGCTCCCGAGGTACCTGATCACGCTCGTCGTCTGCATCATCACATAAAAAACACATTCCTTTTCGCGTCAGTCATCGTCGTCATCCTTCCTTCGTCGCCGTCGCACCCATTCATCAAACCTCACCGCCGAGACGCGCGCGACAGGTGAGAAAATTCAAATAAAACGCGCGTCCCCGTCGTCGTCCCAGCCTTCGTTCCTTCGCTCGTCAAACGCGCCGAGCGCGCCCGTCCGCCCCGCCCGAGCGAACACATCCATTCTCGATCCGCTCGTCCGTTCGTACCTTGTAAAACGTCCTCGCGATGTACGTCGCGTCGTCGCCGTGCGCAGACATGAAATCCTTTCGATCGAAAAACCGAACCACCCGTCGTCGTCCACCCGTCGTCGTCGTCGTCGTCGTCTCGCCCGCGTCCCCGTCCGAGGCGACGCGCTCGGCGAAGAACCGGACGAATCGCGTCGACGCCGCGTCATCCAGCGCGAGCTCCGCCGACGGTTTCGTCGTCGTCGTCATCGTCTCGAAGTGATGCGTTGTCTCGTCTCGTCTCGTCTCGTCTCGGAAACGTCACGATTCGACGCGCGGGTCACCGAATGACGACGCTTCGAGACCCGATCCTCGGTGAGGACGACGGGTCGGCGTGCGTCGAGTGACGACGGGACGGAACGCCGACGCGGCGGACGGACGACGGGACCCGATGCGGCGGCGACGGCGACGACGACGGGCGGTGGTCGTCCGATGAGGATGACGGTTCAGACGTTGAAGAATTCGTTCCGAGACACCGCGGGGCGTCGGGATCTCGGGCGATGCGACGGCGGGAGAGACTCGCGGCGACTGTGGCGTTCATCGCGTCGATGCCGTCGCTCGTCGGGGCGTGATGCTGGCCGTTGGTCGCCGCGTCGATGTTCGGTGGAGCGGCGAGCGCGGCGTCCAAGCGGACGTCGCACGCGTTGAGTTTGGCGCTCAACGCGTCCACTTCGGCGTTCATCGCGGCGATGACGGCGAGAAAGGCGAGTCATCGGTCGGGGACGGGATGGCAGAGGCGTGGACCGACGATTTTGACGTGTGCGGCGGTGATTTTAATGTCGGCGGATCCGATGAGGCATTGTTTACAAGACGCGGGGGCGTGGACGAATGGCTCTTCGATGTATCGGCCGGGTTGCGTTCACGGAGACGTGCGGTGTTTGAGCGTCGTCGGGTGGATTTTTTTAACGTGTACGTACGCCGGATTTGCGTGTATGTTTGTGGGCGTCATGTGGAGCACGGATGCGCTCGGAAAGTTATCGCGAGGGTGGAGAAGCCACGACGCGTGAAGCGTCGGCTGGGCAATTCGTCAAACGGTTGGAAGACGCGGACGTGACGCGCTCGCGCGAAAGTCGGGACGTTGATTTCTCGATGCGCGAGCGTTGATTACGCGTCGACGCCGATCGATGATTGGTGATTGTTTCGTCGAAACTTGCTGTATATACGCTGTGTTATATTCATGTGTTACAATTTGTATCTAAAGACGTTTCGTCAGGTGGTCGTTTCTAATAATCGCGAAATGAATAATTTTCTAGGATCGTCGTCTCTTCTCCGGAGGAGTCGCTTCGACTTCTTCGCTTCCGACCAACCAATCATTTTCTTTATCGTTACCGGTATCCGCCACGCCCCACGGTCGATCCCGCGCCTGGATCTCGACTCCCGTATCCGCGAGCGCCACCTCTTCGCTATCCGGAATGGCACTCCACGGTTGACTCCCAAGAGGGGCGTTTTGCAACGGGGCAGGTCTTTCCGATTCGCCGGCAGGCGCTTCGCTCGGTGGCGCATGCACGTTACGATGCGTTTGACTCGGATCAACCGCGGCGTCAGCAGTGGGAAGCATGGACGCCAACACGAGCTCCGCCTCGAAATCGACGCGCGGACGCTCGTAGTGATCGTTGGCAAAGCCATCCCTCTGATGAAAAATCTTAAAATCCGCCGTCGGCTTAACGAGGACGGGCGCGCCCGTCTGCGCGCAATACAACGCGACATCGACGTCGGAGCTCTCGCACAGGTGCACCATGCTTCGCAAATCCTTCAGGTTCACGGTCACTTCAACCTTGCTCGCGCTAGTATTTCTATAGTGCAAAATCGACTCGTCGTCGCGTCTCAAAGCGATGCTCGTCTGCAACGCCTGACTCAACCCCCCGTTCGGATTACTATAACTCGACAAGGTTACAATTTTCCGTTCGTCGCCGTTCCCATTGTCGCCTGCATCGGAATCCGGCGCGCACATGATCGTCACGTCCTCCTGCGCCGCGCTCGCAAAGTGCGCCAACAGCTGGTTGAGCGTCTTCGCCTTGACCACGCACTTCACCGGCATATCCTCCGCCGCCAGGTCCGCATCCACGTGTTCCGCATCCGTCACCACACACATTTCGTACGTCTTAGTCGTCCCGCTCTTCGCGCTCTTCGTTCGCACGCGCATTCTCGACGTCCCGTTTACGTCGTCGGCGTCGTCAACCTTTGTAGACAACTCTGTCGCGTCCGTTCCCGTCCTTGACCGCATCGACGCCATCGCGTGTTTCGCCAGCACACACGTTTGAGCCCGTTCACCGTGGACTTCGAACCGGTCGAACGCCTCGGCGGCAACGCGCACGCGCGCGAACGCCGACCGAGATGCGTTGACAGCCTTGAGCGACAGCGACGCACCATCGTTCGAGCTCGACGACGACGCGTGCGCGTCGAGAAGGAGCTCGGGGCCGACGCGCGAGAGGAACCCGATCGATCGGTGGAGAGCGCGGAGAGACGCGCCGGATATCGCGACGTCCATGGCGCGACGACGCGCGACGCGTTGTGTGGCTGTTCGACATTTTCAAACAGTTGAAAATTTAATCAAGTTCTCCTCACTGTTCGCCGACGAAACGCGCGACGCGCGACGCGCGACGCTCGGAAGATGAGCGAGGTGAAAACATCGTTGCCGTCACTACCGGCGGCTGACCGCGCGCGGGCGATGGTGACGGCGCTGAGACACCGAGCGACGGAACGGTTGGGTGCGTTCGGACGAGCGGTGCGAACCGTCAACGTCTCGACGTGGTTTCGAACGACGGGTGCGGCGGCGGTGGGCAGCCTCGCGAACGTGGACGCGATGGGAAAGGCGCGAAAGATTATTCGGGATGTCTCCGAGAGCACGCTGGGGGATTTGGCGACGGCGTGCGCGTGGGTGTTGGTGATGGCGGCGCTCGCGCGTTCGGCGTGCGGAGGTTCGTTTTCAACGAATGCGTTCATCGCCGCTGCGTCGAGGGCGACGGCGCGGAACATCAAGTGCGTATCTGAACACGCGGTGTTTGGGTTCATCGATCGGTACTTTGCGTTGTTGGCGAAAAACTTGACGGCGGCGAGCGAGTCGTTGACGGGCGCCAGTCGGGCGAATACGCGCGCCGTCGTGGACAACTTGGCGGTATTCTTCGCCTCGGGCTCCGCCGGCGTCGAGATCAAGGCGGTGGTGCTGACGGTCGTGTTTTCCATGGTCGCCAGCGCCGCTCGCCGAGGATGGAAGGTGACTGTCGGGATGTATCGCGATCGCGAGCGTGCCGAGGAAGTTCGAGTCGTGCTCGTCACGGGAGGAGGAGGAGGTCTCGGCTCGCTCATTCTCGAACAATGCCGTAGCGCCTTTCCGAACGCGACGGTGTATGGGACGTCGAGAAGTGGGTATACGTCGGTTTCGAGCGGGGCGGGCGGGTTTTTTGGCCTCGTTAGAACGCCGTCGAAGCGAACGTTGGACGCTGACGAGAACACTCCGATAGGCGCGGAGCGCGACGAAAACGGCAAAGTCACGTCTCATCCGCTTCTCGCCATGGATCTCACCAGCGAAGAGTCCATCAGAGAGTGTATATCTACTATCGTCGAGAGACACGGCAAAATCGACGTTCTCGTCAACAACGCGGGGATTTGTCTCGCCTCCTGGGCGAACAACACGCCGCGAGAGGACGCAGAGACCATCATGCAAACCAACTTTCTCGGTGTGATTAGCGTCATTCGAGAGGCGATGCCACACATGCGAAAGGGAGGTAACATCATCAACATTGGTTCGATCGCTGGTCGCATCGGAATCCCTTACCAGTCTCTTTACAGCGCGTCCAAGGCTGCCCTCATGGTGTACACAGACGCGCTTCGAATGGAGGTGAAGACGACTGGCATTCGCGTCAGTCTCGTCGAACCGGGTGATTTGCAACCGGGTATGAAGAATGTGATCAAGTCTGACGGGTTCGACTTGAACCCGGTCGCCGTGCGCGCTGAGAAAATCATGCGCGAAGAGGAAGCCGCCGGCACCGATCCAATGAAGGTCGCGAAGAAAGTGGTCAAGGCGATCAAGTCAAAGAAACCGAAACATCGGTACTTGATCGGACCCGACTCTTGGTTAGTAGAAACGCTGAGTCGTGTTTGCTCGTATTCTGCGCGCGAGTATTTCCTGGCGAGCCACTATAGGGTTCCACCGGGCGACAAGGCGTGGATTCGCGTGTAAAACTGTGAAAACATATCAATTGCAGCTTGCTTGCTCTCTCATTAATTATAAATCGCTACTTTATCGCCTAAGAACGCTCGTTGGAGAGCTCAGCTCTCTCTGCCAAGAACTTTGGGACTTTTTTAGTCTTTTGCCTTCTAACCATGCCCGGTTTGACCGTCTTCCTCACCTTGTTCATGGCCAACTTGCTCATTTCAGCTTCAGAGAGCTGCGGAGTCAAGCCGACATCCTTCGCTTGACCTCCGAGAGCGCCGCTCATCTGTTGCATCTTGGCACGCATGCCACCAAACATCATGATGAGCTGTGCGAGATCAGCCTCCGTTCTACCGCTACCCTTGATGATGCGTTTACGACGAGATTCAGCCGTGTCGCTCGCGACGAGCATGTCTGGATACTGTCGCTCCTCCTTCGTCATCGAGTTGATGAGACTCTTCGCAATCTTCATGCTCTTTTCGGCGCCTTCTATTTCCTCGTCGCTGAGCTTTGCCGTACCTGGCATCATCTGCATGAGTTGCTTCATGCTGCCCATGCTGTTCATCATCTCGAGTTGGCTAACAAAGTCGTTGAAATCGAAAGTGGCATTCATGATTTTTTCCTTAATCTTCTCTGCCTCTTCCTCTCTCACTTCGGATTGCACCTTTTCGACGAGACTGACAATGTCACCCATACCAAGAATGCGGCTAGTCATTCGTTCCGGGTAGAACGGTTCGAGAGCGTCCATCTTTTCCCCGACACCAGTAAACTTGATGGGCTTACCAGAAACCTCGCGGACACTAAGTGCGGCGCCACCCCTGGTATCGCCATCCATCTTCGTCAGGATGGCACCGGTAATCTCCACTGCTTCGTTGAAGGACGCGGTGAGCGCGGCGGCTTCTTGGCCAGTCATGGCATCAACGACGAGAAGCGTCTCATCAGCCGACGTTGCCTCCTTTGTGGCCTTGAGCTCGCTCATGAGCTTTTCGTCAATGTTAAGCCTACCCGCCGTGTCGACGATGACGACATCAATGTCTTCATCCTTCGCCTTGCGAACTCCCCGCGCCGCGACTTCCGGAGGGTTACCGTCGACGCCCATATCAAACACTGGAACGCCTATTTGCTTTCCGAGCGTCTTGAGCTGATCGATGGCCGCTGGACGGTAGACATCCGTTGCGACAAGCAAGACACTCTTGCCCTGCTTCTTCATCGCCAAAGAAAGCTTACCACAAGCCGTCGTTTTACCGACCCCTTGCAAACCAGACATGAGAATCACCGTCGGCTCACCATCGTCGCGGAACTTGATCCCATCGGCACCGATACCACCCATCAACTCGCATAATTCATCGGCCACAACCTTGACCAACATTTGCCCTGGTTCCACTCCCTTCGTGACCTTCATCCCCACAGCCTTCTCCTCACACCGCTTGATGAACCGCCGAACAACCGGCAGGGACACATCCGCCTCCAAAAGCGCCCGACGCACATCCTTCAACGGCGCTTTCACGTTCTCCGCGTTCAGATCCTTCTCCCCTTTAAGCTTGGCCCACGCCTTATCCAACTTGTCGCTCATCCCCGAAAACGCATCCGCCCTCGTCTCGACGACCCGTCGGCCCTTCGCCACGCATCGCGAACGACGCGACGCGACGCTCGCAGCGTACGTCGTTCGCGCCGCGAGCGTTCTCGGCGTCGTCGTCGCCGTCGCCCGCATGGTTTCGAGCGAACGATCGAACAAAGGTTCACTTTACAGTGAAGATGGAAAAGATTTCTCGTGGAAAGCCCTCTCTCGGTCGTCGGAAGCGTCGCGTTCAGTGACCCTCACCCGCGCGCGACGAATCGGAAACAGAGCTGGAAGGTTTGGGCTCTCTCTGACGCGTCGTTCGCCGTCGCCGTCGTCGTCGTCGATGTCGCGAGACGGTATATCGCGCGCGCCGCGCGCCGAGGGCGCCGCCGAGCGATGGTTTCCCCCAATGCGCCGAGTGTCCGATGATAAATGGTTTAACGTATTAAGAGTAAAGTATATCTATGTGTTTGGTTTTACATGATTTTGGATAGATATATCTAAAAAGTCTTGAGTACGAGTACATTTACGAAAAGCGCAATAGTTTGTTTGGCATCGGTTCACGTTCTCTGTTCGCGTCGTCAGACCCGGCCGTCGTCGCGAGCCATGACGACGGACGCGGACGAGGAGACGATCGATGCGATCGAAACCTTCGGTCTCGCTGGAGCCGACGCTGACGCGATCGCTCGAGGTGGGTGTGAAATCTCGGGCGAAGACTCTCGGCGCCCTCTCGACAGAGGCGAAAATCGAAACCGAACCGAACGACTGACTGACGACGCGCGCGCACGCACGCGCTCTTCTTGCCCCGCAGCGCTCGCCCGCGTGCGACAGGAGTGTTTAAAATCGAGCGAACGCGCGGATTTCACGCTCAAGGTATGCGAACACCATCGTCGCGTCGCGAAGAGTGCGCGGTTCTTTTCGACACGACTGGCGGCTGTGAGGCTGAATTCAGACTGACGACTGACGAAACTCGACGCTTGACGACGCAGGCGTACCTCGCGAGGTCGCCGGACTTTGCGGATGTGTTGGGAATATGGGATTCGTATCACGCAAATCACGCACAAAAGGTGTGCGTGCCGTTGTTGGCGCTTTGTGCGACGATGATGAAGCGAGCGACTGAGCGAGACGACGGCGAGGATGCGGGAACGTCGGCGTCTACGAGGGAACGGTTGGCGTTGGATTCTCTCGCGAGAGCCATCGTGACGAAGCGAATGCGGCAGATATATAGTCATTTAGGGAGCGGGGTGAGGGTGAGGGTGAATGCGGGTCTCATGGTGCTCGCGGCGATAGCTGGTAGAGGGAAGAAGAGCGCGGCAGAGTTGTTTCGGGCGTTTGATTTTTCATTGGCGTCGCTGCCAAAGATTGCGACGCCGCCGCGAGATGGAGGAAGCGGGCGAAAGAAGGAGGCGAAAGACGTTCTCGCTGGCTCGACGCGGCGGGCGTTTTGTGAGTTTGTCTTAGCGTTTTTCACAGTGAAGGATCGCACTCTGTTGCGACCGGTTTTAGCGCAGCGAGTATTGTTTGGCAACGTCGCTAGATTTTCTAGCGGAGATGAGTCCGAAATGCAGATGCGCATTCTTCGAACGATACAGGACGACGTTATGGGTGATGACGGTGATGTACCCGCTAGATTACGAGCGGCATTTTTCGGTGACGTCGTGCTCGAACAGCTTGCGACTATTTCTGGACAAAGCGACGACGACGAAACAGTTGCCGGCGGCGCGGCGAGTCTGGCGACGCGCATATTGTGTCAACTATTTACGAATCCAGCCCATGGTCTCGCCCCAGAAAGCGCGAGCGGGTCTTCGAAAAAGTGCACATCCATCATCAAATTGTTACACAAGCTCCGTCCGATCGAATGCGAGGCGCATCTCAACATTGTGCTCACTGCGTGCGAGACGCATCCAGTCTTGGCCACCATGTATCTCCCCGTTGCAAAGTACGCGCTTGAGCCTCGATTATCGGCACATTGGCTTAATAGTGTTAGTCTGCTCGGTCGCATATCTAGAGCTGCCGGCCGCGACGCGGCATCATCTTTGGCTGCCTCACGATTCGACGCTTCAAAGACGGTTGGCGAAAGCGAAGGGGCTGAATTCGTCAGGGTGGTGATCCCTCCCGGCGTGACGAAGCAGACGCTGTCAAAGGGTCTGTCGCACGCGTCGCCGATGATTCGCCATGCGTCTCTCTGTCTATTGTTCAACATCACGAGGGCTATACAGGCGAAGATGTCGCACCTCGACGCGAACATTCTGGAAGGAAGAAGAAAGCAAAGCGATCGAGTCTGGAAATTGGAGGAGTTGGCCTCGTACGCGCGATTGAGCGCCACATCATTCTTACCAGAAGTCCAGACAATCATGACGACGTATACGAGTAGCAAAGCTACGGGTCAAAAGGATCAGACGACGGCGTCAATCATGCGATGTCACGCATTGAACACCATTGCTCTTCAAACACAAGTCGCTCCAGAGACGTTGATCGACGCCAAAATTGACGTCAGCAAGTTGTTGCCTGCGAGCGATCCGACGAGTCTTCCGTCGGCAGAGTTGTCAGCGGTGATCAATCTACTGTGTGTATCGCGGGGATTATCAGAACAAACCGACGAAGTGGACGTCAAAGTGAGTTCTGGACAAGATGGCGTTGTCAATCAAGGCCATCTTTTGTCAGTTCTTCGCGTCGTCATGTTTGCGACGTCATCCGATGCGCGAGCCTCGGCGAGACGACTGGCGAAACATTATTTGATAAGCTCTGGTGCGTTGGACGGTAGATTGAGCGAAGCAGACGTATGGATTGATAAGCTGATATCATCGAAAGCGGATGGCTACGAGCACTCCAAGGACGTGTTGATGTCTTGTACGGAATTCTTAGCAGAAGCAATCACTGGCGGCGCTCGCAGAAGATTTAGACATGAGTCAGCGGTTCAAGCGCACGTTCGAGAGACTCTTCAAGAGAGACAAGATGTTTTCGCGCTCTCGGACACGTCCGATGAACAAATCGAAGCTGCTTCACTCTCAGTGAGTGCGTTGGCTGCGCACGCGAGTGAAAGCGTCACCAAAGTACTCAAGAGCGAGAAACGTTCCCGGGAGTTCAAGCTCGCTGTCAGCACGTATGTCGCGTCCGTTTTGATGTGTTTAGTTCCAACGAGTATCGATCCATGGTTTTCCGCGCATCACGCGCTGAAATCCTTGGACGTTTCCGGGCTAAGCTTTGATCCCGGAACGTATCCCGCTTTGGACTCTCTCATTTCATTTTTGCGTCGGTGCGTCGACGAGCGCTCGGCGAGCGACGAACAAGACGAAGCGACGAGCGAATCATCACCTCTGTCTTGGTCGCCCACTCAGCTCGTCGCAGCAATCGAGAACTTATCGGCGTTGACGGCTGAGGAACGCGGTTTGGTGTTGTTTGCGGCGTGTGGTCACAGCACCGTGGCGCCGTTGATGACGCCAGGATTAGCGGCGAGCATCATGTACGGAACGTCCGATGTGGAAGACGCAAATAACACGCTCAGGGCGACACTCTTTGCGCACTTGGACGCGGCAACTATCATTGCTTCTTGTTCTTCGGGGAAGAACCCCGCGTTGGGGGACAAAGTTACGGAAGCGGCGCCCGCGCGCGAATTGTGCGCACGTGTCGTCTCTACGTGTCTCAGTCGGGATTTTCTTAGGACCACGCGTTCTCTCGTGTTTTGGGCAAAATGGAATCGCGCCAGAGGTAATGAGGCCTGCGTGTCAAAGCTTCTCGACATCGCATGCATCGCATTCAAGCGTGCCTTTTTTCAGGAAAAGCAATCTCTCGAGCACATTCGAAGCGCTCTGTTTGGGCGCAACGCGTTGTTTGGTCTACTGAGCGATGACTCGAACGATGATATATCGAAACTGGTTATGCTCGACATATCGTTATCAGGAACGTATGTTGAATTACACAAGCCATACATTGAGCACACTGTCCAAGTCACCAAGACTTTGCTCAAGTCTCGGGCACCATCCAACTCAACGGATGTTACCCTCCTCGCTTTCGCCGCAAACGATGAGAAAATGTCTCTCCTTCGCACGTGTGTGGAAAAGTCGGCGAATGACGTCGGCGTCAAAATTGCAGCCGCCATGATTGACACGCCCGAATCGAGTGTGGCTGCATGTTTCGAGGCGGTCCGATTCGTCACGAAGACTGCACTTGATCCATCGTTGGAAAAGCAAGTCGTCTCGCACGCCTGTGATGTCGCTTCCAACGCACTAGAAGCACTCCGCGCGCGAAGGCGGAGTGAGACTTTATCGGGCATTGCGCCAGATTTTGCATCTATACCAGAGTCTATCGACGTGATTGAACACGTACTTCAGAACTCTGATTCGACGCATCACGTTCGACTGGCATCCTCTTACGTCGCTCATTCCGACGCGCTGGCGCTGTACTTTCTTACGAAGGTACAATCGAGAACATTGTCCCGCAAAGAGTACGTCAATTTGATGCCGATTAGCAAGTATGCGATGCGATGGAACGTTATGCTTGGGATGACTTCATCTGCGGAAGATTTTGCGAAGGCTTACAGAGATGTACTTTTGGAGGACTTCTTTGCCATTGCGTCGGGCAACTCGGCGCCATCAGAAGACGCGTCAGATACACTTATCGCGTGCGTCAAAATGTGCCCATTTGACCACAAATCGGACGAGTACAAAGATTTTATGAGCACAATGCTGCCTGACGACGGATGGATGAGTTTGCCGGCATCGCATCACATGACGTGGGTTCGCACGGCCACCGAACTCTTTGCCGAGAGCGAGTCGACGTCGGAGAAATTGGCCCTCATGGCGGCCCTTCTCCATTCACTCGCGAGGCTCACTCCCCCAGACACTGGTTCGGTGAAGAGGGATACCAACGTTGAGAAGTCCCTCGCGGATGCGCTCACTCGAGTTCTCGAATCCCTCGAGTCGCAGTCTGAGAATGCAGTGCATTCGTCAACGCACGTCAACAAACTGGTGAAAGCTTTCAAAATGTTTACAAAGCATTCAATCAAGCACCGTTTCAGAGCCCATCGCCGTCTCAGTGTTCTCGGTCGCATCGGTGTCGTCTTGAACACCATGCAGTCGAGCCGCTTCGAAATGCAATCTTTAGCGGAATCCGTCGTGACGCAACTCTCGCAACATCCGCTCTTTGGACAAGTTTTGACAGATGTGAACGCAGAGGGCGAGGGAAAATTACCATCGAACGTGTCAGACATGCCAGCCATGGTGAAGTCGATACTTGATGTGGTGAGTGATCCCTCTTCTCCGGTGAAGCGCGAGGAGAAATCGAACGCCGCCGCTCTCAAACTTGAATTGTTGCGTGTTTTGCGCATCTTCTGGAAGCTGCAGAGCGCAAATGGTGAAAACGACGAGACGAACGCTCGCCAATGGCGAGCAGAACGAGTCGATTTACTGATACCGATCGCGTCGGGATATGGAGCGACGCTTAGTGAGACTGATCGCATCGCACACGCGATGCTGCTCGACCTAGATGCGAGCACCGGCGGTGGTGCGTTGCGCTCTATCGGCTATCTGTGGGGTGAGTCCGTGACCCATTTCGTCAGGTCAACCATCGGTGTCCGTCGAAACACAGACGAACACTACGACATCGATGACTTGTTGTACTCTGACGCTTCGTCGGCTCTCGTCGCTTCAGCCATCCGTGAAGGGGCGCCGCCCGACTGCCGTAGAGCAGCGGCGACGGCTGCGCGCTTTCCGATTTCTCACACTGTTCCGATGGATGACTCCGCCGCATCGTTAGCTGATGAAAGCAACGAGTATGCACCATTCGGCTACGACCCATCTTGGATGTTGCCATTTACGTTGCATGCTTTACGAACGAACGCAATGGAGCCTCGAGAAGCTGTCGCCTGGGGACTGGCGTCGATGGCGTGTTCTGCTCTATCATCTGAATGCGAAAACATGCGGCGCATCGCTTACGCAGTCATGGCGACGATTGAAGAACAAATTAATGACCCGTTGAGTTCATTCAGGGAGCGCATCCAGGTGTTGTCGTGTCTCACCGTGATGCGCAACGCCGTGACTACTCCGTTGGTACGCTGGCCCGCGCCGACTGCCATCTTGGCGGCGGAATGCATGCTATCATGTCTCTACCCAGAAGAGGACACGTTCCTTCCGCTTCAGAGGCAAATGAATAAGCGCGCATCTCTTGATTTGGACGGGTTGCCCATGTTCCTGCCCATGCTCAACAGCGGAGACGTTGAGGCGCGACACTATCGTTTGTGGATCCTTCGCCTTCTTCGAGCCTCGCTCAAGGATGACGTTGACGCCACGATATTCCGTAAGACGTTCGCCATGGAAGTCATTATGAGTCACTACAGCACGACGCTCGCTGACCCGTTCGTTAGATTTGCAATGCTCGACGTTGTCGCGCGCGGATGCCGAGTCATACACACGGCGCGCGTCCTCGTCGAGGGAGGAGGTATCATCCCATGGCTCGCTTCTGTGGTGCAATCTGCGTGCTCTTCCGATAAAATGAGCATTCGATCTGGTGACGGCGCATCGCTCCGCGCAGCCACGGCGCGACTGGCGGCAGAGTCGCTCGTGACGTTGATTCGTCACAAGGGTTCCATTTACCTGGGACCGACTGGAACCGCCGCGGATTATCTCTCCGCCCTGCAAGTGATTCGAGATGCGATGCTTAGACGCGATGACTCAAACGCCAGCAACACCGCGAAGCGCGCCGCCATCGGTCCCTACCTTCGGTTACATCGCGAGGTGGCTTCCAGGCTGCAGCGCAGAATCGCAGAGGTGGGCGACCCCGTCGAAATCGCAGAGCTGTGTCGTACAGTCGATAGACTGTCGACCGCGGACGACACCGCGTTGCTAGACGACATGTTCAACGTCATCATCACATCCGAAGGCAGTGGCCAATACGCCCGAACGCGCGGTGGCGAGACTGCTAGCTCTGTCGCCGAAGCCGTCACGTTTCTCGCGTCTTGGGCCGCCGCGCGCGCCGACGACATCTCGACGCGCGTTTCTCGACGCGCAGGCGAAGAGGCTTTCGAAGCGACGGCTTTATGGTGCGCAAACGCATTTGCAAGTGGTGGTTCAAGCTTTGTCTCGTCTCTTCTCAACGCGCCCGCTTGTGGTGGCGCCGCGCGACTGCTCGCCATCGCGTCGGCGTGCGCGAGAGAAGGCGGAGCAAAGTCGAATAGGACGCTCTCCGTTCCTTTGATTGCCGCCCACCTGTGCTTACTTCGAGCTATACAGACGTCTAAGACGCACGTCACACCTTCGGAAGCCGACTCTAGGATTCAATCCTCGCTCAAATCCGAAAATTACGCCAAAATCGTCACGACGGGTGACGCGCTCGACGCCGTCGTCGCCGCCAGCGCGGATGCTCGCGCGTCGAGCGGCGCCAGCGCCGTGATAGCTCGAGCGCTTCTTCGCCAAGCCTTCGCCGGCATGCCACCTCGCGTTTACCACGCCTTGGTTGAGTGTTGCGGAGACGACGTATCCGCGCGTAAGCGCGCGGGTAACGCCTCTCCACCTAGCGCGTCCTCCAAGAGGCGCAAAAACGCAGACTAGGCCGCCGCCCTTTGACTACCCACCCACCGCAGACTTAGAGTAGCATTTTAAATAGCAAAATTGTACACGAGTAGAACAAGTCAAGGAATAAGTTAGTTTGAACACAAAGTCCGTTACAATGATTCAAGGAATTGAAGGCTAAGCGTATGCTAAGAGGTAAGCGTCGACGTTCCGCCCTTTGTTTGGGGCGCGCCGAGACTATACGTGAAAGTCTAAAAAACGTGAATAATAAGCGATACGCATCGACGCGAGCCTTCGCATCGCGCGCATGAATATTACGTTTGCGTAAGCGTGCTCACGATTTTAAACGTTCACAACCTTGGCGATGATTTGATCCGCAATGGCGGACGCTTGGGCGTCGACTTGGGACATGGAGTCCTTCTTAGCCGCGTCGAGCGTCGTCATCGCAGAGGCGATTTGCGCATCAACTTCCGCCTTGGCCTTTTCAGCCGCCGCCGCAACGTCAGCGTCCATCTTAGACTTCATCGCCGCGACTTCTTGCGCGACTTCAGCGCGGGCATCGGCGATAATCTTTTCCTTTTGAGCCTGTCGTTTCGTTCGCGAAGGACGCGCGCGTTTGGTCAGTCGAGCCGTTCAATTTTTCGAATGACCCAAACGTATGTATACGTATGGGTAAACAGTACAACACAAATCGAACCAAATCCAAAGGCGCACCACCGGGCGCGCGCGCGGATAACCCAAACCCCAATCCCGACGGGATCTCGACGCCCCGCGTCGACGCCGACGACGCCGACGCCGACGACGCGAACGCGAACGCGCGCAAAAAAGAAAACGAAACGAAAAAAATAAATCACGCTCGAGGCACACTTACGATGAGAGACTCGACCTCGGAAGAGTTATCCCCGACCGCCGCGAGCTGCGAGCGGATGAGCTCGTCGCGATCGTCGAGCGCCTTGCCCACCGGACCGAACACCGTCTTGTCGAGAATCGTCATCAACAACAGGAACTCGGTGGCGATGATGGGAAGGGTGAGATCGAAATCGAACAATTTACCCGCCTCGGCGTGCGCCGGGGACGCCGCGACGGCGTTGACGAGGGCGACCGCGGCCGGGACGTTGGTCTTGGCGAACGCCACGGCGCGGGCGCCGATCGAGGCGCGCTGCGGGGCGACCGTCTTGGCCGCGGTGTTGGTCTTGGCGACCGGCGCCTTGGCGGCGGAGGCGGTCACGGTGACGCGCGCGAGGACGGTGGACATGGCTTCCGTGTTCGTGTGTGTCGGTCGGTGCGGACGCGGCGCGGAATGTCGCCGGGCGCGGGCGCGTTCGACCCACCCCTCCACAGCCCTCGAAATCATCATCGTTCGTCCTCCTCCACACCGGTGGAGTCGTCCGTCCCCTCTCGTCCACGTTTTGCGTCTCGCAGATCTCACCTGAAAGGGCATTTCCAAGAGTCATGACTCGTCATCCACCCACCCAAACCGATTGAATCGAATCGAACGCGTTCAAAGGAGGACAGAAAAGATTCATCACGGATGTTTTTATTCCCGATACCCTAGGTTGAAACATACACCGTATTCTAAGTTTTTTAAGACGGTGTGATACGATTTAAACCGACGTCTTCGGGCCCGTTTTCGCGAGATTCGATCGATTCAGCGCGCGTCGTCCGTCCCGGTGGAGGTCGGGCGGATGGGCGGATGGATGTATCGGACATCTGGGTGGCAGACGACCCCTGTTCTACCTCTTTGAGTGACGACTCGTCGACGTTGTCCGTTATCGTCGATAGCGGTCGGTCGACTCTAACCGACACCGCGGTCGCGGTCGCGGTCGCGCGTCTGATGACGGCGCCGTCGCGAACGCACGGCTACGGCGCGGGCGGACGCGCGACTGGGTTCTCGCGCGCGGTGCGATGGAGCGCCCGGGCGTGGTTGGTGTGTTTTTGTTGGCCGTGCGTCGGTGAATCGCCGCTGGAGCCGGGAGACGTCATGTACCGGGCGAGGATACTCGAGTACGCGTGCGCGAGGGTGAAGACGCTGAGCGAAGACGCGGACGAGACGCGGCGGGATATGCGATTGAGCGGGGAGTACGTGGCGCGGATGGTGGTGGGGTTGGGCGGCGGGGACGTTTTCGCGTGTCGGGCGCGCGAGTCGGAGGGGACGATGGAGGTTGAGATTCGGGCGGGCGCGCACTCGAGGTTGAGGGTGATGATGGTCATGGCGTCGTTAGTGGATTCGAGCGGGAGGCCGATCGCGTGTCAGTTGATGGAGGAGCGATTGGGTGAGCGCGAGACGATCGCGTGTTGACGATCGCGTCGTTTTTGGGTGCTGTACCATTTTGTTTGTTTGTATGTTTGCTTGTTTGTATTTATTTGTTCACACGATGTGTGGCGAGGTCCAGTGGTTTAGTTTTCAGCGCGCGTGTGTGTTTCAACGATGATATCGATCCGTTGTGTCGATGTGCTGTGCGTTGCGCTAGGGTGTGCCGCGCTTGGCTCGGCGGTGGTTCTCGCCGCGGATTACGACTACGGCTCGGCGCTCGTGACCGAAATTTCGTACGCGCAGCTCAAGCCCGAGGACGTGCTGGACCCAAACGATGAAGTCGCATCCAAAGCAGGGGATTGGATCGAGTTGTTCAATCCGAGTGCGACGGAATCGATCGATATCTCCGGATGGTTCTTTGCGGATAGGAGCACGAAGTGGCTGCGAAAGGAACGAGACGCCAAGAGACTCGCAAAGCACGTCTTTAAAATTCCAGCGTCCACCACGCCGCTCGAGCCCAAGTCGTTCGCGATTCTCGCCCGAGACGAAATGCAATTTCGTAAAGCGTACGCCGATCGCGAAGTCGCCATCAAGGCTTTGATTCGCGGTTCGTTTCGATTTGGTTTGAGCGGTAAAGGCGAGACGCTCTCGTTGATCGACGCGACAAACTCGACAATTTTCGAGCTCGAGTACGATAACAAGTCACCTTGGCCAACGGTGGAAAATGATTCATCAACGCTCGAAATCATCGACGTCAGGCTCGATCCGAACGACCCGTATTCGTGGATTGCGAGTTATAAATCGGGAGGTACGCCGGGCGAAGTCAACAGCGTGGCCAACGCTTGGCGGTGATTCTTCGTAGTCCGCGCCCCAGATGACGTCGAACGTTGCGACACTGTGTAATTCCAAATGTAAGATTTTTGAATGTTTTAACAAATGCGTCATATTTCGCGGTGCTATGAACCTACTAGACTAGGTGAGTGGCTGATTACTTGATGCTGGAACCGCTCGGCGTCTCGGGCGCCGTGCAGTCGCCCGCCGCGCACGCGAGCACCTTGTCTCCGTACATCGCCTTACCATCCGTCACGACGAGCTTTTCCTTGACAGCATCCCAGAACTTGCTCTTGCACTCCTTCGGGTACGTCTCGGAAACCTTCATGCCCACCGGGACGACGGCGTCGCCCGGCTTGGCGTCCGCCGGCACTCGCACGAGCTTTACCTTTTGTTCACCGTCAGCCTCGAATTCGGTGGCCAAAATCATCGCCTCGGAAGTTTGACCGGCGAGCTTGGCCGTCTTCAAGTTAATGATGGTGAGCACGAGCGCGTTTTCGAGCTCGTCTTGCGGCACAAACTTGCGCAAACCGGTGACGACTTGTCGAACTTCGTCTTCGCCAACCTTGACTTGGCACAAGTAAAGCTTATCGCTGTTCTCCACGTGTCCGACCTCGATCACTTGACCAACAACGAGCTTTGCCTTTTCCATCGGATCGATATCCGCCGCCGGCGCCGGCGTCGCCGCCGGCTTTTTCTTTTCCTTCTTCTTCTGCTGCGCTCCTCCGCCACCCTCCGCCGCCTTCGCGTCGTCCGCCTTCTCCCCAAGCTTCTTCACCCCTTGTCCCTTTGGCTTGATCACCGGGTTCAGCATCGACACGATGTAATCACACGTTTGATCGAACACCTCTGGCATCGGATTGTTCGCCTCGAACGGCTTCGTCATGACGTACCCAGTCTTTTCGCACGTCACCTTGTAGACCCCCGGCGGCGCTGCGATCGGCACCTCTTTCATCGGTGCGGCGGTGTTTTCTTCGTTCTCCTTCGGAAGCGCGTCGGCGACGTCGGACATCGCGTTCATGCGGCGTTCGTGAGTTCGTTCGCGCGTTCGTCGCTCTGCGTGCGCTCGCGTCGGCGTCGCGTGCTGTCGTTCCGATCCCGCGTCGATCGGGACGAGGACGCGCGGATCAATCATCGCGAGTCAAACATGATGGCTCTGTTTGTACATACACACGCTTCCCATCGACTCACACCCACGAGTCAGGACTCGTCGAATCGCGATCGATCACGTCGCACCCGCGAAGAGGAGTGCGTTACCAAAGGCGTTACTCTCGCCAGATATCGACGACCGCGATGGATGAACGACGATCGCGGACGCCGTACGAGGCGGACTCCGCGGAGGATTCGGACGAGGAAACCCGGACGCGACGGGACGAGGCGTTCGAAGCGGAAATCGAAGCCGAGGTGGAGGCGATCTACGGCGCGGATGGTGGTGGTTGTGACAGAACGAGTTGGGAAGCGTTTTGGACGCGAGCGTCGAGGATAAACGAGGCGAAGATGCGCCGGGCGGGGTTGGATCCGAACGTGGAGGATCCAAAGGAAAAGTTTGGACGGTTCGGACAAAAGTTGGAACGCGGGAGACCGAGAGAAGGGGAGACGTTGTATTGTTTCGGATGCAACGCGGCGTGCGACGGGAGGTTCGAGTGCGCGCAGTGTTTGGAGATTTTTAGGGCGAGGTCAAAGGTTGTGCCGTTCGATTCGTGGGAGCGCGCGTTCTTTTGTGGGCCGGAGTGTTATAAGACGCGTTGGAATGAGCACTGCGAGCGTCACGGGCCGTCGTCAGCGGGTCCGACTAAGTTGGACGGGAGGGTGCACCGGTTTGAAGCCCCGCTGGGGAACGGCGCGCTCTGGCACACGGTGGAGTTGAAGCGCGTGGATTTCGAGGAATGCGTGCCTAAACTATGAATCCTATGTGTTACAAGGCGTGCGTCATTGCCGCCGTCGTGTCTAGTCTAATCCGGCGTGAGCAAGTCGCTCTCCTCTCCTCTCCTCGCGTCCTCCTCAATGGGGAGCGGTGGCGCGCTCGGCGACGTGAGCTCGTCCGGTTCGTTGTAGGATGATGACATTGATTTCATCGATGTAATGTTTTCAGACGGAGCGTCACCCGTGGAGCCATTTTCGTACGCGTATCCTCTCGTGCCGTTTGGTGTCTCGTCCGGCGAAGGCGGCCCGGCTCGTCGAATTTCATCGCCACTGGGAACGCCGTGCGCGCGCAGATACTCAGCGAGGACGAAGTGATTGTACTTGCACGCGGCGTCAACTGCGGTGCGACCGGATCGATCGACCGCGCTCGGATTCGCGCCGAGAATCAATAGCTTTTTGCAGACAGACTTGTTGCCGTTTGCGGCGGCAATCGCGAGCAAAGTTTGTCCGTTCGTATCGTCTCTCGCGTCGACATCCAAACCTCTCTCCTCCACCAAGTAAACCACGTCACGCGGTCTGTTTAATCGACACGCCCGCACCGCCGCCGTCATGACTTCCGCATCTCTCGCAAACTCGGACATCGACGAAGCTCTGTCGGCGTATTCATCCGCCACCCTTCTCGACAACACTCGCGGCTCGAAAGGACCGAGCCATCGTGTCTCGTCGCTGAATGTGTCGATGTTGGGATTGTTGAGAATTTCCAAGATCTGTCCCGCCACGGCGCTGACGCTCACAATCTCATCGAATAACTCTCTCGCGTCCGTCGCGTCGGCGTCTCCCCGCGTTCGCTCCAACGCGCTCCTAAACTCATCGAAACTCACGTCGATATCGCCCGCATCGACGTCAAACCTCATCACCAAATACATAAAAACAACCCGGGCTTCGCTCACGTCCAAGTCTCCCCACCGCACGCCCACCAATCGCCGTCGCATCGCGTCGTCCAGTCTCGCCGGCGTCCAGCGCTCCCCCGCGCCAGTCTCCGCCAACGCTCGAAGAAAATCACTCAACCGCACCGTCCCGCGTCCGAACTCGTCGCACAACGCGTAGAAATTCGCAAACGTCCTCGACGCGTCGTTCACCACGCCCAACGCCTCCGCCGCGGTCCTTCTTTCGAGCTTCCCATCGACGCTTCCGAAGCCTTCGTTGTGAATCAACCGGCGCATTAATCTTCCTGGAAGTTCCCCGGGTCTCGGTCGAAGCGCCTCCGCGAGCGCCTCGGCGCGCGCGCGCTCGACCGCGTCGACCCCACGGTTCAACCGCGTCGACGCCCCGCATCCCATCGCGACGAGCGACGAGCGACGAGCGACGAGCGACGCTGGAAGTGCCGCGGCTCGCGCGCTGCGCTCGGCGTTCGTTCGCATTCTTAAACGGCGAGTCATAAACCATGAAACAACCCCATCGTCCATATAATCCCGTCAAAAACACCCGGGAGCGAGCGTTGAGGTTGACTTTTCGCGGCGCCCCGAAAACACACAAAAGTCAAATGTCCGAGTGTGTCGGACACACGCGCGTGAGAAAAACGACCATCGTACTGAACGTGATCAAAATGGTATGTGCCGTGCCGAAAACCAAAAACCTCGAGAGACCCGCGGTCGACGCGCGCGCCGGCTGCGGCTGAGTGTCGACCGAGCGACGCGCCCTGGGGACACTTCGACGCGCGCGGCCGTGGGGTTCGGCGCCGTAAAGTAACAGGTACGACGGCGACGATGGCGGCGATGAAGACGACGACGATGACTTGTTTCGTATCGTTTCGCGCGCGCGCGATGCGACGGGGCGATCGAGCGGGAACGCGCGCGGGAACGATGGGACGACCGACCGTCGCGAGGGCCGTCGCGAGGGATTCGCGGAATCCGCGAGCGAGGTTGGACGCTCTGTCCGATGGGTTTCGACGCGGCCGCGCGCCGCGCGGCTGAATCGATCGGTGGTGTGGATGGAAAATATTGTGGGGGCGGTGTTCGATGCGTTCGATGGCCCATCGCGGCGTCGCGCGACGGCGTGGGGGGCGATGGATGGGGTGAAAAAGTGATCGGCGTCTTTGCGCAAAGTGCCGTGGGGAGTTTGCGCCCGGGGCGGGACGCGAGGCGCGACGGCGCGCGCGCGCCCGTGAGGACGAGGGATGATGTGAAAAGTTTGTGATCTCGTGACTGACGCGTGTACATTCGTTCGTTAACGCTCGTAGGTTTCGTGGGAACCATGGTTGAAGTGGGTAAGAGCAAGTCTGCGAAGAAGGCTGCTCAAGAGGAGCGCGCCGCGGCGCTGCGTAAGGATGTCGACTTTGTCGAACACACGTGGCCGGAGGACAAGCTCTACTCGCACTTTGGATGCTCGTTGGAAAATGGTTTGACCAACGAGGGTGTGCTCGCGAACCGCGCCAAGTATGGCGAGAACCGACTCACGCCGCCGCAGGTGACTCCGTGGTACATCAAGTTTTTGTTGCAATTTTCCAACTTTTTCGCACTCTTGCTCCTCGGTGGGGGTGTACTCTGCTTCGTTGGTTATTCCATCGACTCTGAAAAGGACCAAACCAACCTTTACCTCGGTGTCGTCCTCTTCGCCGTCGTTATGATCACCGCCACCTTCTCCTTCTTGCAAGAGGCCAAGTCTGAGAAGATTATGGAAGGTTTCAAGAATATGATCCCGAAGAAGTGCAAGGCTATCCGCGGTGGCAAGGCTGTCGTCGTTGATGCCTGGGAGCTCGTTCCGGGTGACGTTGTCGAACTCAACGACGGTGACCAGGTGCCGGCTGACGTTCGGGTCATGCGCTCGAACGAGCTCAAGGTTGACAACTCTTCTCTCACGGGTGAGTCCGAGCCGCAAGACCGCTCCCCCGAGCTCGCGCGCGACTCCAAGGGTGAAATTGTGACGCAACCTCTCGAGGCGACCAACCTTTGCTTCTATACCACCATCATTAACTCTGGTTCCGGTCGAGGTGTCGTCATCGGCACTGGCGACCGCACCGTGATGGGTCAAATCGCGGGTCTCGCCACCGAAACGAGCAACGAGGACTCTCCGATCTCCAAGGAGATTAAGAAGTTCATCCAGCTCATCTCCATCGTCGCCATTTCTCTCGGTATCGTCTTCTTTGTCGTCGGTTTGACGAACGGTACGGCGATCATCCAAAACGTTGTCTTCATGATCGGTATCATCGTCGCCAACGTGCCGGAAGGTCTCCTCGCCACCGTGACCGTGTCTTTGGCATTGACGGCTAAGCGCATGCACGCGAAGAACGTTCTGGTGAAGAACCTCGAAGCCGTTGAAACTCTCGGTTCCACCACCGTGATTGCATCTGACAAGACGGGTACGCTTACGCAAAACCGTATGACGGTCCAACACGCGTGGTACGACGGCAAGGTTTACTTCTGCCCGGCTGGTAAGAACATTCCGGACCTCAAGGTTATCTCTGAACCGGGTCAAACTCCGGACGGCGAGCCGTTCTATGACCAATCCTCCGAAGCGTTCCAGCGTCTCCTCCAAGTTGCCACCTTGTGTAACAACGCCGAGTACTTGACCAAGAACGAAGACGGTTCTTTCATTGACCTCAAGGCTGAGATGATGAACCCGAACTTCAACGTGCTCAAGCAACCGGCGACCGGTGATGCTTCTGAGCAAGGTTTGCTCAAGCTTGTCCAACCGCTCAACGACGCTCTCGAGACTCGCGCTCAATACCCGAAGCTCTTCGAGATCAAGTTCAACTCAACGAACAAGTGGCAACTCTCTATTCACAAGCAACCTGGTGGACGCCCGCCGCTTCTCGTGTTGAAGGGTGCCCCGGAGCGTGTGTTGGCCAAGTGCACGTCTTACTTCTCCAACGGCAAGACTTCTTCGAAGAATGCTGAGTTCGAAAAGACTTACACCAACTCTTACGAGGAGCTCGGCGGCCGCGGCGAACGCGTCCTCGGCTTTGCCTTCAAGGAACTCAACGGCTTCAAGGATGACTTCAAGTTCTCTCAAAAGCCGAAACCGAACTTCCCGATCGACGACCTTACCTTCGTCGGTTTGTTCTCTCTCATCGACCCGCCGCGTGAAGGTGTGCCGGAAGCTGTGATGAAGTGCAACCGCGCTCGCATCAAGGTTTACATGGTGACTGGTGATCACCCGATCACCGCTGCTGCCATTGCCAAGCAAGTGAACATTGTCTCTCAAGAAAACCTCGACAACGGCAGCGCCTGCGTCGTCAAGGGTGACGATATTCGTGCCTGGACCGAGATCGAAGATCCGATTGAACAACGCAAGAAGTGGGACGAAGCTCTCGATCACAAGCAAATTGTTTGGGCTCGAGTGTCTCCGGCTCACAAGCTTTTGATTGTCGAAAACTGCCAACGTCGCGGTGAGATCGTCGCCGTCACCGGTGATGGTGTCAACGACGCCCCGGCCCTCAAGAAGGGTGACATTGGTATCGCCATGGGTATCGCCGGTAAGGATGTTTCCAAGGAAGCTGCCGACATGATTCTCATGGATGACAACTTTGCCTCCATCGTCAACGGTGTTGAAGAAGGTCGTCTCATCTTCGATAACCTCAAGAAGTCGATCGCTTACACGCTCTCTTCCAACATTCCGGAGATTGCGCCGTTCCTCTGCTACATCACCGCCAAGTTGCCGTTGCCGCTCTCCACGGTGCTCATCTTGTGCGTCGATCTCGGAACCGACATGGTTCCGGCCATCTCCATGGCTTACGAAGAAAAGGAAGCCGACATCATGGACCGCCCGCCGCGTAATGCGCAGACGGACCGTCTCGTCAACTTCCGCTTGATCTCTTTCGCATACTTCCAAATCGGTATGATCCAAGCCCTCGCTGG